>ERZ780228.1822-NODE-1822-length-12074-cov-6.052084_pt1 | contig 12074 bp, 9 predicted proteins | sample MGYA00511015_ERZ780228 | MGnify/ENA primary metagenome ERZ780228 (study PRJEB29588, sample SAMEA2161897) | human gut metagenome | biome: human gut; feature: human-associated habitat; material: faeces | place: Denmark | collected 2008/2010 ...
TATACACTTTGTTGGCATGCAATTGACATAACCTGCGGAAATCCGTAACACCACCTACAGGCGGCAGTTCATAAGTTAAACTCCGGTTTATATCAGTCCAACCTCACGGAATACATTACTCAGTTCTGCCGGCATAGCGCCAGCCAGTGATCTGGCCAGTTCTTCCGGTGTGCATTTCCGGTAGCCAAGTACCCACTGAACGGTCATAAAGATAGAACCCTGACAGTACATTTCTAATTGAAACTGCAGATGCGGAGAAATCTTTTTGCCGGTACGGCTTTCAATCTGATCCGTATAGAAAGCGGTGATCAACTGGAAATCATGATCGCGCAGACAATTCTGGTCATCGTTTTTAAATGCAGCCTTGAAAAACAGCTTTTCTTCCTGAATATAGGTAAATTTATTTACAAGACCTTCATAGACAGATTTTCCTTCCCCCATATGTTCAAAGGATTCTAAGAGAATTTTGTCAAAATACCAGTTGATGAGGTCATATTTATCCTGAAAATTACGGTAAAAAGTCTGTCTTGTGACACCGCATGCCTCTACAATTTCCTTCACAGTGATTTTTTCTACAGGTGCAGTTTTCATACAGCGTTTCATGGCATCTGCCAGCTCATATTTTGTTCTTTCGTTGGATTTTGTGACTGTCATAGTTTTCTCCTCATTTGTACAGATCTTTCCGGATAATCACATTTTAGCATAAATCAAGTCTGTTCGGAAAATATTTCTATATGAAAAAAAAGTAAACATTCCAAAATTTTTCTAAAATGAGGTTTTATACTTGCCAGACTCTATGTTTTGAAGTATAGTACTCTTCGCTTTGCAGATTTAAAAGAGAAGAGAAGGAGACTACAAAATGACATTTTATCAGGAGTTACAGCTTAGTTCTGCCGGTTCAAAACAGTTGATCAAAAATACGACAGACAAAAAAGAAAAATGGCGTCATATTCTTATCTATAATTTTAAAGTATATCTTGTTATGGCTTTTTGTGTGGCAGTTGTCACATTGTATACAAAATTGACGGGGCAGGAAAACAGCGTTGCAGGAGTGACGGTCCTGTTGGCACTGCTTGTGCTGAGACAGGCTGATTTTGGTATACGGACGAGTCATGGATTGTTGTCCATTGTGGGAATATTTACGATTATGATGGCTGGCCCGCGACTGGCAAATATGGCATCTCCGGTGGGAGCATTTTTTATAAATTGTGTCTGTATCCTGCTTCTTATGATTTTTGGGTGCCACAATGTCATTATGCATAATCATTCTACGTTTGTGCTCGGGTATCTGCTCTTATATGGATATGATGTGAGTGGCAGAGCATTTGAGATGCGGGTGATCGGACTTACGGCGGGAATGCTTGTGTGCATGGCGGTTTTTTATAAAAATCAGAAAAACAGACCTTATCGCAGGACATTTAAGGATTTATTCCGGGAATTTGATGTCCGGTCTGCGAGAAATCAATGGTATCTGAAACTGACACTGATCGTCTCAAGTGCAATGCTGATCGTTTCGCTGCTTGGACTTCCGAGAGCAATGTGGGCAGGGATCGCATGTATGTCAGTCTGCCTTCCATTTACAGAGGATGGAAAAATGAGGGCGGTGGACAGGGGCGTGTTTAATATTGCCGGATGTGCGCTGTTTCTCGTCCTTTATCTGATACTGCCGGAGTCAGGAAGAAGTATGATCGGAATTATTGGTGGGATCGGCGTGGGTTATTCTGCCGGATATAAATGGCAGACGGTTTTTAACACGTTTGGAGCGCTTGCAATTGCAGCTTCATTATTCGGACTGCCGATGGCACTGCTGCTTCGGTCTGGAATCAATGTGACTGCCTCTCTTTATACAGTGGTTTGTAATGTCGTATATGATAAATTGCATGGCAAAAGAGCAGAAATCGCAGAAAACCTCGTAAAACCATAAAAAACACTGGTATTTTGCAAAAGTGTGTGCTATAATCCTAGAATGACTGCGATAGTCGTAGTACGCCCATTTTTAGGCAGAGCCAGAAAAACCGCGGGTTTATGCGACTTTGGACGTGGCTCGATTAGCGCATTAAGCGTGAAATGTACATGGATATTTTATATATATAAGGAGGAAAATCATTATAATGAGTGTACAGGTTGAAAAATTAGAAAAAAACATGGCAAAACTTACTGTTGAAGTACCAGCAGAGGAAGTAGAAAAAGCTTTACAGGCTGCTTACATGAAAGAGAAGAACAAAATCAGCATCCCTGGTTTCCGTAAAGGTAAAGTTCCAAGAGCTATGATCGAGAAAATGTACGGTGCAGCTGTATTTTATGAAGAAGCAGCAAACATCTTAATTCAGGATAATTATGCAGCAGCTATGGAAGAGAGCAAAGAGGACATCGTTTCCAGACCAACAATCGACATTGTTCAGATCGAATCTGGAAAACCTTTCATCTTCACAGCAGAAGTAGCAGTAAGACCAGAAGTAACACTTGGAAAATACAAAGGTGTTCAGGTAACTAAGATTGACACAACTGTAACAGACGAAGAAGTAGAAGCAGCACTTGAGAAAGAGCAGCAGAAGAACTCCAGAACTGTAACTGTAACAGACAGACCAGTAGCAAACGGTGATACAGCAGTCATCGATTTCGAAGGATTTGTTGACGGTGTTGCATTTGAAGGAGGTAAAGGAGAGAATCATCCATTAGAGATCGGTTCCCACTCTTTCATCGATACATTCGAAGATCAGTTAGTAGGACACAATGCAGGGGATGAAGTAGAAGTTAACGTTACTTTCCCAGAGAAATATCAGGCAGCTGATTTAGCTGGAAAACCAGCCGTATTCAAAGTTAAGATCAACGAGATCAAAGCAAAAGAACTTCCGGAGTTAAATGATGAATTTGCTTCTGAAGTATCTGAGTTTGATACATTAGCTGAGTACAAAGAAGACTTAAGAAAACATCTTGAAGTTGAGAAAGAGAACGAAGCAAAACGTACAAAAGAAGATGAAGCAATCAAGAAGATCATCGACAAATCCACAATGGAGATCCCGGAAGCTATGATCGAGACACAGTGCGAGAACATGATCAATGAGTTCGCACAGAGAATCGCACAGAGCGGTCTTTCCATGGAGCAGTACATGCAGTTCTCCGGTATGACAATCGATGGATTAAAAGAGCAGGTTCGTCCAGAAGCTGAGACTCGTATCAAGAGCAGCCTTGTATTAGAGCAGATCGCAAAAGAAGAGAACATCGAAGTTTCTGAAGATGAGATCAATGCAGAAGTTGAGAAGATGGCAGCTCAGTACGGAATGGAAGCTGACAAGTTAAAAGAGTACTTAGGAGAAGCTGAGAAAGAATCCATTAAGAGAGATTTATCTGTGACAAAAGCAGTTGACTTAATTATGGAGAACGTAAAAGAAAGAGCAAAAGCTAAGACAAAGAAAGAAAAAGAAGCTGAAGCAGAAGAAGGAACAGAAGAATAATTCCGGCAGCGTACAGCAGACAGAGGATTGCATATAATATGCAGACCGGAAATATCACAGACTGGCTCTTATGAGCCGGTCTGTTTGAGATTTATGGCAGAATGCATTTGATGAGAAAAAAGTTCAGTATTTTTTAAAATTCGAACAAGATATTAATTTTTCATAAAACATGTTTTTTCCTATTCCAACGTCCCTGTATTTGTGGGATAATATTTATCAGTGCAGTGTATGACCGATATATTGCAATAGTGAAAGAAGTGCGGATCCCATGATAGTGCGATCCAGATCATATTTATGAAAAGAAAGGGCAGGTAAGAGATATGAGTTTAGTACCTTACGTCATTGAACAGACAAGCAGAGGAGAGCGTAATTACGATATTTACTCCAGATTATTAAAAGATAGAATTATTTTCCTGGGAGAAGAAGTGAATGAGACAACAGCAAGCCTTGTGGTTGCACAGTTACTTTTCTTAGAGTCCGAGGATCCTGGAAAAGATATTCATTTATATATCAATTCCCCGGGTGGAATGGTAACAGCAGGTCTTGCTATTTATGATACGATGCAGTACATCAAATGCGATGTATCTACCATCTGTATCGGTATGGCAGCCAGCATGGGAGCATTTTTACTTGCAGGCGGAGCAAAGGGCAAGAGACTTGCACTTCCGAATGCAGAGATTATGATCCATCAGCCATCCGGCGGAGCAAAAGGTCAGGCAACGGAGATCCAGATCGCAGCGGAAAACATTTTAAAGACAAAGAAGAAATTAAATGAGATTTTAGCTGCAAACACCGGAAAACCTTATGACGTGATCGCAGCGGACACAGAGAGAGATCATTATATGTCTGCTCAGGAAGCAATGGAATACGGACTGATCGATAATGTGATCACAAGCCGCTAATAAATAGAGACATTGGAGAATAAGAAATGACAGGAAGAAATGACGAGAGACTGCGCTGCTCATTTTGTGGTAAGACTCAGGATCAGGTCCGTAAACTGATCGCGGGACCAAACGGAGCCTATATCTGTGATGAGTGTGTAGACGTTTGCGCCGAGATTATAGACGAAGAGTTGGAGAATGATGAATTTGACGGAAATCTGGAAGAACCTGCGGAGCAGATCAATCTGATCAAGCCGGAGGAGATGAAGGCATTTTTAGACGAGTACGTCATTGGCCAGGATAAAGCGAAGAAAGTTTTGTCCGTTGCAGTTTATAATCATTACAAGAGAATTATGGCAGGATCAGATTCAGATGTAGAATTGCAGAAGAGTAATATTCTTATGCTCGGACCAACCGGTTCCGGTAAAACACTTTTAGCACAGACTTTGGCGAGAGTGTTGAATGTTCCGTTTGCAATCGCAGATGCAACCACACTTACCGAGGCAGGTTATGTGGGTGAAGATGTCGAGAATATCCTTTTGAAACTGATCCAGGCTGCTGATTATGATATTGAGCGTGCACAGCACGGTATCATTTACATTGATGAGATTGACAAGATTACAAAAAAATCTGAGAACGTTTCCATCACAAGAGACGTTTCCGGCGAGGGTGTACAGCAGGCGTTACTTAAGATTTTAGAGGGAACGGTTGCTTCTGTTCCGCCACAGGGTGGAAGAAAACATCCGCAGCAGGAACTGATCCCGATTGATACTACCAATATTTTATTTATCTGTGGTGGTGCTTTTGATGGATTGGAGAAGATCATTGAGACACGTCTCGACCAGAAATCCATTGGATTTAATGCAGAAGTACACGCCAAAGATGAGTACAATGTAGGGGAAGTATTAAAACATGTACTTCCACAGGATTTTGTGAAATTCGGACTCATCCCTGAATTTATCGGTCGTGTGCCGGTAACCGTAACACTGGATATGTTAGATAAGGATGCGATGATCCGTATCTTATGCGAGCCGAAGAATGCACTTGTAAAACAGTACAAAAAGCTGTTTGAATTAGACGGTGTCAGTCTGGAATTTGACAGGGATGCACTCGAAGCAATCGTGGACAAAGCGCTTGAGAGAAAGACCGGAGCGCGTGGTCTTCGTGCAATCATGGAGGCTGTTACATTAGATCTGATGTATCATATTCCATCCGATGAGAGCATTACAAAATGTGAGATCACCAAAGAAGATGTAGAAAAGAATCTTGCAATTGAAGAGAAAGAAGAAAAAGCACTTGTTGAGAAGTTAGAACAGGCTTCTTAAACAAAAGATAACAGCAGGAAAAGCTGTTACAGATAAAGGAATTATAGAAAATGGATACAATGATTATGAAAATGCCTGCAGTTGCCCTTCGTGGAATGGTGATCCTGCCGGGAATGGTAGCCCATTTTGACGTAAGCCGTGCAAAATCCATCAAGGCAGTGGAAGAGGCGATGATGGATGAGCAGAAGATTTTTCTTGTGGCACAGAAAGATGTGGAACAGGAAAATCCTGATATCGAGGACTTATTTAAGATCGGGATCATTGCTGAGGTAAAGCAGGTAATTAAGTTACAAAATAATATTGTACGCATTTTGGTAGAAGGGAAAGAGCGGGCAGAATTGTCCGCTTTTCTTGAAAATCCGGACTATCTGCTTGCGGAGATCATTCGATTTGACGAGGAAGTGGATGACGGACTGCCAGAAGAAGCGAAGGAGGCAATGCTTCGGAGCATTCAGGAGACATTTGGTAAATATGTGGTCGTCAATCCCAAAATGGGAAAAGAGCTGCAACGCCAGTTAAGTGAGATCACAGATCTGGAAAAACTGATGAATCAGCTTGCCAACAGCCTTCCGGTACATTTTGAGGAAAAACAGAAAATCTTAGATGCGGTTTCTATGACCGAACGTTATGAGGTTCTGATGGCACTCTTATTAAAAGAGATCGAGATCATAGCCATCAAGAATGATTTTCAGGCGAAAGTCAAGGCGCATGTGGATAAAAACCAGAAAGAATATCTGCTGAGAGAGCAGATGAAAGTAATCCGTGAGGAGCTTGGCGAAGATAATACGGAATCAGACGCAGATCACTTTATGGATGCTCTGGGTAAGATCAAGGCAGACAAAGAAGTAAAAGAGAAGATCAAAAAAGAGATCGACCGTTTTAAAAATATCAGTTCCAGCTCCTCTGAGAGCGCTGTGGCGAGAGGGTATATTGAAACACTTTTGGAGCTTCCGTGGAATAAGACATCCAGAGATAACAAGGATCTGAAGAATGCCGAGCAGATTTTAAATGCGGATCATTACGGTCTGGAAAAAGTAAAAGAGCGTATGTTAGAATTTCTGGCTGTCCGCAATCTCACCAGCAAGGGCGAGAGCCCGATCATCTGTCTGGTCGGACCACCGGGAACCGGTAAAACGAGTATTGCCCGGTCCGTTGCAAAAGCGTTAGATAAAAAATATGTGCGGATCAGTCTCGGTGGTGTGCGGGATGAGGCAGAGATCCGCGGCCACAGAAGAACTTACGTCGGAGCAATGCCGGGACGTATCGTGAACGGACTGCGCAGCGCCGGCGTGAAAAATCCGCTCATGCTGTTAGATGAGATCGATAAGATGAGCAGCGATTACAAAGGGGATACGGCGTCTGCATTGCTGGAAGTGCTTGATGCGGAGCAGAATAAGAAGTTCCGGGATCATTATGTCGAGATACCGATCGATCTTTCAGAAGTGCTGTTTATTGCAACAGCAAACTCGGTGCAGGATATCCCAAGACCGCTGTTAGACCGTATGGAACTGATCGAGGTGACCAGCTACACAGAGAATGAGAAGCTTCATATTGCAAAAGAGCATCTGCTCACAAAGCAGATGGAGCGCAATGGGATCAGACCGGAACAGCTCGCCATCACAGACAAAGCGATGGCAAAGATTATCAGTGGTTACACAAGGGAAGCCGGTGTGCGTAATCTTGAACGTAAGCTTGGTGAGATCTGCAGAAAAGCAGCAAGACCGCTTTACGAGGGAGAAAAAGAGAAGATTAAAGTTACAGAACAGAATCTTGAAAAGTTCCTCGGCAAAGAGAAATACAGTTTTGATAAGAAAAATGATACGGATGAAGTAGGAATCGTCCGTGGACTTGCATGGACAAGCGTTGGTGGAGATACTTTAGAGATTGAAGTCAACATCATGCCGGGAAAAGGTGAGTTCCAGCTGACCGGACAGCTGGGAGATGTGATGAAGGAATCTGCACAGGCGGGAATCAGCTATATCCGTTCTGTCAGTGAAGAGTATCACATTCCGAAAAAGTTTTTTCAGGAGAATGACATCCATATCCACATCCCGGAGGGAGCAGTGCCGAAGGATGGACCATCTGCCGGGATCACGATGGCGACAGCCATGCTGTCGGCGATCACAAAGACACCGGTTCGCGCTGATGTCGCAATGACAGGCGAGATCACGCTTCGCGGCCGTGTGCTTCCGATCGGTGGACTGAAGGAAAAAACACTGGCAGCCAAAAATGCAGGGATTAAGACCATCTGTGTACCGAAGAAGAATGAGAAGGATATTGATGAGATTTCACCGGAGATCAAAAAAGGTCTGGAAATCGTGCTCGTGGAGCAGATGAAAGACGTGCTGGATGTGGCGTTTGTAAAGAAACAGAAATAGGTTAAATATAGGTAGGATGTGGTGTGCAGTCTGCACACTGCAATAAGTAGAGGAAAAGATAATGGTAATTAGAAGTGTAAATTTGGAGACTGTCTGTGGTATCACAAGTAAAATACCGGACAATCCATTTAATGAAGTAGCATTTGCAGGAAAGTCAAATGTAGGAAAATCGTCCATGATCAATGCGCTGTTAAACCGCAAGTCGCTCGCAAGGACGTCGGCGCAGCCGGGAAAGACGCAGACCATCAATTTTTACAATGTCAACGATGCCATGTATCTGGTCGATTTGCCCGGTTATGGATATGCAAAGACCTCTGCCAGCGAGAAGGAAAAATGGGGAAAAATGATCGAGAATTATCTCCATACTTCAAAAAAACTGCAGGCAGTCTTTTTGCTGATCGATATCCGTCATGATCCGTCTGCAAACGATAAAATGATGTATGACTGGATGGTTTATCAGGGATTTACACCGATTATCATTGCCACAAAGCTTGATAAGATCAAACGAAGCCAGATCCAGAAGAATGTAAAAGCAATCCGCGAAGGGCTGAAAGTAAAGCCGGGTACGGTGATCATTCCATTCTCTTCCGAGACAAAGCAGGGAAGGGATGAACTGTGGGAGGTTATTGATTCCTTTGTTCTGCCACAGGAGGAAACTGAGGAAGAAGATAAATAACAGTTCGCAGAATGCCTGCGGCCTGTAATGTAAAAATGACATTGCACTGCAAAATCGTTCATGGTAGAATAGCAGTATAAGTGTCAGACAAGACAAAAGCAGCCGGAGATACTTTCCGGCTATTCTGTGAATATAAAGGCGCATCGGAGGATGGTAGAGATGAAAAAGAAGAAAATTGTGATTGCTCTTGGACATGAAGCATTGGGAACAACACTTCCTGAACAGAAAGAGGCAACGAAACGAACAGCAAAGGCAGTGGCAGATTTTATCCGTGAAGATTATCAGGTTGTGATCACACACAGCAACGGACCACAGATTGGTATGATCCATACTGCTATGAATGAATTTTGTAAATTATATCCGGAATATACTGCAACACCAATGTCTGTATGTTCTGCAATGAGTCAGGGATATATCGGTTACGATTTACAGAATGCGATCCGTGCGGAATTATTGAACAAGGGAATCTATAAACCCGTTTCTACGATCCTTACACAGGTTGTGGTTGATCCATATGACGAGGCGTTTTACAAACCAAGCAAAGTCATTGGACGTGTGCTGACGGAAGAGGAAGCAGAGGCAGAGGAGAAAAAAGGAAATCACGTTGTCAAGATAGAAGGAGGGTACAGACGAATCGTTGCAGCGCCAAAGCCAATGGACATCGTGGAGATCGATGCAATCAAAGCATTGTCCGATGCTGACCAGATCGTAGTTGCCTGTGGAGGCGGCGGCATCCCGGTATTAATGCAGGACAACAACTTAAAGGGTGCCAGTGCTGTTATTGAAAAAGACCTTGCAGCAGGAAAACTGGCAGAACTGCTGGATGCAGACATGCTTGTTATTTTGACAAGTGTTGATAATGTATGCTTAAATTATGGACAGCCGGATGAAAAACCATTATCAACCATGACTGTTGCAGAAGCAAAGAAATACATGGAGCAGGGACAGTTTGGTGAGGGCGATATGCTTCCTAAGATAGAGGCAGCCATCAACTTTATCGGTGACTCTGCGATAAGGTCCGTTCTGATCACAAAATTGAACAAAGATGGTTCAAATATCCATGGCGGTATGGGAACCATGATCACAAAATAATGTTTTTGACATAATGTTTACAAAAAGAGCAGGTTTTTTTACAAAAGAAAGCTTGCTTTTTTTATGTTTATTTCGTATAATCTCTCCGTAGATGGAGTCGCCGTACCAAAGAAGAAACTTAAAATTTATTATACATTTTTCACAAGAATACGAATAAAAACGGAGAGAAGAGACTGTATTATTGTGAAAAGTGTATAAGTTTTAAGTTTTGCAGAGATTGGTTCGCCGACTCCGTGCTGATTTAAGGAGATTGTTAAAACTATAACAGAAATCAGGAGAGGCATACGCATTTTGAATGAATAAAAATCAGCAGGAACACTTGAAAAATGAAACCATAAAAAGAAAGGAAGAATTTATGACAAGAAGAACAAAAATCATCTGTACGTTAGGACCATCCACCGACAATGAAGCGGTGATGAGAGCATTGATCGAAGAGGGAATGAACGTTGCACGTTTCAATTTTTCGCATGGACCGCATGATGAGCAGATGGGAAGATTAAAAATGCTCCGCAAACTGCGCAAAGAATTGGGAAAATATGTTGCAGCTTTACTTGATACAAAGGGACCGGAAATCCGTCTCGTAGAATTTGAAAAAGGAAAAACAGAGTTAAAGACAGGCCAGACTTTTACACTGACAACCGATGATATTCCTGGAACTGATGAGCGCGTATCTATTACTTACAAAAATCTTGCAGATGATGTAAAGCCGGGCGATCATATCCTGATCGATGATGGTCTGGTAGGTCTGGAAGTTGTAGAGATCAAACCGGTTGTAAAACCAGTGAATACCAAGGTCAACGCAAGAGATATTGTCTGTAAAGTGTTAAATGATGGTGTGATTTCCAATAAAAAAGGTGTGAACGTTCCGAACGTTGACCTCACGATGCCATTTATCAGTGAAAAAGATTACGGAGATATCTGTTTTGCGGTAGAAAATGATTATGATTTTATCGCAGCTTCCTTTGTCCGTACCGCAGAGGATGTTATGGAAATCCGCAAAATCCTTGCAGAAAAAGGTGGCGAGGATATTAAGATCATTTCCAAGATCGAGAACATGCAGGGTGTCCGCAATATCGATGACATTATCCGTGTCTCCGACGGTATCATGGTAGCGCGTGGTGACATGGGTGTTGAAATCCCATTGGAAGATGTTCCGGTTATGCAGAAAATGATCATCAAAAAAGCTTGTGAGGCTGGAAAAATCGTTATCACAGCCACTCAGATGTTAGATTCCATGATGAAACATCCAAGACCAACAAGAGCAGAGTCCACAGACGTTGCAAATGCAATTTATGACGGAACAAGTGCAATTATGTTATCCGGAGAGACCGCTGCAGGAATGTATCCAATTGAAGCAGTAAAAACAATGGTTCGTATCGCAACCCGCACGGAGCAGGATATTAACTATTTACAGAGATTCAGACAGCGCAGGACCATGTGTAACCCGGATGTGACAAACGCAATTTCACATGCTACCTGTACGATGGCAGGCGATTTAAGCGCAGCCGCAATCGTGACGGTAACAAAGTCCGGACGTACTGCAAGAATGATCTCCAAATACCGTCCAAACTGCACGATCATCGGCGAGTGTCTGACAGAAAAAGTATGTCGTCAGTTAAATCTTGAATGGGGTGTAGAACCGGTTCTTATCACAGAGGAACAGGATGCAAGCCAGTTATTTGAAAAGGCAGTTGATGTGGCAGAGATGGCAGGATTTGTTTCCAAAGGGGAATTAGTTGTTCTGACCGGTGGTGTTCCACTTGGTGTATCCGGTACAACGAACCTCATCAAAGTACAGGTTGCAGGACATATTCTTGTGACAGGAAAAGGGTTAAACGGAAAGAAAATTTCCGGAAATCTTTGTGTGTGCCACAGCAATGAAGATTTAAAAAGCTTCAAAGACGGTGATATCATCGTCGCAGCAGACACCACAAATGAAATGATGGCACAGATGCGTCAGGCTTCCGCACTGATCGTAGAAGCAGAGGGTGCAAACTGTCATGCAGCAATCGCAGGGTTAAGCCTTGATATTCCGGTTCTTATCGCAGCTAAAAATGCATTGAATGTCTTAAAGACCAGTGCCTACGTTGAAGTGGACTGCGAGAGCGGGGTTGTAAGTGCGAACTAAACCAGAGTTTCACTTATGAACTGCCGCTTACAGGTGGTAGCACGGATTTTCGCAGGTTATGTTAATTGCATGCCAACAAAGTGCATAGAAATATAAAAAATAGAACTGTTTGTTTTCAGGAGCGCTTCCGCTTGTTGTC
>ERZ780228.1828-NODE-1828-length-12053-cov-4.940407_pt1 | contig 12053 bp, 10 predicted proteins | sample MGYA00511015_ERZ780228 | MGnify/ENA primary metagenome ERZ780228 (study PRJEB29588, sample SAMEA2161897) | human gut metagenome | biome: human gut; feature: human-associated habitat; material: faeces | place: Denmark | collected 2008/2010 ...
GAAACACGTCGTGGCGGTGGCGGGCCACCTCTCCGGGAACGATGGTGTAGGGGATCATGTCCACCCGCTTCAAATCCCCGCCCTCATAGGCCAGGCGGGCCACTTCGGTGAAGACATTGCGGCGGATCTCATCCACCGCGCTGTGTACGCCTCTCATTCTTTTTTCCTCCATTGTTCACCGGGCAGTCGCATTCTGAACCCGGCTACTTAGAATTGCGGAATCATTATATCGGAAACACCGGCTGTTTGCAAGAACAAGTCGGCGGAAAGTCCTGGACCGGCCGGATCTTTCCGTCTTTTTCGCCCTTTTCGCGCAAGACAGCGTGCGGCGGAGGACGCCTGGTCATGGACGCCCTCCGCCGCACGCAGAGAGAAAGGAAATGAAAAATGAAAAAAGAGAGGGGGGATCAGTTATCCTTTTTGGAGGATGTCTGTATCATACCCCCAAAATCTAAAAACAACCTTTAAAAAGTTTGAACAGTTTATGAAGTTCTGTTCATTCTTTCAGATAGTTTTCAGTTTCTTTTTTTATACTGTGAAAGCTGACTGGGGCGGGCCCTGCCCGTCTCCATTCCTGAAGGAGGTTATTTGTGTGATCGAGGTCAAAAACCTTGTGAAGCGTTATGGCGACCACTATGCGGTGAACCATCTGAGCTTCACGGTGGAGGACGGCCAGATCTTCGGCTTCTTGGGGCCGAACGGCGCCGGAAAATCCACCACAATGAATATCATGACCGGCTATCTGGCGGCCACGGAGGGACAGGTCCTGGTGGAGGGCCACGATATTCTGGAGGAGCCGGAGGCCGCCCGTGCCTGCATCGGCTATCTCCCCGAGATCCCGCCGCTGTATCCTGATATGACGGTGGAGGAGTACCTGCGCTTCTGCGCGGAGCTGAAGAAGATCCCCAAGGAGCAGCGGACGGACCAGCTGACGAAGGTCCTGGCCCTGACCCATCTGGAGGATATGAGCGCCCGGCTGATCCGGAACCTGTCCAAGGGCTACCGCCAGCGTGTGGGCATTGCGCAGGCACTGCTGGGTGCGCCGCAGCTCATCATTCTGGATGAGCCCACCGTGGGCCTTGACCCTGCGCAGGTCATTGAGATCCGCAGACTCATTCAGGAACTGGGCAAGACCCATACGGTCATTCTGTCCAGCCACATCCTCAGCGAGGTGCAGGCGGTGTGCAGTCAGGTACTGATCCTGTCCAAGGGGCATCTGGTGGCGGTGGGCGCACCGGAACAGCTGGCCGGTATGCTGGATTCCGGCAGCCGGCTGCACGCTACCGTGCTGGGCGAAGGCAAGGCCGTGCTCAAAGCGGTGGGGGAGATCCCGGGCATCCGCAGGGTAGCGCTGGAAAGTGAAGCTGACGGTCAGGTGACCTTTACCGCAGAAAGCGTGGATGCTGCCGATCGCCGTGCTGAGGTATCCCGGGCTCTTTCGCGGGCCGGATGCACGGTGCTGGCCCTTGCCGCCGAGAGCAGGACGCTGGAAGAGATCTTCCTTGCCCTGACCAAGGGCGAGTCCGATCAAAACGATGAAGAAGAGGAGGGAAAGGCTGAATGATCGCCATTTTCAAACGCGAGGTCCGCAGCAGCTTTCATGGTATGATCGGCTATGTGCTTACAGCCTTTATGCTGGTGGCAACGGCCATCTATTTTATAGCCCTGAATCTGGGCTATGGCCTGACGGATTTTGGTTACTATACGCTGTACAGCACGGTTTTTGTGCTGCTTTTGTATATCCCGGTGCTGACCATGCGCTGCTTTGCGGAGGAACGCCGCACCCGCACCGACCAATTGCTGCTCACAAGTCCGGTATCCGTGTGGGGCATCGTGCTGGGCAAGTTTCTGGCACTGTGTGTCATTTTTGCGCTGCCGTGCCTTGTGGATGCAGTCATGATCCTGGTACTGGCTGCACTGGGTGCATCCGGCATTGCTACAGCGGCAAATTTTGCTGCACTGCTTTGTTATTTTCTTATGGGCTGTGCGGCCATTGCCATCGGCGTAGTTCTTTCCAGTCTGACCGAGAATCAGATCATTGCCGCCGTGGCAGGTGTGGCTGCGCTGCTGCTGGCCTATATGATGCCCAGCCTGCGCAACCTGTTTACTGCCGGCAGCGCGGTGGCGTTGGCTCTGTTTACCGTGATCGCGGCAGTGCTCAGTGTGGTGGCTGGTCTGCGCACCCGCAGCTTCACACTGGGCTGTCTGACCTTTGCAGGCTGCTGTGTGGTGCTGACGGCACTGTTCCTGCTGCAAAGCAGCTGGCTGACCGAAGCCTTCAGCGCAGTGCTCAGCGCGCTGTGTCTGTTCACTCCCTTTGAGGAGTTTGTCAACAACAGCTTTTCCATTCCGACGCTGGTGTATTACCTCACCGTGATCGTACTGTTTCTGTTTTTTACGGCGCAGGGACTGGAAAAACGCCGCTGGAACTGAGAGGAGGACAATGATATGAAAAAATTCAAGCTCACTTCCTCCGCAAACGGCAAAGTGTTCCGCAGCGGGCTGTATTCCACGGCCATTCTGGCGGCAGCGATCGTACTGGCGGTACTGGTCAACCTGCTGGCAGGTGCGATCCCGTCCAAGTACACCGAGTTCGATCTCTCTGCCGCCAAGATGTACACTCTGGGCGACAGCTCCAGACAGCTGACGCAGAGCCTTGATCAGGATGTGACGGTCTACTACCTCTGCGAGACCGGCAGCGAAGACGCCATTGTGAGCAAGCTGCTGGATCATTATGCCGATGAGAGCAGCCGTTTCCACTGGGAACAGAAAGACCCTACCCTCTATCCGGCCTTTGCGTCCCAGTACGGTGCAGAGAATGTATCCACCGGCAGCCTGATCGTGGTCAGCGGCGAGAACAGCGTGGTGCTGGACGCCGCTGAGCTCTACGAATACGACTACTCCGATTACTACACCACCGGCTCTGCAAATGTGACGTTTGCAGGCGAAAAGCAGATCAGTTCGGCCATCTACAAGCTGACCTCTGGGGCAGAAAGCCATGCCTTCTACACCACCAACCACGGTGAGCAGGCCCCTACTTCCTCGCTGACCGAAGCGCTGGAAGCCCAGAATATCGACCTGCAGCCGCTGGATCTGCTCACAGGCACCATCCCGGAGGACTGCGGGCTGCTGATCATCAATGCGCCCGCTTCGGATTTTGCATCCGAGGGTCTTGTGGACGAGATCGCGCAGCTGCAGGCCTATCTGGAAAACGGCGGCAAAGTGCTGCTGATGACCAGTGCCTTTGTCGATACGCCGAATCTGGACGCTGTAATGGCGCAGTTCGGCCTTGCCCGTGAGCCGGGCATCGTGGTGGAGGGCGATGCCGGCCATGCACTGTACGGCTACCCGTATTCGCTGTTTCCGGATCACGCCTCCGACGATGACGAAAGCACCGTTCTGGACGGTGTGAACCAGAATACCCATGTGATGCTTTCGGTGGCACAGGGCATCACCATTGCCGAAACGGACGACGTTACGGCAGAACCCCTGCTGAACACCACCAGGGACGCCTACAGCAAGCTGAACTATAATGAGGCAGCCACCACTGCCAAGGAATCCGGCGATACGGACGGCCCCTTTGCGCTGGCCGCGTGGGCACGCAATGAGTCTGCCGGTTCGGAGGTAATCTGGGTGGGCTGCCCCAATGTGGACAGTGAGCAGGTATACCAGTCCATCCCGGGCAACCTGACCTTCCTGCAGAGCTGCGCCGCTGCGCTGGTGGGACAGAGCATGCTCATCGATACAAAAGCACTGGAAGCAGCCCCCATCACAGTGGCAGCTTCCACTTCCATGGCGCTGGCCATGGTGTTCGTGTTCGTGCTGCCTGCAGCGGTGCTCATTGCGGGTGCCGTGTTCGTGCTGCTGCGCCGCCGCAGATAAGGGGGCCGCAGCATGAAAACGAAACAGCGCTCTTTGGCCGTTCTTCTGGCAATGGTGCTTGTGCTGGGCGGGCTGCTGTGGCTCATCACCCGCAGCAATGCTGCAGAAGAAGCGGCGTCCAGCGCTGCCGCAGAAGGCAGCATTGTGCTTTCTTCTTTTGCGGCGGGTGATGCAGAGCAGATCCGGTACACTTATCAGAATGAGACGATTACCCTGAATTGTGATTCCGGAAGCTGGACGCTGGCGGATGACCCGGGCTATCACCTGGATGCATCTGCCTGCAACACCATGGTCACAGCGCTAGCATCCCTGAACGCTAAGCGCCAGCTCACGGCTCAGCCCGGCGAGGACTACGGCCTTGCAGATCCGGCCGTTACGGTCACGGTAACAGCGGCAGGCGAGACGAATACCTTTGCCTTTGGCAGCCAGAACCCTGTCACAGGGGATCTGTACGTGCAAAAAACCGGAGATGATGCCATTTACACCGTCTCCGGCAACAAGGCAGCCTGCTTTGAACAGACTAAAGCGGATCTCTTTGGCGCGTTCAACCCGGCAGGACTCACAGCTTCTATGCTGGAGAGCGTCTCCATCGCAACAGATGCAGGAACACTCTCGCTGACAGCCGTATCGGAAACGGCGGAAACGGACAGCAATTCAGCAGATGCTTCTTCCGAAAGCGCCGCTGCTTCCACTGCTTACCAGACGGTCTGGCGGCTGACCGATGACCCGGCGGCTGAATTGGACGAAGCCAAGCTGCAAAGCATCCTGTCGGCCCTTGGCGGATACGTCTCGGCGCAGGTGACGAATGCTGACCCTGCCGCTTACGGCTTTGATGCACCCCTTGCAACGGTGCGGGCCGCTTCTGCCGACGGGAGCGTGACCCTCCACTACGCCGAAAATGCAGACGGCTGCTGGATGATGGTGGATGGGGACAGTTCCGTCTATGCGGTTGACCTTGACACTGTGCAGGCCCTTCTGATAACAGCTGCTGAGCTGAAAACAGAATGAAAAATCCATGTACGCCGTATGCGGAAACTCCGCTGCGGCGTATGTTTTTTTGTTGCAGCGTGTAAAGTTTCGGCAAACAGCGGCAGAGTGATTGACTTTTCAGCAAAGATTGATTAAGATAGACGGGACAGGGTAGAATAACTGCGCAATATTTTTGTATTTTTAAGGTTCGTCATGGAGGTTGTGCGGGGTCGAGTCTGCTTTTACCGCCAAAGTGCGATGGTTGGGCAAGCAGACTCCCAGTCTCCCTGGTACGAGGGATGGGGCAGAGCCCTGTCTTTTTTCGTATCTGAGTTACAAGGAGGATGTAGTAAAATATGGACAACTCGGTGATCGTTTCACTGCGTGATATTGTAGTGGAATTTGATGGTCAGCGCATTCTGGATGGGCTGAATCTGGACATCCATGACAAAGAGTTCGTGACTCTGCTGGGTCCCTCCGGCTGCGGTAAAACCACCACTCTGCGCCTGATCGCGGGTTTTCTGGAGCCGAATGCCGGCAAAGTACTGCTGAAAGGCGAGGACATCACCGGCGTGCCGCCCTATAAGCGCCCGGTGAACACCGTTTTCCAGAAGTATGCACTGTTCCCGCACCTGAATGTGTTCGAGAACGTGGCCTTTGGCCTGCGTCTGAAAAAGCTGGACGAAGAGACCATCCGCCGCAAGGTGCGCAATATGCTGGAAGTCGTGGGCCTGAAAGGCTTCGAGCGCCGCAGCATCAGCCAGATGTCCGGTGGTCAGCAGCAGCGCGTTGCCATTGCCCGCAGTCTGGTGAACGAGCCGGAGATCCTGCTGCTGGACGAACCCCTTGGTGCGCTGGATCTCAAGCTGCGCAAGGAAATGCAGCTGGAGCTCAAGCGCCTGCAGCGTGAAATGAACATTACCTTTGTTTATGTCACCCACGATCAGGAAGAAGCCCTGACCATGTCCGACACCGTTGTGGTCATGAACGGCGGCAAGGTGCAGCAGATCGGCACACCCGAGGATATTTATAATGAACCGAAGAACGCCTTTGTGGCAGACTTTATCGGTGATTCCAACATTGTGGACGGTGTGATGCACCGGGATTTTCTGGTGTCCTTCTCCGGCGTGGACTTCCCCTGTGTGGACCGCGGCTTTGCCCGCGAGCAGAGCGTGCAGGTGGTAGTGCGCCCCGAGGATATCGAGGTGGTATCGCCTGTGGAAGGCCAGCTGGTGGGCGTTGTGAACGACGTCATTTTCAAGGGTGTCCACTTTGAAATGCATGTGGAATGCGAGGGCCGTGAATGGCTCATCCACTCCACCCGCGCCTGCACACCCGGTGAGACCATTGGTATGCGCATCGGCCCCAACGAGATCCATATCATGGCGCGTTCGGAGGGGTGAGCCGCGATGATGAAGATTTACGATAAAAAACTGGCTTATCCCTACTTCGTGTGGATGGTGCTGTTCACGGTGGTGCCGCTGATTATCGTTGTGTATTATGCGTTCACCGATGCAAACGGCGCCTTTACGCTGGATAACCTCACCTCCATCAGCGGCTACGGCTCGGTGTTTGCCCGCAGCCTGCTGCTGGCCCTCATTGCCACGGTCATCTGTCTGGTCATTGCGTTCCCGGTGGGCTATTTCCTTTCCCGCCTGCGGGTGAACAAACAGCACATCATGCTCATGTTGGTCATGCTGCCCATGTGGATGAACTTCCTGCTGCGGACCTATGCATGGATGGGCCTGCTCAGTGTCAACGGCCCCGTGAATGCCGTGCTGGGCGTGTTCGGCCTTGGCCCCTTCAATATGCTCAACACCTCCGGCGCGGTGGTGCTTGGCATGGTGTATAACTATGTGCCCTATATGATCCTGCCGCTGTACACCAGCATGACCAAGATCGACCAGAGCCTTGTGGAAGCTGCGCAGGATCTTGGTGCCAACACCACCAAGACCCTTGTGCGGGTGCTCATCCCCATGAGCGTGCCGGGCATCAGCACCGGCATCACCATGGTGTTCGTGCCGGCAGTGTCTACCTTTGTCATCAGCCGTATGCTGGGCGGCGGCTCTAATCTGCTGATCGGTGACCTGATCGAGATGCAGTTCTTGGGTAACAGCTATAACCTGAACGTCGGCTCGGCCATGAGCCTTGTGCTGATGATCATCGTACTGCTGTGCATGAGCTTTACATCCAGCTTTGACGAGGATGAAATGGAGGGCGTGTCCTGATGAAAACAAAACATCTGCGCCTGATGCAGCGGGTCTACATCATCCTGTTCTTCTGCTTCATGTACCTGCCCATTGCCTACATGATCGTGTTCAGCTTCAACCAAAGCAAGGGCTACGCACTGTTCACGGGCTTTACCCTCAAGTGGTACACCAGCCTGCTCCATAACTCTGCCATCCTGAGCGCTTTGCGCGTCTCGCTGGAGGTGGCCCTCATCTCTGCGGTCATTGCAACGGTTCTGGGCACGGCGGCCTCGCTGGGCATTGCGTCCATGAGCCGCAAGAGTCGCCTGGTGGTCACCAACATCACCTATATCCCGGTGGTCAACCCGGAGATCATCACCGGCATCTCCCTGATGCTGCTGTTCGTGGCCTACCAGCGCTTTGCCACACAGTCCGCATGGCTGCCGGACAACATCATGGGCCTGCCCACGCTGCTCATTGCGCATATCGCGTTCAACGTGCCTTACGTTATCTTTAACGTAAGCCCCAAGCTCAAGCAGCTGGATATCAAGCTGTACGAAGCAGCGCTGGATCTGGGCTGCGACCCCCGGCAGGCTTTCTTTAAGGTCATTCTGCCGGAGATCAGCCCCGCCATCCTTTCTGCCTTCCTCATCTGCCTGACCTATTCCATCGACGATTTCATGATCTCCTACTTCAACTGCGGCACCGTGGAGACCCTGCCCATTGCAATCTACTCCATGACCCGTAAAAAGGTCAGCCCGGAGATCTACGCGCTGTCCACCATCATGTTTGTGGTCATCCTCAGCGTCATTCTGGTGTCCAATGCCATGGAGAGCCGCAGCTACCGCCGGGATCAGAAAACGCTGCGAAAGGAGGGTGCATGATGAAACGCATTGCTGCATTGCTGCTGACGCTGGCTGTGGCGCTGTGCGCCGCATTGCCGGTGCTTGCCGCCGGTACCATCGAGGTGACTGAGGACGTCTCGGTGTCGGATGCTTACGACTGGACCCGCTTCAAGGGGCAGAACGTCACCCTGAATGTCTATAACTGGGGCGAGTACATCTCCAACGGCTCGGACGACAGTGTGGACGTGGTTGCCGCCTTTGAAAAGCTGACCGGCATCAAGGTGAACTACACCACCTTCGACTCCAACGAGTCCCTGTACGCCAAGCTCAAGTCCGGCGCAGCCAACTACGATGTGATCATCCCCTCCGACTACATGGTGGCAAAGATGATCAACGAGGGGATGCTTGCACCCCTTGACTACGACAATATCCCCAATTTCCAAAAGATCGATGCAGGCTATCGCAACCCGGATTACGACCCGCAGAACGCTTACACCGTGCCCTATATGCTGTGCACCACCGGCATCATCTACAACACTACCATGGTAGACGAAGCCCCCACTTGCTGGGCAGACCTGTGGGATGAACAGTATGCGGGCAACATTCTGATGTTCAACAACAGCCGCGACGCCTACGCTATCGCTGCATTTAAGAGCGGCCACAGCATCAACCCCGCCACCCCGGAAGAGGTGGACGAGGTGGTAGAGGAGCTCAAGGCACAGAAGCCGCTGGTGCAGGCCTACGTCATGGACGAGATCTTTGATAAGATGATCGGCGGCGAGGCGGCCATCGGCGTGTACTACTCCGGCGATGCCATTACCATGATCGATGATAACCCGGATCTGGCCTGGGTGTTCCCGGAGGAGGGAAGTGTGCTGTCGGTGGACTGCATGGCGGTTCCTGCCACCAGTGAGCACAAGGAAGCTGCGGAGATGTTCATCAACTTCATGTGCGAGCCGGACATCGGAAAGGCCAATGCGGAGTATATCGGCTATACCACCCCCATGCAGAAGGTGTGGGATATCCTGGACGAGGACCTGAAGTACAGCGAGATCGCATACCCCTCTGAGGAAGTGGAAGCCAAGGAAAAGGTGTTCACCGCCCTGAGCGATGAGGTCAACAACGAGCTCGATGTAAAGTGGAGCGAGATGAAGAGCTACAATGAGGGCGGCAGCGGCGTTGTGTTCCTGATGCTGCTGCTTGCCATGGTAGCGCTGGCCTGCTTCAATATCTGGCGCAAGCTGCGCAAAAAGACCCGGAATCAGTATTGAGAAGAAAGGGCCCTCTCCGTCAAAGCCTCTGGCAATGCGAAGCAATGACGGAGAGGGTCCTCTTTTGGAAAGGAAACGTATGCATCAATATACCTATCATACAACTGTCCTGAACGCAGACGGCGATTTTCGCCGGATGATCAAGCCCAGCGCCCTGTTCCGCTATGTGGAGCAGGCTGCGGCAGATCACGCCCGTGCCTACGGCATGGACGATGCTTTTTTCAAAGCGCACCACACGGCGTTTCTGGTGGGCAAGCAGGCGGCGCAGATCACCCGGATGCCCCTGCGCGCCGAAAAGCTGACATTTGTTACTGCCTGTGAGCCGTGCAAGAAGGGTTCGATGAAGCGGCTGACCCGCATTCTGGACGAAGCAGGGAAGGAGTGTGCTCTGATCGACAGCCGGTGGATCATGGTGGATACCGATCGTGAGTGCATCCTGCGCCAGCCCTCCTGGCATACGCCCGGTTACTGGAACGAGGATCTGGAAGGGGAGCTGCCCCAGCTGGTGCACAAAGCAAAGGAACTGACCTGCGCGGGCAGCCGGACAGCCAGCTACTCCCTGTGCGACCTGAATGGCCATGTGAACAACGCCTGCTATCTGGACATCGCCTGTGATGCCCTGCCGCTGGAGGTGATCAAGGGCGGGCCGTTGAAATTCGTCTCCGTCAAGTACCACCGGGAGATCCCGCTGGGCAGTCAGGTCGAGGTGTTCTATGCGCCCTCGGCCGATGGCTGGTATGTGGTGGGCCGCCGCGAAGAGCACGCTGCGTTTGAATGCTACCTGGAATTTACAAAATAAATCCAGAAAAATTACAATTATGTTACAAAATCTGCGAAAAAGGTCTTGCAAAACGGAAACAAAAGAGTTACAATATGGTTACAGAAAGCGATGAGCGCTTTTTGAGACTGAAATCTTTTTCTTCTTGTTGAATAAGAGATATCGGGTGCAGGGCCATCTCCTCCTCCGGCTGTTCTCCTTCACAGCTGTCGGCACTGTACCGCACAGGCGATATCTCGCTTCGTGTGCAAAAAAGTCCGTCCGGTTTTCCGGTGCGGACTTTTTTGCACTCCAATTTGTGTCAGAAAACCGGCCTGTCAAGCGGAAAAGTATGACCTTGCACGTTTTTGGTGGTCAATTTTACTGTTTTTCCGCAAAGGACAGTTCTAAAGTTTGTTGCCACTGGGGTTTGTATTCTGACGGGGTTTGTGGTAAAGTATAGTCAATCAATTTATAAGCAGCAAACATGAATTATTTTGATGCTGGCCCGTTGTTGATGCGTTAAGAAAAAAGGAGTTTAGAGTATGGCTTATTTCTATGAAGAACCTTCCCGCACCTTTGGCGAGTACCTGCTGGTTCCGGGTTATTCCTCTGCAGAGAATGTCCCCACGGCAGTCAGCCTGAAGACCCCGCTGGTCAAGTACCGCAAGGGGGAAGAGGTCTGCCCGCTGGAAATGAACATCCCCATGATCAGTGCTATCATGCAGTCGGTCTCCGGCGATAAGCTGGCCATTGCACTGGCACGTGAGGGCGGTGTGTCCTTCATCTACGGCTCCCAGAGCATTGAGAACGAGGCTGCCATGGTGCGCCGCGTCAAGAGCTATAAGGCCGGTTATGTGGTCTCCGATTCCAACCTGGCTCCTACCGCCACCCTGCACGATGTGCTGGAGCTCAAGGCCCGCACCGGCCACTCCACCATTGCTGTCACTGCCGATGGCACTCCTCACGGCAAGCTGATGGGCATTGTGGCCTCCCGTGATTACCGTGTCAACCACACCCCCGATGATGCTTCCGTTACCACCTTTATGACTCCCATCGAGAAGTTGGTCACCGCACCGGAGAATACCTCCCTGCACGACTGCAACAATATCATCTGGGACAACAAGATCAACACGCTGCCGCTGGTGGATGCTGAGGGCAACCTGAAATACTTCGTGTTCCGCAAGGACTACGATTCCCACAAGAAGAATGTCAACGAGCTGCTGGATGCCAACAAGAGCTATGTGGTCGGTGCCGGCATCAACACCCGCGACTATGCCCAGCGCGTTCCCGCACTGGTCGAGGCTGGCGTGGATGTGCTCTGCATCGACTCCTCCGAGGGCTTCAGCGAGTGGCAGTCCCGCACCATTGCCTGGATCCGCGAGAACTACGGCGACAAGGTGAAGGTCGGCGCAGGCAACGTCGTTGACCGCGAGGGCTTCCTGTTCCTGGCCAAGGCCGGCGCAGACTTCATCAAGATCGGCATCGGCGGCGGCTCCATCTGCATCACCCGCGAGACGAAGGGCATCGGACGCGGTCAGGCTACGGCGGTCATTGAGGTCGCCAAGGCCCGCGACGAGTACTACAAGGAGACCGGCGTCTACATCCCCATCTGCTCCGACGGCGGCATCGTGCAGGATTACCACATCACGCTGGCGCTGGCCATGGGTGCGGACTTCGTTATGCTGGGTCGCTACTTCGCCCGCTTCGACGAGTCCCCGACGAACAAGCTGCGCGTCGGCGGCAACTACGTCAAGGAGTACTGGGGCGAGGGCTCCAACCGCGCCCGCAACTGGCAGCGCTACGACCTGGGCGGCGCCCAGAAGCTGAGCTTTGAGGAGGGCGTCGATTCCTACGTGCCCTACGCCGGCCCCTTGGCCGACGGCGTGCAGACGACGCTGTACAAGGTGCGCTCTACCATGTGCAACTGCGGTGCGCTCTCCATCCCCGAGCTGCAGGAAAAAGCCCGCCTGACCGTCGTTTCTTCCACCTCCATTGTCGAGGGCGGCAGCCATGACGTCATCCTGAAGAACGGCCCGCAGAACCGCTAAACGATAATAAAAATTGCCGCCGACCGGACAAAACTGAACTGCACCCCATTTGTTAGACAGTATGGTATACTATCTAACAAGTGGGGTGT
>ERZ780228.1850-NODE-1850-length-11894-cov-4.192415_pt1 | contig 11894 bp, 9 predicted proteins | sample MGYA00511015_ERZ780228 | MGnify/ENA primary metagenome ERZ780228 (study PRJEB29588, sample SAMEA2161897) | human gut metagenome | biome: human gut; feature: human-associated habitat; material: faeces | place: Denmark | collected 2008/2010 ...
TGTGATGAAGATAATGAAATTTATTTATTTTCAGAAGGAGATGTGTATAAAGAAAAAAATTATACAGAAGAAAAATGGAAATGCTTAAATGAATATTTCATAGAAAAAAAACAAAGATTAGCAATTATACGTGTAATGAAAAGCTGTATATTAAATTTTTCAGCAATTGTTGTTAGTAATAATTTTGATACAATGAATTTGAATTTTGGACAATATTGTTGGAGTACATTACATGAAATTTCTGATAAGTATGATATATGTATAGCATTAGAAGAAAATGTAATAAAAATTCTTGATAAGGCTCAATTTTTAAGCAGAATTATGTCAAGTAGTAAAGTGCCAATTGGAGATAAAAAGTTATTGGACAAAATAAAAAATATAAAAAATCATCCATATACTATTTATTGTGAAACTAGAGATAATAGAAATGATAATGCATATCAGCTATTTCTTTTAGATTTGATGACTAACCCAAACGCATATTTTATTACAACAAAACTTTCATATGAAATGGAAAAAGATGAATATATAAAAAAACATTTGTTAATTATTAATTCAGAGAAAGCTAAAGAGTATATGATGCATTCAAAGGGAATTGTGGTTTCTTGGTTTGCAATGCCAATCTTTGGAGAAGAAAGAATGAAGCTATTTTATCCATTTTTACATATTAATTATATATTTGTGCCACATGGAATTTCATATGATAAAAATTCTTTCTATTTAAACAAATCTATATGGGGAACATATAAAGCGACATATGTTAGTTCAAAATTAGAAAAGGAATATTTAGAAAAATGCAATGGATATAGAAATGTATTGATAAAAGGATATCCTAGAATGGATAAATGGTTTAATTGTCATTTGAATCAAAAACAAGTTTTTGTTTTTCCAACTTGGAGGTCGAACATATCAGATCAATATATTGAGTTAATATCTGAGATTTGTGAATACATTACTAATGAATTTCCAGATATGCAAATTATATATGTTGCACATCCGTCTATTGAACAAAATGTATTTTTTTCAATAGAACAAAAGCTAGAAAAAATATCAAAAGAAATAATTGTATTTCATAGTAATGAAAGTGATAAATTCAATATATTTTTCTCAAGTTCAAAATTTTTGATTACCGATTATTCTTCAATTGCATATGATTTTTCGTATAAGGAGAATGCAGTGGCAATATATTATGAACCGCTGGCGAATATGGAAGCAAATTATCAGATAAGACGAGAATTTTATGAGAATAATTGTGGATTGATTGCAAAAAATTTAGAGGAAATTGGAATGATATTTAAGGAAAAGTATGATAAACAGTATTTAGAAAATCAAGTAAAAAAATTCTTTGAATATCGTGATAATTATAATACGCAACGAGTAAGAGATTCAATACAAGATTTTTTGGAGAATGATTGATGAAACAGAAGAAGCTGTGTGCAATTTTTTCAATATCAACACAAAATGGAAGATTTTCAGACTTTTTATATTATATAATTTCGGATTTACAGAAAGTTTTTACTACAATTATTGTCGTAGTACCTAATAATGTTTCAGAATATGATTGCAAAAAGTTGAAGCAGGAAAAATGTTTTATTAAAGAAAATATTAGTGGTTATGATGTTGATCGGTGGAAGAACATTATTAGTGAATTGAATCAAAATGGACAAATAAATGAGTTAGATGGGATAACAATTTTAAATGATTCATTCTATGGTCCATTTGAGACATTTGAAAAAGTATTTTCATACATGGAGTGTAAAAATTTAGATTTCTGGGGTCTGACAGTTCATGGAAAGATGCCATTAGAAATTTTTGACAAGAAAGGAATATTGCATTTTATACAAACGTATTTTGTTAATTTTGGCACGCAATTAATACATTCAAAAAAATTCATAGAGTTTTGGGAAAAACTTCCGGAGTTTAATTGCTATAATGATACACAGGAAAAATTTGAATATATAATGACAAATTTTTTTGAAAAATTAGGGTACAAATGGTCAGTATATTCGGATACAAGAGATTGGGAAAGTATTGATATAGAAAAATATATGTCTTTTTTACTTTTAGCACCATATGATATGGTAAAAATAAAAAGATTGCCTATTGCAAGTAGATATGCATTTAAATTGCCTATGGAAGTAATTCAAAATTATAATTATGGAAATCAAATTAGTGATTTAATACAGTATTTAATAAAAATTAGATATCCAATTAATTTAATTATGAAAGATTTGATTTTTCAACAGAATATATATGAACTAAATACCAAATTAAATATGAATTATATATTAATTGAAAAAAAATTCAATATTTCTATGCGAAAGAATAATGCGGCAATATTTATATACCTATATTATAAAGATCAAATAAATGAAAACATAAGATATTTAAAAAATATACCAAGGGTAATGGATGTGTATTTTTTTACAGATACTAAGGAGAAAAAGAAGGAAATAGAAAAATTTTTACATGTATATAGGATAAAATGCAAAACAAAAGTAATTATTGTTTGTTCGCGTGGGAGAGAATGGGCAGCGCTTCTAATCGAAGGAAAACAATTAGTGCTAAAATATAAATATTTTTGTTTTCTGCATGATAAAAAGGGACATAGTTTTGAGTATCCAACAGTTGGTAGTAGTTTTAAAACGTTATTGTGGGAAAATGTTATATATTCCCGAGGGTACATAAATCGAGTCATTGAGTATTTTGAAAAAAATAATCATATTGGGTTGTTGGTTCCACCTGTTATAAAGCATGGCACATATTTTAGATTTTACAATAATTTTTGGACCACTTGTTATGATGAAACAATTACTTGGGCAAAAAGGTTGAAATTAGAGACGAAATATATTAGTGAAGTGTATACGCCAATTTCTATAGGTAGTGTGTTTTGGGCGCGTTCAGAAGCATTAAAAGATTTATTTCAATATAACTTTGAAAGAAAAGATTTTCCGGAGGAACCAATGCCTATTGATGGTACTGTTAATCATGTATTCGAGCGAATTATTCCTTATGTGGCGCAAAATCAAGGGTTTTATACGGCAATAATTATGACAAAAAAATTTGCTGAAGTGGATTGGAATATATGCTCTAATATGCTTAGAAAAACCATGTCAGCGTCTCAAAAAAATAAAAATTTAGTATTCAGTTCTTTTGAAGAATATGTAAGAGAATTAACTTGACAAAAGAACCTTAAGACAAAAGCCTTAAGGTTCTTTTCAATGCTAACAGTCGATTTGCTTGTCTATATATTTACAGACATAATAGGAAATGATGTTGGCTGTTACAGTGATAAAAAGTGATTGTATCATATATGTAGCCCCCCTTTAAAAAAAGTGTAAAAAAATTTTTATAGGACAAAGTATAGATTGATTTGTAAGAAACTGCTAATCAAAATATAATTATATTTTTTTGAAAAAATTGGATTGTTTTCTCAATTTTCCTGTCAGTAAATCTAGTGCGGATGATCGATTTTTCAGACTGACAATCTGTCATACAGAGAGAACAAAAAAATGCGGTAAACGTAGCAAGTATGTAGAACTGTTTTGATGCGTATGTGGTCATGCAGAATATTAATTCCCCAAAAGGAAGTTTATGGCACTGCTTGCGGAGTACATAACAATATTTTGACGGAGTTATTTTTGCAAAATAAATAAAATTTTTTTTGAAAAGATTTTATAAAAATAGGATGGTAATTTAAATAAAAAACAACAGGAGGAAAAATAAATGCGAAAAAGTAGAGGATGTGAATTAATACATGATTTTTCAATAGGGGAAATTTTAGATGCCTTGGAAGAATTTGTTAAAGGAAAACCGTTTTTTACTATTGATATTGATATGAAAGGAAGTGGAAAATATGTTTATATTCCAACACACAAACAAAATAGATTGGATTGCTTGAGACTTGTGTTTGGATTGTTGGTTTACAATAAGGATATTGACGGCATGTTTGATGATGAAAAAAGGGATCATTTTGATATCTGGATATCAGAATCAACAGATACAAAATTGAGACAACATGTAACGAAAATTAGTCCAGCATTTAGGACGGTGATTGCTGATTTGGATAAAGATGATTTAACATGTAAAATAATAGATGTATTAAATAAATATTTTGAAAATAGCAATAGATATTATCGTTTACGTGAATTTTGTAAAATAATATCTAATCGTGGTATTTTGCAGCCATACAATACAGTGTCAACGTATCATAATTTTTTGAATAAATATCCAGATAATGTGGAATTGCCAGGCACATATGATGACTTTATCAATGATGCAGCAGAAGTATTGTCCGAAACTTTAATGTTTTCTTTTAATATTGATAATATACTTCGTGATGAAAAAAGTAGCTATCGAGCTACAAAATTTATTTGCAACAAGTCAAGCGATGATTGTAATTACGATCCACATAGAGAGATGAGTTTTATAGAATGTCAAAATGAATTGACACATTCAACAGCAGTGAAATTTTGTTTAATATCTGAAGAAAAAAGAGAGAAGGAAAATAAAAAAACATATTATTCGCTCGAAAGAGCATTGGCTTTTTTGAAGGGACATGCATGTGTGATCTTAAATATTGATATTGATGAAAGTACCGATGATACATTAAATATATATGTGAGGGAATTTTATAATTATCAATGTATACTTGAATTTTGTGATGATGATATCTTGCAAATACCTGCTTGTATAAAGCTTGTAGAAGATAATAAACAAGATTTTATTAAAAAGTTAAGTTGGAAAAAATATGATTATGATATTGTTGAAATGTGTAAAGTTGGATTGTTAAAACAACAAAAGTGGAGAGCATTAGCGTATTTTGATGTATATGAAGATACGAAAGACATTATTTGCTTTTGTGATACGAAAAGACGAATTGATGGAAATGTAGAATTGGGAATAGCAGTTTGTCGAAAAGATCGCAGAAATCAAGATTTAGTCAGTAGCTTGATTTTTTATCATATGTTATATAATTATGGCTCAAGAATATATGGAGGAACTGCTGAAGCAAATGAGCCGATGAATCGAGTGTTTAAGAGATGTGGATTTAAGGAGCATATGAATTATGATCATGATAAAAAACTACAATCTATTCGTGTTCGTGAACGTTTTACATCTGAGAAACCGCCAGAAAGTGACGATAAATTAATAAATAGTATTTATTATCAGAGACACTCTTTGCAGGAAGATGTAGTTAATAAATTAATTATTAAAAAGAAAGAAGCACAAAAAAATCATTAAAATGAAAAATACATCAAAAGCTTAAGGAAAAACCATCAAAACAGGATATATTGCAAATCAGCACTGCCTTCATAAAAGAGACGGATTTGTCTATCTGACCAGTATTATGGATTTATTTTCCAGAAAAATCATAGCCTGGACACTTTCAGAAACACTGGAAGTATCCTGCGTGATTGATACTATAAACAAAGCCAAAGCTCGCCGAAATATTGATCAACCATTAATTATCCATTCGGATCGTGGCAGCCAATATAATGGTCTCATAAATTAAGACACTTTTTTGGACAGATTTTAATGAATCTGATATACTACAATCAGTATGAAAGAGAGGATTCAAAATCATGTCTAGACAAAGAAAAAATTTTAGTGCAAAAATCAAATCAGACTTTGTTATCGAACTGTTAAAGGGTAAGAAGGATCTCAATACTCTGGCAGTTGAAAATAATATTCAGCCAAATCTGCTCCGAAATTGGAAGAAGGAATTCCTTGACGATGCCGTCAGTCGCATTTGACGACAAGCGTGAGGAAAATCTTAAGGAAAAGCTTGCCGAAGAACGCAAGGAAAAATCGGAGCATGCCCAAAAGGTAGGTCAGTTAACCATACAGGTTGACCAGCTCAAAAAAATCTGAAGAAATTTGCGAATCTGACTACGAGAGTAAATTTAGTCAAAAACCTTCTGACAACTAAGGAATTACCCGTTTCTGCCGGAGCAAAGCTGCTTGATATCAATCGTACAAGCATTTACTACAAGGGGGGCGTCTGTATCAGAAGCCGAACTTGCCTGCAAAGAGATTATTGATTATCTTCATACCGATAACCCAGCATGGGGTGCAAGACAGATGTCCGCACAGCTGAAAGCACGTGGTTATCATGTCGGTCGACGCAAGACCAGACGTTACATGAAAGAAATGGATATTTATCCTATCTATCCGAAGATGAATCTTTCCAAACGGATGCAACAGGCTAAGGTATCTCCTTAGAAATGCCGTCATAGACAAGCCAAATCAGGCATGGTCTATTGATATTACATATATTCCAATCAAGTGAGGCTTTTTTATATCTGACAGCTGTTATTGACTAGTCAGAGAGTTTATGAGAGAATTACGAAGTTATGTTTGGAGCAGTAGATAAAGAAATATGATTGAATATGAAAAGCAAATTAGTATGTATTTAGTACAGCAAGTATATAAAGTGTGCAGTTCGGTATATTGTTGCGTTGAAATTAAGGAATTAACATGGGAGGAAAAATGGATAAAATGAATTGGAAAAAAATTATAATTACAGTTATATCAGAGATTGCCGCTATTGTTTGTGCAATTTATGGTGGTACTCAGATTCAGGTTAATAAAATGAACAATTATTTGAATTCACGGATTGTTAATATAGCTGGTGACAATAATACCATTACCATTAATGACTGGAAAGACTTGGCGGATGCGTATAGCGATTTACAGGAGGAAAATGCCACATTAAAACAGCAAAATGAGCAATACTTCAGTGATTATACAGAGCAAAAGGAATTAAATGAATCTCTTAAATCACAGGTAAGCGGAAGTCCTGATTTAATGTTTGAATCGTTGGGATTGTCTATAGATGGTGAGAAAATTCCAGTTGATACTAATAACTCTATAGTAAACATCAATGGCAGAGAGTACTGGAGCCGTGAGATTGCAATAAAGCTTTTGCCGGAGACGGAGTCCTATTCTATAGAGGACGGGAACATTAATGTTGGAAGGGTATTGGCAGATAAGACAAACTTGTTTGGATTATATGTAAACAATAAAAATGGTGGATTGTTAGAAGATGGAGTAGTAAAGGATTCGTTTAATAATTCTCATACTAATGCTTTTATTAATTATGCGCATAATAGTGATATAACGTTTGTTTTGGATGGAAAATATAGCAAACTTAAAATATCAGCGGCTATACGAGAAGGTTGTGATGCTTCCCTCACAGCTTCATTTACAGTAAAAACAGATGATGGAGAAGTGGTGTATTCATCTCCAGCAATGAGTGTCAAAACGGAACCATATGAGGTGACGGATATACCAATCAACAATTGTAAGTTGTTAACGATTGAGTGTAATGCAGATCGTTATGATCAGGATCTTATTTTGTATGATGCAGTTGTGTACAATTAAGGGATATATGTGCTTAATGAGGATATTATTACTAAGATGTTGAGAAAAAACGTTAGTTTTTGATGTAAAAGAAAATTAGCACTGCCTTCATAAATGAGAGCAGTGCTGATCTGTCATTTTACCAATATTTTTCCATATAATTCCGTGCATCTTCCTCGGATAAAGAAAAATCGGTTATGATATTTTTGAGAGTTTCCTCTTTTGAAACAGAGAATTTTTTGTAGGTTTTAAGGGTACCTATAATTTCACCCTGTGTAATTCCGGATTGAATGCCTTGCTGGACGCCTTTCTGAATACATTCTTCCTGCCATTCTTCAAATGCTCTGCACATATTGATCGAACCTCCTTCCGAATCGGATTGTAACGCATGGTTAATAAATGACTTGGTATTTGTGATCGTGCCAATCACCAGACTAAGTTCTGTATCAAACTTCTGATTCATGTATGTACTTTGGATTTTATCAAATTCTTTGTTATAAATCAATCTGCTGAGATCGAATACAGTGTGAACTTCATTGTTATGAAAAATCAGGGAATCGCTGTTTCTAATCTGGATGAGATTCATTTTATAATCTGATACCAGAGGCGTGAGATGTTCTGGAATGCATAGCATGTCGGTCAGGGAAAGCGGACCATCCCATTCGTCTTCGCCATAGTAAACACAGAGACTGATGACAGGGTGTAAACGGTCTGTCTTTTTAAGACCTGAAAGAAATTCATCTGAAGATGAAAAATCTTTTTCGTGTTTGTTTCTGGCAGTAATTTCATTATATTCTTTAAGATAAGAGAGAGCATCGCCAAGCATAGTGCGAAGCGGCATTGCATAATGAATTTTACATTGATTCTCCAATCCCCAGATAACGAAATCAACACCATAAGCTGTCTTTTTCACAACATCCCAGATCCTCTGGATGGTTTCAGTATGATTGTTAAACTTTAACAAAGAAGAAACATCGGTATCTGCTTCCGATAAATCTTCCGGTTTGATGACCTGTGAGCCGTTGAAAAGAGCGGCATTGAACAGGTCTGCAAAATGTTCATTGTTTTTCCAGAAGTTTTTTAGAATGGTATCTGGTTTTAAGTTATTGTAAGTAGTCGTTTTTAAATCCTCCCGTTCTTGTGTAATGGGAAAGTTACACAGAGTCTGTATTATTCGGAGGAAAACCGGTAATATACCGGGAGAACGATATGCATGGATTAAATTTACAATATATGATAAGGAAAAACAAGAGATGGGGCTGTTTGTTTACAGAATTTTAAGGATTGGATGGTTATCAGAGCCGTTTCCCACAAATTGACATTTCCCCATCTATGCGCTACAATGTTACTCAAAATTCATGTTTAAAACATATATGCAAAATACTATTTAAATACTTTGGATTACAGAAAAAGAATTTATGAAGAGAATGAATGCTGCGGGATATAAAATTTAATAGTATAAACTAAGAGAAGAATCCGTACTGCATTTATAGATGAGGCAGTGCGGATTCTTCTTTTAGTTGTATTTTGCTAAATTAATCTGTAGAACGAGTTTCGGCAAGCTGCTTTTTGAGCTGCTCAATAAGTTTTGCTTGCTCAGCAATGGCGTTATCTTTTTCAGCAATGGCATTATCTTTTTCAGCAATGACATTATCTTTTTCGGCAAGAGCATGATCTTTTTCTTGAACTTCCTTAGCTAATTGCTCAACCATATAGATTTCCGTATTGCGATCCATCTCACGAAGTGCATCTGAAAATGTAGTAATCAAATCTTTCGGCCTCCTTCGAAATGAAATAATATCCCGATAGCATGGAAGAAATTCCGGATAGGCATTGACGAGACGGACGATTTCATCCGGATCACCTGCGGTAAGAAAACTCAGCCATGCTTTCTGTTCCGTATCTATATTTTGAACTACTGAGCGGAAAGTGTCAAGTGAAATGAATGTAATATTGTCAAGAAGATTTATTTGTACACCAGTGTCAAAGCATGATATTTTCCTATGAATGTATTTATTAGTATGGTGAAATTGAGCTGGACTATGTTCCATGAAAACAATCAGGTACACGGAACGCATATCTTGATAGGAAAAAGATTTCTTGTTTTGATTTTTCAGATAGTTATATTGTCGCATGATCATGTCAGCAGTGTAGCAGCTGCTCCGTTCCCCGGGGAATGCGTACCCGATTTTCTGAATCTCAACGTTGATAATGGAGCCATCTTCCATGGATGCAATAATATCTGCAATGACAAAGCTGCCATTTTCAACAATCTGGCTGCCTTCGCGTGGAAGAATCTGCTTAATGTGTATTGGTTGGTCAAAAATGATTGAAAGAAAATGTTCCAGCCGTTTGGTGTCTCCTCCCGGAAGCATGACATGTCGGAAAACTGTGTCATAAGTGATGGAAAGTCCATTTTTACCCATAATAAAATGCAATAATTTATTACGATAAGTTTCGTTGAGATTGACATAGTTTTGGAAAGTCTGCTCATCTGAGTTCGTTTCCTTGCGGATGAGATTTTGTGCTTCCTGTTCCGTGATTGGTTCACCGAGAATATCAGCGAGGGTGTAAAGCTTCTTTGTTTCTGCCATAGGCAAATCCTCCTTGTGTAGATATGATGATTGAGTTGTTTTTTCTTGAAAAAGGTTGCGATATGCAACAGCCAGATTCAAAAAGATTTTTGTTATGTTTGCGACAATCAGGCAATTATTTTTTTCGTGCAAAACAATAACAACAACAATAAGAATCGTAACAGAGAGAAGCACTATTCCTTTTAAGAACACTTGAAATATAACGAAATTACGTTATAATAGAGTATTGGAGGGAGTATTATGAATGATAATTTTAATCACATGATAAAAGAAACCGGGAAAAGTATATATAAAATAAGTCAAGAGAGTGGGATTCCTTACACAACACTGAATGAACTGGTTAACGAAAAGAAGAATATCAATTATACATCAGCGGAGACGGTATACAAACTGTGCTTATATCTAAAATGTGATATGAGTGATATCTTAAATGATGTCATTTTTCTTGAGAATGGAAAAGGAAACTATCTTGGGTATCATTATCAATGGAAAAAGGCAGATCAAGGAATCGAATTGCATATAACAGACAATAACAAAGATTTGACATTGCTTACACTTAAAACAATGTGTACGGATTTGTATGATTGTTATATGAAGCAGGTTCCTGAAATGATGATTGAAAACTATGACGAAGAAAAACGGGAATGGGAGGGGTTATTATGAGTCAATACGCATTAATGCATAAAAATGATGTGTGCGGAAGTTTGGTTATTGATGACGAAACCGGCTCATTAAGAGTATACAAAGATAATGGCAGCGGTTTATCCCCATTTTTAGGAAATGCAGACACAAGAAGAATGAAACACTGGTGGGAGGGAAGGGCAGTTCCGGCGTCAAGAAAAATGATGCAGGAAGTATTGAAACAAGCAGGATGTGCAAACACAAAGATGTATCTGGCAAAGAATTTAGCACTTTCTATGACCGACTCATATTGGATACGTCCGTTGGATTTAGATTTAAAGTATGAAGATGTAAAATTATCAAATATGAATTTGTTTTCTGACAATAAGGTTCCATATCACAATGCAACTTCATATGATTCGAATGCCGCATTAGGCGGACAAATGGAAAAATATTGGGATATCAAAACAAATTTTCCAACGCTTGTGAAAGAAAGTTATAAATATTTTGGGCAGCAGGCGATGAATGAAGCATTTGCAACTTATTTGCATGATTTACAAGAAACGGCAATTCCTTATGTTTCTTATCTTGTTGGGCATACAGAGGATAATGGCCTTTATTGTAGATGTGATGCATTTACAAGTGATTCTGTTGAATTAGTATCCGCATATGAAGTTATCGAAGGATCGAAGCAACAGAATGATAAATCTGTGTATGATAATTATATCCGGATATGTGCAGAATTAGGAATAGAAGAACAGCAGATTCGTAATTTTATGGACTATCAGACATTGACAGATTTTATTATCAGTAATACAGACGAACATCTTGGAAATTTTGGAATTCTAAGAGATTCGAACACAATGCAATATTTAGGTCCGGCGCCAATATATGATTCTGGAAATAGTATGTTTTTTAAGGATTCATTATTCTCTCAGACAAGATTAAGTTTACTACAGCAATCGATTACAAGTTTTTATGATTCTGAAGAAAAGATGATCAAGAATATTAAAAACAGACATGTGGTAAACATGGATTTACTTCCAACAATAGAGGAAACGATTGCGCTTTATACCTCGTATGGTTTTCCGGAAGAAAGAGCCATAACGATTGCAAACAATTATGCATTAAAAATTGATATGGCTCGTGAATTCGAAAATGGAGCAACCATCTCAATGTATCATGAAAAAAATAACACTGAAATCTAGAGAGAATAAATAGCGATACAAATCAGCCCTGCAAGCATTAGCTTAGCAGGACTGATCTGTCATTTTACCAATATTTTTCCATATAATTCCGTGCATCTTCCTCGGA
>ERZ780228.1856-NODE-1856-length-11854-cov-6.235020_pt1 | contig 11854 bp, 7 predicted proteins | sample MGYA00511015_ERZ780228 | MGnify/ENA primary metagenome ERZ780228 (study PRJEB29588, sample SAMEA2161897) | human gut metagenome | biome: human gut; feature: human-associated habitat; material: faeces | place: Denmark | collected 2008/2010 ...
CAACATCTTTATTAAATAAAGAAGATGGAGATGATGTAAGTGAAGAAATCAAAGTATATGAAAGCGCTAGAGCGAAACAGTTAGATTCTTATAAAGAAGTGCTTGAAAATGAAATCTTAGCAATGAACAAGATAGGTCAATAAATACAATGGCTTGGCAATATAAATGCCAGGCTTTTTTGGTTATAAAAAAGCTTGTGAAATATTCACGTTTGTTCTTGAAAACAAGTTTTTCTCAGATGTATACTTTATTTAACTAACCATATGGTTATATGTTGATAGAATGGGGAAAACTTTATGAATGGATTAAAAAAATGCTTAGCAGGCCTGCTGGCCTTTTCAATAATTCTATCTGGTTGTACAAAGGCGGATACAAAGAAAGATGATCATCATCTGACAGTATTTTTATGGGAGAGTAAACTGGTAAAAAATTTAGCACCCTATATTCGTTCTCAACTACCAGATATGGATATTGAATTTATTTCGGGAAATAATTATACGGATTTATATGAATATTACCAAGAACACGGCGAACTACCTGATATTATTAGTGTGCGTCGCTTTTCGGGTACAGATTCAAAAGAACTACAACCTTATTTATTGGATTTAAGTTCGTATGATATTGTTTCAAAATATTATTCGTATGCTTTGCAGTATTACTATAATAAAAATCAATCTATTAATTGGCTTCCTATATGTGGGATTCCCCAAACAATGATCGCAAATAAAACGTAGTTTGATCAATATGGTATTGCTCTGCCGACAAATTATGAAGAGTATGTTGAGGCTTGTCAGAAGTTTAATGATTTAGGTATTAAACCCAATTCCATGGATATGGGTGAAGACTGGTCTTGTCTTGAAGCTATTCAGGGTGGTGCGATTGATGAATTTACCAGTCTTGAAGGATTAGAGTGGAGAAGTAAGGCGGAAAGTGCAGATAATAAGATTTCCTTTGATGAAGAAATGGGGTATCGAGTATTTTCAAAGACCCATCAATTTTTAAAGGATTCTTATTTTACTTCGGAAGATGTAAATCTATCGATTGATGATGGTACAAATATGTTTCTTGAGAAAAAATCAGCTATATTCCATGGTACACCAGACATATATAAAACTCTTTCTAGCCAAATGAGTGATAGTGAACTTGTTCGTTTACCTTATTTTTCCCAGACATCAAACGATGGATATATCTATATGCATCCTTCTTTAAATGTGGCATTGAATTCAGATTTAGAGAACAATAAGACAAAATTAGATTCGGCATTAAAAGTATTAGATTGTATGATTTCTAAAAAAGGACAACAGTTGATTGCGAATGGATCGGGTGTAATTTCATTTAATCCAGATGTTTCTTCCATGATGAATGATGTCAAAGGACTTGAGGAATCATTAAAAAATAATAATATTTATATTCGTTATTCCGCTCAAAAATCGTTTGTGGCTGCCAAAGAAGTTGTCCATGGATTATTAACTGGACAAATGGATGAAAAGAGTGCGCATGATATTTTTTGCGAAATTATGAATTCAAAGAGTGATAAAGAAAAGTCGGTTGTTCATTTTGACAAAGATTATTCCATCTATTTAAATGATAAGAATGGTCGTGATGCACCATCTTCAATTTTGACTACGGTAAGAAAGGCGTATGATGCCAAGTTGGCATTTGTACCCTATTATTATTTTACTTCATCTATCTATAAGGGGGATTGTACGGCAAGTCAATTGGATTTAATGCTTTGTCATGATTCCAATACTTATGTACATGTAAAAAAATTGAGTGGTAAAGAGATTTATACGTTAGTAAAAGAATTGGATGTCAAAGACAAATATTCTTTACCAATCGCATCAGGAATGAAACTTGTATTTGATCAAAATTATAAATTAAAAGACATATTAGTAGATGGTGTATCGATTGATTTTGATAAGAAGTATTCGATTCTACTTTCAGATAGTACAGATTTATCAAACACCTCTTTGGCAAACGCATGGGTCAGTGTTATGTCAAAACAGGATCAGCCATCCAAGCCAGAAGATTATATTGAGGTTGAAAAGTAGTGTATGAAGAAGATGAAGAATAAAAATAGATTTGTACCCCTTCTTTTTGCACTGTTGATTATAACGGTTGTTGTATCCGAAGTTCTTTTTGCGAAGATGAATTCATATATTGAAACCAATGGAAAATTGAGTCTAGATGCGGTGGATGAACAACTTCAACAGACATATGACCTTCAGTTGGATTCTTATTATAGTCAGCTTCATTTAATTGAGAATTATTTGATTCATGATTCAAATATGTCTCTTGTAGAAAATCAACAGTTTCTAAATAGCTGGCAAAATGAATTGGACACTCAAATCTTATTTATAAAAGAGAATGGGACAGCTATAACGGGGGATGGCACTCGTTGTAGATTGGATATTTCCAATCCGTTATTAATGGATCTTAAAAATAATAAGAATATCGCAAAGCTGATTCCATTAAGTTATAGACAAGAATCCGGAAGCGGATTCTTAATGGCTGTACCATGTGAAACGTATTATATTGATGGTGAGTCTTATACAGCTGTTGGTATTGTTATGGATAGTAAAAAACTGAATTCCGTACTTAATCTAAATGGATATGATGGAAAAGCCTTTATTTTCATGGTAAATAAAGATGGAACTGTGATTTATACAAACCAGTTAAAAAAGGAATTGGTACAAAATTATTCGTTGATCAAACATTTAAAAATGGAAAATGCGATCAGGGATGAACAGGCAGAAAAGCTTGAAAAAGCGATTCAAAATAATGAACAGGGTGTTGAACTTTTAGGAAATGATAAACCATTTTATTTAGGATATCGACCTATTCAAAATAATGATTCAATGCTTGTATGCATTGTTTCAAAAAACGTAGTAGACAATAGTTTAGTTAGCTATCAACGCATGGTATTGTTCATTGCGTTTATTATGGTTATTTTGATTTTCTTCTTAATTATGGGATTGTCTATAAGCGTTTCAAAAATGAAGCTCGCAAATCAAAAAATGAAATATGAAGAAAAAAATAAAGAGATTCAAGAGAAAAACTTAAAGGAATTAGCGAACATCAATAAGAATTTAAAGATTGCACAAACCGCAACTTCACAAGCTTTAGAAGTGGCTGAAAATGCCAATCAGGCAAAGACAGATTTCTTATCGAATATGTCTCATGATATTCGTACGCCAATGAACGCAATCGTAGGTATGACAACGCTTCTTCAAAAGGATTGTGGTAATGAAGAAAAAGTGAAGGAATATGCGAAAAAAATTGAAGTATCTTCAAAACATTTACTGGGCATCATCAATGATGTTCTAGACATGAATAAGATTGAGTCAGGTAAGACGACCTTGAATTATACAGATTTTTCAATCTTAGAATTTGTGGAACAAATCAATACGATATTCCGTCCTCAAATGGATGAAAAATATCAATCGTTTGAAATTCATGTTGAAAACATTTCACATGAATGGGTACATGCAGATAGTGTTCGTTTGATGCAGATATTTAGTAATCTATTATCGAACGCTGTTAAGTATACACAAGCAGGTGGACGCATTCAGCTTTGGCTAGAAGAACTGTCTTCAAAATCTTCGGTATATGCCAAATATCGCTTTTTAGTCGTTGATAATGGTATGGGTATGGAAGATAGTTTTAAAGATAAGATTTTTGATGTGTTTACCCGTGAAGAAAATAGTGTGACAAATAAAATTCAGGGTACTGGTCTTGGTATGGCTATCACAAAGAATTTACTGGAAGCGATGGGCGGAACAATTCAAGTAGAGAGTGAAAAAGGTAAGGGTAGTTGTTTTGAAATCTTATTGGATTTAAAGATTGTCAAAAAACATGAAGTAGTGAGTCCAAATAATGAAAATAGGAATGAGAGTATTTCTGGCATGAAATTCTTGTGTGCAGAAGATAATGAATTGAATGCTGAAATTCTTGAGCAATTATTGAAATATGAAGGGGCTGAGTGTGTCATTTGTGAAAATGGTAAAGAGGTTGTAGAAACATTTAAACAATCTAAACCAGGTGAGTACGATATGATTTTAATGGATATTCAAATGCCAATCATGAATGGATATGAGGCAACTTTAAAGATTCGTTTATTTGATCAAGATATTCCGATTATTGCGATGACGGCCAATGCTTTTTCTGAAGATATTCAACATTCCTTGTCAGTAGGTATGGATGCACATATTTCAAAACCAGTCGATATGCAGGTATTGAAAAGAGTTGTGCAAAACATAAAATCTGGCGGGGGGGGGGTACCCCAAAGGATATTACAGAAAGCTAGTGAGGTAAGTGATTATGTTAGATGAATTAGCTATATATGAAAAAGTGTTAAAGGCACATTATACGACCATTTTATATATTGATTTTGAAAAGGATGCCAAGTGTACAATTCTTCATACAGATCCAAGTTTAGAGAATGTTAAAAATGTTTTTCCTACTTTTAATCATCAATCTTGGGATGCATATGTTGAATCTGTCATTCTTAAATATAGTGTTTCAGATGTCAAAGAAAATCTTTCTATGGGCTCAATTTTAGAAGGAACTTCTAAACATAGGATTCATCATGTCATGATCAATTTCATCTTGAATCAGGAAATGCGCTTTATGCAGTTTGATTTTACTCGTGAGAGTGAAAATTCAAAGAATGTTCTTTTATTTGTAGAAGATTATACGACCCCTCAACAACAGGCTTTCGTGACTACGCTTGAAACTATTCAAAATAGTGCATGTCTTTTTTTTGTTGAACAAAGAAACTTGATTCCGATTTTTGTGAGTCAAGGCTTTGCGGATATGATGCAGACTACAGTAGAAGATTTGTTTATGAATCAAAGTCAATGTATCGAGGAAACAATTCATTTCGACGATTTAGAGTATGTAGAAAATGCGATGAATAAAATGAGTGTGGATTATCCTCATGTAAGTTTGTATTATCGAAAGAAGAACCCCAAAGGCAAATGGTTTGATGTTCATTCGGACATTTCATATATCATTATAGGAAAGAAGGAATATCTTTATGTGACATACCAAGATGTGGGTGTCATAAAAAAGAATCAGCAGCTCATGGAATTAAACACCAAGGTGTTAGATGCTCTAGGCAGTGTATTTATGCGTAATGTTTTAGTGCATTTGGATACAATGAAAACGGAGTGGATCAAATTGCCTAAGGAAGAACATGTGGCATTGGCTGATGTCAATGAATCTTGGCAGATACGAGATATTGTGGCCGAACAATATGTTTGTGAGGAATATAAACAAGGTTATTTGGAATTTACAAATTTAAATACATTGAATGAACGATTAAAAAATCAGCGTATGATTCGTTATATTTATAAAAATCATGAGAATCAATGGATCAATATCAATGCGATTCCGCAAAGGTTTGATGAAAATGGAAATCTAAAGGATGTGCTTTTTGCGACACGAGAAGTTACAGAAGAAAGAGAAAAAGAATTGTCTCAAGAGTATGCACTTAAAGATGCATTAGAAGCTGCCAAACATGCCAATAAGGCAAAGACAACTTTTCTAAATAATATGTCACACGATATTCGCACACCTATGAATGCGATTATTGGTTTTACGGCCTTGGCCGCAACACATATGGATCAACCAGAACTTGTGAAGGACTATCTTTCTAAGATCAAGACATCGTCTAGCCACTTGTTGAGCTTGATTAATGACATATTGGATATGAGTCGCATTGAGAGTGGAAGTGTAAAGATTGATGAGAATGAAGTGTCGATTCCTGATGTTTTACATGATTTAAAGACAATCATTCAAGGAAATATTCAGGCCAAACAACACGATTTATATATTGATACACAGGATGTGGTTCATGAAAGTGTACATACGGATAGACTTCGATTAAATCAAGTTTTGTTGAATATTGTGGGCAATGCCATTAAGTTTACCCCAGTAGGTGGAACGATTCGTATTAAAGTCTTAGAAAAACCTTGTTGTTTAAAGGGATATTCAACGTTTGAATTTCGAATTAAAGATAATGGGATTGGTATGTCTAAAGATTTTCAAAAACATATATTTGATTCTTTTTCAAGAGAGCGTACTTCTACAAAGAGTGGTATAAGTGGTACCGGACTGGGTATGGCCATCACAAAGAATATTGTGGATATGATGGGTGGTACGATTGCTTTAAAGAGTGAGGAAAATAAGGGTACAGAATTTGTGGTTACCTTTGATTTTAAAACAGCAGATGCTTCAATTTCATATGCCCCCATTTTAGAATTAGAGAATGCCAGAGCCCTAATTGTGGATGATGATATAGATACTTGTACAAACCTAAATAAGATGCTTAGAGAAATTGGAATGCGGGCAGATTGGTGTACGTCTGGAAAAGAAGCGGTAATTCGTGCTAAAGAAGCGCTTTATCAAAATGAAGAGTTTAAGGCTTATATTATTGATTGGCTAATGCCAGATATGAATGGGATTGAAACGGTACGAAGAATTCGTGATGTGATCCAAAATGAAACACCTATTATTATATTAACAGCTTATGATTATGCCGAAATTGAACAAGAGGCCATAGATGCGGGAGTTACTGCGTTTATGGAAAAACCAATCTTTATGTCAGAACTTAGAAAAGTGTTATCTAAACCAGTTTTCAAAACTTCTTGTGAAGATATGAAAAAAGATATGCGCTATGCAGGTTGTAAGGTGCTCTTAGTAGAAGATAATGAATTGAATCAGGAAATTGCGACGGCCATTCTTGAAGAAGTGGGAATTATAGTAGATACAGTAAATGATGGTACGGATGCCGTTGAGCGTATGTTTGAAGTGAATGAAGATGCGTACGATTTGATTTTTATGGATATTCAAATGCCAAAAATGGATGGGTATACAGCGACAAGAGAAATTCGTACGATGAAAAATCACAAAAAGGCAAATATACCAATTATTGCGATGACGGCTAATGCCTTTGAAGAAGATCGAAAGTTGTCGTTTCAGTCGGGTATGAATGCACATATCGCAAAGCCAATCGATATTGGTTGTGTATTAGAAGCGATGGATGAAGTGGAAATAGGGTTATGAAAAGTTTAGAAGAAAGACAGAAAATTTTGATTGTGGATGACTCCAAATTCAATCAGGAATTATTGATGGAAATATTGGGTGAGAACTATCAATATATATTGGCCAATGATGGTTTAGAAGCCATTTCCATTCTACAAAAGGATTGGACAATTGATTTAATGTTTTTGGATATCAATATGCCAAAAATGAATGGGTTTGAAGTTTTGGGATATATGAATAAGTATCAGTGGATTGAAGAATTTCCGATAATTGTGATTTCTGCAGAAGAAGAGACTTCAATTATTGAAAAGGCATATAATTTAGGAGCTGTTGATTATATTCAACGTCCTTTTGATGCGTTTATTATTAAGCGAAGAGTTATGAATACACTTGTTTTATATGCCAATCAAAAACGATTGACCAATGTAGTAGTGAATCAGGTGTATGAAAAAGAAGAAAACAATAAAGTGATGATCAATATCTTGAGTAGTGTTGTAGGAACATACAATAAGGAGAGTCGTGAACATATTCTTCATATTCGTATTGCCACGCAGATGCTTTTAAGAAGGTTAGTTGAGAAAACGGATGCGTATCCTTTAACGGAGTCTGATATTACATTGATTGCGACGGCATCGTCTTTACACGATATTGGTAAGGTGTCAATCTCAAAAGAGATTTTAAATAAACCGACAAAGCTTACGGATGAAGAATATGAAATTATGAAGACACATACTTTACTTGGCGCAAAAATGATTCGTAGTATGGAATATCCGAATGATAATCCATTGATTCAAATGGCTTATGAAATTTGTAGATGGCACCACGAACGCTTTGATGGAAAGGGCTATCCTGATGGTTTAGTGGGGAATGATATTCCTATTTCTGCCCAAGTTGTATCGGTTGCGGATGTTTTTGATGCCTTGACAAGTACGCGTGTATATAAAAACGCATATGATTATAGAACGGCGATTCAAATGATTTTGGATGGAGAGTGTGGATGTTTCAATCCATTGTTAGTAGAGTGTTTAAAAGAGGTGGGTACAGATATATATTTGGCTTTTAAAACGCAAAAGGACGATTATAAGGATTATCATGAGGCAAAAAAATTGTCTGGTGAAATTTTAAAATCAGAAACATTGCCATACAATGATCATTCACAGCGCATTATTGATTTTTTAAAGGAAAAGATGGACTTTTTTGAATTGAGTCAATCTAAAGTCTTATTTGATTATAATCCTTTAATTGGTGAGTTAACTATTATAGATCGAGAGAAAAATAAAAAGTATAAAAAGAGTGTTTCGGAATTTGAGTCATTTGATGTGAATGACGAAGTGGTGGAAGAAGTTAAAAAACATTTAAAGGAAACTTCTGTGGAAAATAAAGAGTTTACTTTACAATTTAAAGAGTTAAATATAAAATTTCATACGTTGTGGTCTGGTTTGGATACAGATCAATATATTGGTGTGATTGGTCAAATAGATAGGAGGATATGATTTGAAAGGGAAACGAATAATTACAAGTTTATTGAGTCTATCTTTACTTGTTTGTTTACTAAGTGGATGTAAGACAAGTGATTTAGAATCGGATGAATCCAATTTACCTGTTATTACTTTAGGTAGTGATAATTATCCCCCTTACAACTATTTGAATGAGGATGGAAATCCTACAGGTATTGATGTGGATTTGGCAACCGAAGCGTTTAAGCGATTGGGATACAGAGTTGAAGTGGTTTATATTGATTGGGAAAAGAATAAGGAACTTTTAGAAAGTGGAAAAATCGATTGTATCATGGCATGTTTTTCCATGGAAGGAAGATTGAATGACTATAAGTGGGCTGGTCCATATATCGCAAGTCGTCAGGTGATTGCGGTCAATAATGATAGTGATATTTATACTTTGGATGATTTAAAAGATAAAAATATAGCTGTGCAATCGATCACCAAGCCAGAAGATATTTTATTAAATGGCAATTATGATGTAGGTAACTTGATTAGTTTAAACCATAGAGAATTGATCTTTACATTCCTGCAAAAAGGGTATGTGGATGCGATTGGCGCTCATGAAGAATCGATTATTCAATATATGAAGGACTATAATGCGGATTTTCGTATTCTAGAAGAACCATTGATGCGAGTAGGCATTGGTGTAGCTTTCTCAAAAAATGATAAGCGTGATCTTTGTGAGAAGTTGGATCAAACATTAAATGAGATGAGACAAGATGGCACATCTAAAAAGATTATAGGTAAATATCTAACGAATCCAGAAAAGTATTTGGAGGTGGATGATTTTGCGTATTAAAAATTGTTACTACCATATACTGACAGCACTACTAGGGGTTTGTATGATTTTCTCTTCTGCATTTTATTTTATCCAAACGCAAAAAGATGAAACAGAAACCAAGTTGGTAAAAATTGTAAATTATGTAAAGATACAATGTTCTACATATACCCATTATAATGAGGCGAGTGAATCGAAGAGTTTATTAAGAACGATTGAGAGTTGTCGTCAGCTTCAAACGAATCTTCAAAGTAAAGTAGATGCAGGAAAACTTATAGATCAAGCTTTTCTAAAGGATAATCTTAGTACATTATGGATGGATGGGATTCTTGTATTGGATGAAAATGGGAATATAGAAAGTTCCTATAGTACAAATGATTCCATTTTAAAACAAGTTCATCAATATATCAGTAAAGATATTGTTTTGAATTATATGAATTGTCCAGAAAGAACATATGCACAACGTGTTGAATTGAATGATGGGTCTCATTTAGATATTGCGACATGTGCAAGAAGTGATGCACCTGGCATTGTGGCTACTTATTTTTATACTTCCGCTTATTTTGCGCAGAATTATAATTTAACACTTCAAAATTTGTTGAAGGGATATAGTACAAAATCGGATGGAACTATTCTTGTTTGCGATGAAGGAAGCATCATTGCGAGTAATGATAAATCACTACTTCATGCTTCGACAAAGAAGAATGAAATTGTTCAATTATTAAAAGGAAACAAGGATAGTCAACATATTTATCATTTTAATAATAAAGGTGCAGGCTATTATGGCATTATGTTGAAACAAAGTAATTATTATATCTTTGCCTATATTCCAGATCATGTGGTATTTGAAGGTGTTTTCACAAAATTAGTTGCGATTTTACTTGTATATATATTGTTTGTGCTTGTACTAAGATATATTGGTCATCGCAATAATCGTATAAGACAGGTTAAAGAACAAGAAAAAGAGAAGGTGCACCAAGAAGAATTATTAAAGGCAGCTAAAAAGGCAGAGGCGGCTAATGTTGCCAAAACCGAATTTCTTCAAAGAATGTCTCACGATATTCGTACTCCAATCAATGGAATCATTGGTATGGTTGAAGTTGGGAATCATTATAGTGATGATATTGAAAAGCAGGCCCATTGTCGTGCAAAGATCAAAGATGCTTCAAATACATTACTTGAATTAGTGAATGAAGTATTAGACATGAGTAAGCTTGAGTCGGGTGAAATCGTCCTTGAAGAAGTTGGATTTAATATAGATAAGTTGAGTGATGAAACGATTGGAATAGTAGAAGAACTCGCAAAAGAGCGTAATATTCAAATTGTCGAAGAAGAAAAAAGTATTACCCATCCATATTTGATGGGAAGTCCAATCCATGTAAAGCGTGTATTAATGAATGTTCTTTCCAATGCCATTAAATACAATCGGGATAATGGATTTATCTATGTAAGTTATAGGGAACTTGAATCGAAAGAACCATCCCATGTCATTATTGAATTTATTTGTCGTGATACAGGTGTTGGTATGTCTAAAGAATTCCAAAACAAAATCTTTGAGCCTTTTGCCCAAGAACATATGGGAAGTCGTTCTAAATATGTGGGGACAGGTTTGGGTATGCCCATCGCAAAGAGCCTTGTTGAAAAGATGGGTGGATCCATTGCGTTTACAAGTCAAGAAGGTGTGGGTTCTCAATTTGTGATACACATTCCATTTAAAATCGATGAAGAACATAAAAATGAAAGAGTTAAAGAATCAGCTTCCGCATCGATTGAAGGACTTAGCGTTTTACTTGTAGAAGATAATGAATTGAATATGGAAATTGCCAGGTTCATTATCGAAAACGAAGGGGCTAGAGTTACTTGTGCTACAAATGGTAAAGAAGCGGTGGATATCTATAAGAACGCACCCGAATCTTTTGACATTATCTTAATGGATATAATGATGCCGGAAATGGATGGTTTACAAGCCACTCAAGTGATTCGCTCATTTGATCATGATATTCCAATTGTGGCGATGACAGCTAATGCGTTTATGGAAGATAAAATAAAGGCTAAAAAAGCAGGTATGAATGCGCATGTATCAAAGCCTTTAGACAGGAATATATTGATTCAAGTGATTGCAAAGTTGTGTGGTTATAAAAACGTATAATGCTTTTAAATTAAAGTGATAATTAAAAGAAAAAAATGACTATATAAGTTAGAAAAACGATGGCATGTTAAAATTTTGTATGTATAATGAATTTGACATTATCGATTGGCAAATTCAGTGAAAGTTTGAGATGTAAACATGCTGACCAATATAGTATTTTAAAGCTATTGATAATAGGTTTTTTTCGATTATAGAGTACAAAAGAGTTTCTGTGGCATGAACAAGAAACTCTTTTTGTGTTAAAGAAAAAGAAGAAAAGATTATGAAGAAAACAATGTGGAGGATTATTTAAAGAATTTGTAAAGGCAATCGCAAGAAATTTATTGGAATTAATAATGTTTTCACATTGAAGTTTTATAATAGGAATTGGCTACTGGATGT
>ERZ780228.1859-NODE-1859-length-11847-cov-1.868216_pt1 | contig 11847 bp, 14 predicted proteins | sample MGYA00511015_ERZ780228 | MGnify/ENA primary metagenome ERZ780228 (study PRJEB29588, sample SAMEA2161897) | human gut metagenome | biome: human gut; feature: human-associated habitat; material: faeces | place: Denmark | collected 2008/2010 ...
ATCCGTATCAATGAGGCTGCCGGCGGAGAGATTTTGTACGACGGAGAACGAATCAGCGGAAAGATCAGTGAGGAGATGGACCGGAAAGTCATCGAAAACATTCAGATGATTTTCCAGGATCCGATGGCTTCTCTAAATGAGCGTGCGAAAGTTGATTATATTGTTTCGGAAGGTCTTTATAATCTGCATAAATTTAAAGATGAAACAGAGCGAAAGAAGATCGTCGCGGAAGCACTTTTGGAGGTAGGACTGCTTCCCGAATTTGCGAGCCGTTTCCCTCATGAGTTCTCAGGAGGACAGCGCCAGAGGATCGGGATCGCGAGAGCTTTAGTCATGGAACCGAAACTGATCATTGCGGACGAACCGATCTCTGCTCTGGATGTCTCTATCCGCGCACAGGTGTTAAACCTTTTAATGGACCTTCAGCAGAAAAAGGGCTTCACGTATCTTTTTATCGCTCATGATCTGTCGATCGTGCGGTTTATTTCTGATCGTGTAGCCGTCATCCACAAAGGAAAAATCGTAGAGCTCGCGGAAACCGAAAAACTTTACAGTCATCCGCTTCATCCGTATACGAAAGCACTGTTGTCTGCAATCCCGCAGCCCGACCCGATCACAGAGAGGACGCGCACGGTGGAAGTGTACGATCCGTCCTGTCATCATTACGAGACGGATAAGCCGGAATGGGTGGAGATGGAGACAGGGCATTATGTTCTCGCAAACAAAGAGGAACAGGAAAAATACAGAGAAAGGCTGGGTAAATCATGAAGGTATCGATAACAAAAGAAATTCAGGGTAAATATGACGCGCTGATCATTCCGTTTATGAGGGACACAGCACTCAAAACCTCTCTTTCCGGCCTTGATCCGGTCGCTTCGGATGCAATCCGGAGTGCTCTGCAGAATGAAAAATTAAAGGCTGTTTACGGAAGCCAGTATTCCATGAACCTGTTTGTCGGGGAAAAATTTTTAAAGATCGTACTTGTATATCTTGGCGGTGAGTCGAACACAAACCGGGAAAGCTTTCTTGCCATGGCAAAGGCGTTCAAGAGCTGTAAGGAATCAAAAACTCCGGTGATCGGCGTCCTTTTTGACAATGTCCCTGAACTGGGGGACCGCCCGGATCTGGCAGAAAAATTTGCGGAGCTTCCGCACCTTGTGGCATATGAGTTTCATGCATATAAGACAGCACCGATCTCCAATTGTATGGAGGAGACCGTGATCGTCTCAAAGATTGACGGGATGGAGGAGATCGCAGATGAGGCGGCATGTGTTGCGGAGAGCACAATGTTCGCGAGAGATCTGGTCAATCATCCGTCCATGTATATGACGCCGCAGAAGCTGGTTGAGACAGTAACGGGGCGGTTTGCAAAGGAAGGACTTCCGATCGAAGTGGAGGCTTTTGGCGAAGATCAGGCAAAAGAACTCGGAATGGGGGCGTTTCTTTCCGTAGCAAAAGGTGCTGCCGCAAAACCCCAGGTCCTCGTCATGCGCTATCACGGCGGCGGAGAAGAGAAACCGATCGGTCTGATCGGGAAAGGCGTCATGTTTGACAGCGGCGGATACAGCTTAAAATCCAAGATGGCTACGATGCATGATGACATGGGAGGTGCTGCCGCAGTTATTGGTGCAATCCGCGCCATTGCGGTCCGGAAACTCCCGGTGAATATCGTAGCAATCGTTGCAGCCTGCGAAAACATGGTATCCGGTGAAGCGTATGTTCCGGGAGATATCCTGTTTTCCATGAACGGAAAAACGATCGAGATGCTGAATGCGGACGCCGAAGGCCGTTTGACTTTGGTGGATGCGATCACTTACGCGATCCGAAAGGAAAATGCGGGAACGCTCATTGATATTGCAACTTTGACAGGCGCTGCGAAGGGCGCAGTCGGTGGAAGAAGTGCCGCAGTTATTGCAAATGATGATGCATTGTTTGAGAAAGTCAGACAGGCGTCGGTAAGTTCCTGCGAGAAAGTGTGGAGACTTCCGGCAGACAGGGAACTCTTTGACATTCTGCGTTCTGAAGTGGCAGATTTAAAGAGCAGTTGTCCGGGAAATACCATGGGAGGAGGAACGATCGTTGCAGCGCTTTTCATCCAGGAATTCACGGAGAACCACTCGTGGTGTCATATTGATATGGCTCCGGTCAATTGGCTTGCGGATGGAAATGCGTATTGCGTCCATGGAGGTTCCGGATATGGTGTAAGCCTGTTGTACGAAACCGTCAAGATCGCGTCACAAAAGTAATAAATAAGATCCATAAAAAAACGAACCGTCCTGTATTTGCCGGAATTTGGCAATTCAGGGCGGTTTGTTGACATTATGAATCATTTATAATAAGTTAGCTTAAACTAACATATAAAATTAAGGGGATTGCAAAATGTTGGAATATTATGAAATTCTAAAAAAATCCTACCTGTTTTCGGGAGTTGATAGGAGTGCTCTGGAGCACATATTACGATGTATGGAAGCTCACGTCTGCAGCTATGGAAAAGGAGAGATCATTTATCACTATGGGGAAAGAATCTCGTGGGGAGGGATTGTTCTGGATGGAAAAGTGGCCCTGGTGGCACCGGGAAAAGACGGGGAGGAGTCCCATATCCGGCTGGACCGTCGGAGTCTTTCGGCTGTTCCAATTCCTGCCTGGCAGAACAACCGGCGCTTATGATGGTTATGGCAAAAAAGAAAACGAAGCTCCTGTTTGTAAATCTTTCAAAACTTTTTCGCAGAGAAGCGTTGGGCTGTGCTTATGCGGGACTGGTTACCGTAAACCTTTTAAACCAGACTGCAGCAGAAAACTTGACCCAGAGTCGCAGAATCCATATCATGAGCCAGAAATCGATCCGCGACAAACTAAAGCTTATGCTGGCACAGTTTTCCACAGATGGAAAAAGTGCCGTGCTTGCGATGAATCGGCAGGAACTTGCGGATTATCTGGGGGGTAGAGCGCAGCGCACTGTCCCGCGAGATGGCGCGCATGAAAAAAGAGGGACTGATCGATTACCGGAAAAATGAGATCACGATCCTTTATCAAACAGCATAAAAAGTCCGCAGGAATGTGTGCAGATCCGATCATCGGTGCAGACATCCTGCGGACTTTTTATATTTCGGGGACGTTTGACAGGCATTTCCTGATATACCGTCGTGCGAAACGTAGGGAAGCAGCGGGCGGGAATGCAGCTGGGAATATATTCTTAAAAAAGATAGATTCCGTTGCAGATGCAACTGATTTTTGAAGCAAGTTAGTCTATACTACCCGAAGGTTAGATATAGCTAACCAAATCAAGAGGAGTTATGATGAGACATAATAAATGGACAAGTGCAGCAGTGATCCTTGCTGCATCCCTGGCAATTTCCGCATGCGGAAGCAACGCAGGAGCAAAAGAGACAACGGCAGCAGAAAACGTACAGACTCAGGCTGCAGAGACAGAGAGCAGTGCGGCAGCCGGCACGGAAGCAGCAGACACGGAACAGGCGGACGCAGAAGGGACCCATGAGGTGGTCGACCACGCAGGCAATCATGTTCAGGTCCCAAATGAGATCCAGATCCACCGCGTCGTAATCGACCAGATTCCGATCCTTTCCATGTACATGGCATATTTTGAAGGTTCCGCGCCGAATATCGTCGGCTACTGCGGATCATTCAAGGACACAATCTCCGAGACGGTACTGAAAAACATCGCCCCGGAACTTATGGAGTCATCCGAGACCGTGTATGCGCAGTCGGACTTGAATATTGAGGAGATCATGAGGCTTCAGCCGGATGTAATCCTCTACAATGCAAACAACAAAGAACACGCGAAAGTCCTGGAATCAAGCGGGATCCCGGCGGTCGCTTTCGCAACAGTAGGTTCCGACAGTCCGGCTGATCCGCTGGGGCGCTACAAACAGTGGCTTTCCCTTTTGGAAGACGTGTTCGGGGAAGACGGAAAGATGGATGCCTTTTTTGAAAAAGGGGATGCGATCGTTGCTGATGTGGAAGGACGGATCGCCAAAATCCCGGAGGATGAGCGGCCGACAGCCATGATCTTATATAAAGTCAACGACGGCGTTCCGCAGGTAGCCGGAAAAGGAATTTTCGGTGATTACTGGCTCCAGCATCTCGGCGTCAAAAACGTGGCAGAAGAGGCGCAGGGATTCGCGCAGGTAAGCTTTGAGCAGATCTATGACTGGAATCCGGAAGTCATGTTCGTGAACGGACCTGGACTCTTCAAGGTCACAGAGACGGATATTCTTGAAAATAAGATCGAAGGTGTGGATCTCTCGACGATCCAGGCTGTGAAAGACGGACGCGTCTATGACACGACACTCGGTATGTGGAACTGGTTTACACCGAATCCGGATGCCCCGCTTGTCCTCGCATGGCTGGCATGCAACACCTACCCGGAGCAGTTTGTAGATTATCCGCTCGAGGACACGATCCGCGATTACTACAAAGAGTGCTACGGATACGAGGTGACCGATGAGGAACTGGAGGAAATGATTCACTTACGATGAAAAATACGATCTGGATTCGAAACAATCATTTTACCCCGCTTGCGATGATCATGATGATCGTTCTTCCGCTTGCGACAGCGCTCATCTGCCTCTGCATCGGAAGAATGAATCTCTCGGTTGGTGATGTCGCGGATACACTGATCCGGGTGTTTCTTCGCGGAGACAGGAGCAGCCAGAATTATTCCATTGTTGTAAACCTGAGACTTCCGAGGATCCTGATGGCGGTGATCGTCGTCGCGGGTCTTACCTGTGCCGGCGACACGTTCCAGTCCCTGTTTTCCAATCCACTTGCGACTCCTGACATCTTAGGAGTCACAAGCGGGACCTGCGTGGGTGCGATCCTGGCGATCTTACTGTCGAAAGGAATTCTAGAGACACAGATCATTGCCCTGATCTTCGGTCTTGTCTCTGTCTGGGTGACGATCCGCCTCGCAGGCAATAAGGACGGACAATCGATCGTATTTCTGGTCCTGTCCGGTGTGATCATTTCTTCACTTTTCAACGCGATCGGCTCTCTTTTAAAGTACACCGCAGATCCGTCGGATAAGCTGCCGGAGATCACCTACTGGCTCATGGGAAGCTTCACGAGCGCTTCCTATCAGAAGATCATGATTGGCTCCCCGCTGATCTTTGCCGGGATCATTATGATCTATCTGCTCCGCTGGAAGTTAAACATCCTTTCGCTGAGCGAAGATGAGGCGAGAGCCAGCGGGATCGACCTGAAAAAGACCAGACTTGCATTTATCCTGGCTGCTACCGTGATCACGGCCTCCAGCGTGTCCATGTGCGGACAGGTTGGCTGGATCGGGCTTTTGATCCCGCACTGCGCAAGAATGCTCACGGGAAGCAACAACCGGTTTGTGATCCCAGTAAGCATCAGCCTCGGCGCCAGCTTCATGATCGTGATCGATACCTTATCACGGAGTATCAGTGTTATCGAACTGCCGCTTTTTGTTCTGACAGCCATCATCGGTGCACCGGTGTTCATCTCATTATTAAAGAAGAACAGGGGGACTCTCAAATGATCCTGGAAGTGAAAAACGGCTGTTTTGGATATCCGAAGCAGCCGGATCTCTTAAAAAATGCGAACCTCAGTCTGGAAGAGGGACGGATCCTTGCGATCCTCGGACCGAATGGTGTCGGAAAGACAACCATGTTGAAGTGCATGACCGGGCTTTTATCCTGGCGAAGCGGGGACAGCTTTTTATACGGGAAAAATGTCCGGGAACTCTCCTCAAAAGAGATCTGGTCCTCCCTATCCTATATTCCGCAGACCCACAGCTTTGTCTTTTCGTTTACCGGTCTTGAGATGGTAATGTTAGGGCGCAGCGCCCATCTGGGAACCTTTGAACAGCCGGGAAAGAAAGAGCTGGAGATGGCGGAGGAGATGATGGAGCGCATCGGCATTACGAGACTTGCGAAAAAAGACTGCAACCGGATGAGCGGCGGGGAACTGCAGATGGTCCTGATCGCAAGAGCGCTGATCAATGAGCCGAAGCTCATCATTCTCGATGAGCCGGAGACCGGACTTGATTTCCACAACCAGATCCTGGTTCTGGATCTGATCGGACGGCTGGCGCATGAAGAGGGGATCTGTGCGGTCATGAACACGCATTATCCGACAAATGTACTCTCGATCTCGGACGACGCTTTCATGCTGAACCGGGAGGGCAGCTATATTTACGGAAACACGGAAGAGGTATTGACAGAGCAGAATATTTCCAGATCCTTTGACGTGAATGTGGTCGTCAATCAGGCTCGATTCGGAGACCGGATCGTAAAGAGCATTATTCCGGTGTCGATTACCGGGCAGAGCGCATAAAAAGGCAGAATTTCGGAATAGAAGGAGACGAAATATGGAAGACTTAAGAGAGGTATTAAAACGCAACCGGGCATTGTATGAAAAATATCATGAAAAAATGCCGTATCTCTCGGAATTTGTCATGGGTTATCGCTGGCTCATGGCAGCAGATCAGGATGAGCGGATTTCCCTGGCCCTGCGGGTCGGCGAGGAGAAACCGGCAAGAGAGCAGGCAGCAATCTTAAAGAAATTTCTGGATCGTCCGGCCGATGAAGTTCTGGAAGAGATCATTGATGAGAATGATCCGGAAAAGAGAACCATAGCGGTAGCCCTGTCAAATCTGATGAGCAAGCCGTTTAATACAACGAAACGGCTTGTGGACCGCGGGATTCTCCGCACAGAAGGGCAGAAATTTCCTTACGATGTCGCAGGAAAGAAGGTCGGGATCATCGGATACGGCCTTTACAATAACTTTTTTCTCGGAAAATGCGCCGAATTTCACGCATTTGATTTCCGGAAGGAAAAGGATCTCCTGAGCATCCGGGTCGGAAAAGAGGAGACATTCTATCCGCAGAACATTCACTGGCATCTCGGGGAGAATGCCCTGGAACACATTGATGTGCTGGAAACACTGGATATTGTCATTATGACCGGCTGTACCATCGTGAACGACACGTACCGCGGGATTTTGAATGCATGCAGAAACGCTGAGATCCGCGGGATCTACGGACCAAGTTCCGAACTCAGCCCGGATTATCTGTTTGATCTCGGGTACAACTATATTTTCAGCGCTTCCGTCAGAAATAAAGAGGAGTATCTGAATGCAACTTTCGACGCGCTGCCGAAGGGAAATGACCTGAGTTATATGGATATCTATGAGCTTACAAAACGGCTGCCGGAGGCAGCTGGCGGTCGACAGGAGAATTTCTGCGCGCAGCCATGAAACTGCTGAATCATATGACAGGAGGTCAGGATTTGAAACCGTGTGTATTTGTGATCGCGAATGAACATATTCCGAAAGAGGCAATGACGGTGTCCACCACCGCTCACATGGGGAAGGCGGATCCCGTTCACTATTTTACGCTTGGTCCCGCCACAACGATCAGTGCGGAGACATACGACTGCCCGATCCTTTATATCGGAGCAGGCGGATCCGGGGAATTTCTCCTCGGAGAGCAGGAGAAACATGTCACAGTCCGGAAAAACGAGATCCTTTATGTGGCGCCCGGGACACTCTGCGGCTCCGCCGGAGGGGAGAACGGATTCGTGTATACAGAAATCTTATTAAATGGAGAAAAGGAGATTTCAATGAACAATTTACTGAAAGCAGCGGAGGTGTTCCGCTTAAAAGACATGATCGATTATGAGAAGGACAGCATTGCAAACATCGACCTGGTCGCGGAGAAAAATCTGAAATTCATGATCCTTTCCTTTGACGAAGGCTGCGCTCTTTCCGAACACCGCGCACCCGGAGATGCCCTCTTATTTGCACTGGAAGGCAAAGCAGTTATCGGATATGAGGGAAAACAGTATCCGATTCAGGAAGGAGAGAATTTCCGTTTTGAGAAGAACGGGCTTCACAGCGTGGCGGCAGACGGAAGATTCAAGATGGCACTGCTGCTGGTGAAGGATGCGGAATAAAGGAAAGAAAACTGTATGGAGACATACCGTGTAAAGAAAGGGGCCTGGGATTTAAAACAGAATTCCGGGTCCCTTTTACATTCATGCAGTCCTGCATTTTGTGATAGCAAACGCTTACTTTTCATGAAGGATCCAATCCGTTATATCTGGTCTGCAGTAGGAATAAACGCATATAACAGAATATTTGCACAGAAATCTGGTTGACTGTAATTTTTATTTGCCGTATAATAATGGTTATCTATGGGAAAGCGAGGCATGTCTGAATGATTAAGAGCATGACCGGATTCGGCCGCCACGAGTTAGTGACGGACGAGTGTAAGATTTCAGTAGAGATAAAGGCGGTAAACCACCGGTATCTTGATCTGGGAATTAAGATGCCGAAGAAATTCAATTACTTCGAAGCATCCATGCGTACCCTCTTAAAGGATTATATCCAGAGAGGAAAAGTAGATATATTTGTGACATACGAGGATTATACCGACGCAAAGGTATTCCTCAAATATAACAAGTCTCTTGCACAGGAATATATGGACAGCTTTAAAAAGATGGCTGATGACTTTGATATCGACAATGATGTGAAAGTGTCCATGCTGGCAAGATGCCCGGAAGTCCTCACGATGGAGGAAGTTCCGGAAGATGAAGACCATATGTGGGAGCTCCTGAAAGATGCGCTCTCAAGAGCCTGTGAGGGATTCGTGGAGTCCAGGATCCGCGAGGGCGAGAATTTAAAGAACGATCTCGTAGGAAAGCTCGAATATATGCTGACACTTGTCGACTTTATCGAGGAGCGCTCCCCGAAGGTGATCGCGGAGTACCGCCAGAAGCTGGAAGACAAGGTAAAAGAACTTCTCGCAACCGCATCCGTGGACGAGTCCCGGATCGCAACGGAAGTTACGATCTTTGCAGATAAGATCTGTGTGGATGAGGAGACCGTCCGCTTAAGAAGCCACATTGAGGGAATGAAGAAGGAACTTTTAGCCGGCGGAAGTGTCGGAAGAAAGCTCGACTTTATCGCCCAGGAGATGAACCGCGAGGCAAACACGATCCTCTCAAAATCAACGGATCTCGAGATCTCCGACCGCGCGATCCTCTTAAAGACAGAGGTCGAGAAGGTAAGAGAGCAGATCCAGAACATCGAATAAAGATTGTGTTAGTACGGAATGCGGAGCAATCCGCGGTCCGCGAAACCAGCAGAATACATGATTGAGTAATCAGGAGGCATTTGTAATGCAGACAAAAGGAGTCCTCGTTGTAGTTTCCGGATTTTCCGGAGCAGGAAAAGGAACCGTGATGAAGGCGCTCTTGAATAAATATGATAATTACGCGCTTTCTGTATCGGCGACCACGAGAAATCCGAGACCGGGGGAGGAAAATGGAAGAGAGTACTTTTTCCTGACCGAATCCCAGTTCGAGGATATGATCAAAAATGACGAGCTGATCGAACATGCACGTTATGTAGATCATTATTATGGAACACCGAAAAAATATGTGGAAGAAAAGATGGCTGCAGGAAAAGACGTGATCCTTGAGATCGAGATCCAGGGAGCACTCAATATCAAGAAGAAATTCCCAGACGCGCTTCTCGTATTTATTGTACCGCCGACTGCGGAGGACCTGAAAAAACGTCTTACCGGCCGCGGAACTGAGAGCGCGGAAGTGATCGAAAAACGTCTCCGCCGTGCCGCGGAGGAGTCCGACGGAATGGATTCCTATGACTATATCGTAGTCAATGACGATATTGATACCTGCGTGGAAGATCTCCACAGCCTGATCCGCTCCAGCCACTTTAAAGAGTCCGCGAATACGGATCTTGTGGCGAGAATGAAGCAGGAGCTGCACGATATGACAAAATAAAGAATGTATCCGTAAAAATGCTACATGCAAAACCGGATACTTCAGATATTTAAAATTTATAACAAAAAACAGCAAAACTTCTCGCATCTTTACAGATGGAGAGGAAAGCTGCAACCAGGAAACTCATGATCTGAAAGGGGTATATTTTATGTTACATCCGTCTTATACAGACTTAATGGAAACTATCAACAGCGAGACCGAGGGAGGCGAGCAGCCGGTCGTTCAGAGCCGTTATTCCATCGTCATCGCAGCATCCAAGCGTGCGAGACAGCTGATCGCTGGTGACAAACCGCTCGTAGCAGGCGCTGCCGGAAAGAAACCGCTGTCCACCGCTGTCCAGGAGCTTTATGAGCAGAAAGTAAAGATCCTCACAGAGGACGAGGAGCCGGAGATCGAGACTGATTTCGAGGTGAAGGAGAGAACTCCGGAAGAGATCAAAAAAGAAGAAGAGTACGCGGAAGAATAAAAGCGATCCGCCCGGCCGTGTGATGCCAAGCCACGGACGGACGAACCGGAGAAATATGTTGGAAAGGGGAGGAAAACGGCTGAATCTGGCTTTAGTTTCCTCTTTTTTTCGCTGGCGGTTCCAAAAATGCCGGATACAGCTGCGGACCGCGAAGTTATACAGAGAAAGGAAAAACAAACAGAATGAATTTACTTTTCATATCACTGGGCTGTGATAAGAACCTTGTCGATACGGAAAAAATGCTGGGAATCCTCGGGAAAGAGGGATATTCCTTCGTGGATGATGAAAATGAGGCAGATATCGTCGTTGTCAATACCTGCTGCTTTATCGGCGATGCAAAAGAAGAGAGCATCAACACGATCCTTCAGATGGCGGAGTTAAAGAAAACAGGCCGCTTAAAGGCGCTGATCGTAACCGGATGTCTCGCACAGCGTTACAAGCAGGAGATCATTGATGAGATCCCGGAGGTAGATGCGATCCTTGGAACGACTTCCTATGAGGCAGTCGGGGAGGCGATCAAAGAAGTCATGCACGGAGAAACACCGGAGGTCTTCGAGAGCATCGATGCGCCGGTGAGCAAGACTACAGACCGTCTTGTGACGACAGGCGGACATTATGCGTTCTTAAAGATCGCGGAGGGCTGTGACAAGCGCTGCACGTACTGCATCATTCCGTATCTTCGCGGAAAATACCGCAGCGTTCCGATGGAGCAGCTTGTGAAGGAAGCGGAGGAGCTTGCAGAAAAAGGCGTGAAGGAGCTGATCCTGGTAGCCCAGGAGACAACTCTTTACGGAAAAGACCTCTACGGCGAGAAGAAGCTTCCGGAGCTCTTAAGACGTCTGGCAGCTGTGTCCGGTATCCAGTGGATCCGCCTCCAGTACTGCTACCCGGAGGAGATCACCGATGAGCTGATCGAGACGATCAAAACTGAAGAAAAAGTCTGTAACTATCTGGACATCCCGATCCAGCACGCAAGCGATGCTGTGTTAAAACGGATGGGAAGAAGAACCAACAATAAAGAGATCCGCGGGCTGATTGCGAAACTCAGAAAAGAGATTCCGGACATCGCGCTCCGCACCACTCTGATCTCCGGATTTCCGGGTGAGACGGAGGAAGACCACGAGATCCTGATGCAGTTTGTCGATGATATGGAATTTGACCGTCTCGGCGTATTCGCATATTCCCCGGAGGAAGATACCCCGGCATTCAGCTTTGAAAATCAGGTTCCGGAGGAGGTAAAGCAGGAACGCCGCGATGAGATCATGGAACTCCAGCAGGAAATTGCTTTTGAGAAGTCCGAGGCGATGAAGGGACGTACTATGGAAGTGATGATCGAGGGCAAGGTTGCTGATGAAAATGCCTACGTTGGACGTACCTATATGGACAGTCCGAATGTAGACGGGCTTATCTTTGTAAACACCGGACTTTCCCTGATGTCCGGAGATTTCCTTAAGGTACGCGTCACAGGCGCGTCCGAATACGATCTGATAGGGGAGGCAGAGGATGAATTTACCGAATAAACTGACAATATTACGAGTGATCATGATCCCGTTTTTCGTAGCCGCGCTTCTTTATGACGGCGGGGCAAA
>ERZ780228.1862-NODE-1862-length-11821-cov-16.407020_pt1 | contig 11821 bp, 9 predicted proteins | sample MGYA00511015_ERZ780228 | MGnify/ENA primary metagenome ERZ780228 (study PRJEB29588, sample SAMEA2161897) | human gut metagenome | biome: human gut; feature: human-associated habitat; material: faeces | place: Denmark | collected 2008/2010 ...
AAAAAAAGTTATGAAAAAGTTTATTGCATTAGTAGCATTAGTATTAGTAAGTGCAAGCACAATGATGTATGCACAAGAAAGTAACGCAGCAGCACGCCGCGCAGAAAGAAAAGCTCAAAGAGATGCAGAAAGAGCAAAACTCCGTGCCGAAGAAGAGGTGCAGGACATGGCAGCCTATCAACAAGCTGTACAGGCTTTGAAGAACAAGCAATTTGTATTGGAAGCTAATCAAGTTGTCTTCCGCAACGGTATGAGTGCTTTTGTTACTTCAAACACCAACTTCGTCTTGATGAACGGCAACAGAGCTACCGTACAGACTGCTTTCAACACTCCTTACCCAGGTCCTAACGGAATCGGTGGTGTTACAGTAGATGGTAATTCTTCGGATATGAAGATGAATATCGACAAAAAAGGAAATGTGAACTGCTCATTCAGCGTTCAGGGTATCGGCATCTCCGCTCAAGTATTTATCAATATGAGCAGCGGAAACAATACTGCTTCGGTTAGTATCAGCCCGAACTTCAGCAACAATAACCTGACATTGAACGGAAATATCGTTCCGCTTGACCAGTCAAATATCTTCAAAGGACGTTCCTGGTAATCCGGATACAAGAATCTTATCATAACTCCGCTACAAATCGCGCAAAATGCGTACATTTGTAGCGGAGTTTTTTTATTCATCGTTGATTATGAGAGAATTTATCATCGCAGACAATCAGGATATCAGTAAGGCGGGAATGATGTTCCTGCTAAGTAAACAAAAGGAAGTGTCCCTCCTTTTAGAAGCTGATAACAAGGCTGAACTGATTCAGCAGCTACGATTGCATCCGCAAGCGGTGATTGTATTGGATTATACACTGTTCAATTTTGCCGGGGCGGATGAATTGATTGTCTTGCAGGAAAGATTCAAGGAAGCCGACTGGATTCTATTCTCTGACGAACTTAGCCTGAACTTTCTCCGCCAGGTACTGTTCAGCAGTATGGCTTTCGGGGTAGTGATGAAAGATAATTCAAAAGAAGAAATCATGACTGCCATTCAATGTGCCACCCGCAAACAACGGTATATTTGCAATCATGTCAGCAATCTGTTGCTTTCGGGCGCTTCTTCTCCGCTGGCTGCCTCAAGCGTAGACGATCATCTATTGACACAAACGGAGAAGAATATCCTAAAAGAAATTGCATTGGGAAAAACGACGAAAGAGATTGCAGCAGAGAAAAATCTTAGTTTCCATACGATAAACAGTCATCGTAAGAATATCTTTCGCAAATTGGGAGTAAATAATGTACATGAAGCTACTAAATATGCGATGAGGGCTGGGATTGTGGATTTAGCGGAATACTACATCTGAGATGCCGCCTTATAAAAATTACCCTACACATCCTATTAGCACAAACTAGTGAACAGTGCCTTTCTCTATTCTATTTCAATCCATTCTGTTTCAGAAGTTGTTCTATTTCCTTTTCTGATATAGACGCTCTATCTGCTTTATCATAAATATAGAGAAGATTCAAAACTGCATCTTGTTGAGAAACGACTAAAGTAAATGTTATAACCCTTGCTCCTCCACTTTTACCTTTTCCTTTTGAAGTTATTTTCATACGAACTTTGCGCAGTCCATGTCCCAAGTCCGTTCCTAGCAGAGGATTCTGTTCTAAATCATCAATCAATGAAACAAAATCCTCCTTAAAAGAGGAATAGTGTTTCGCCTTTAGCCTCCCGCTGAAATGTCGGCTTAACTATAATTTCATAATTCATTAATGAACTCTCTTGCAGTCTTTACCTCCAACTTACCTTCCATTGAAAGTTTTACCTCTTTCAGTCCGGCGTCAATCCCTGCTAGAACTTCTTCTTTCGTGATTTCTTCCTCTTCTTTTTCAGCTTCCATTTTTTTCAGTCGTTTCAAATAGTTCTTCACTCGATTGAGCATCTCTTTGTCATTCAAACTCAGGAGTTCCTCCACCAAGTCCATCTTCAGACTTTTCAATTCCATCGTTGTCATAAGCAATCCTCCTTTATTTATATTCTACGAAACAAAAGTAGTGAGAAATCTCCTGATAATCCAATCTTCACCAATCAAAATAAACTATTTAACAGATGATTTCACCGCTCCCCACACAAACTTTTACTTCTTCATCATAAATCACCCCAAACTGTCCCGGAGCAATGCCTTGCAACTTTTCGGACGACAAGATGTGAAACTGCTTCTCCCCTTCCTGTATCAGTTTTCCTTTTGTAAATTCGGGAGTGTGGCGAATCTTGAAAGTAATGTCTATCTCCTTCTCCTGACCTTTCCAAGGATTATCAGTAATGAAATGGAAATCATGCATCCGGAATTCATGACCGTATTGCGTCTCTACACCATATCCACGGGATACGTAGATGGTATTTTCCTCAATATCCTTCTTGACTACAAACCAGGGACCTCCACTCAATCCGAGCCCTTTCCGCTGACCAATTGTGTGGAACCAATAGCCGCGATGTGTACCCACTTTCTTTCCGGTTTCCAGTTCAACAATCGCTCCTTCCTTTTCTCCTAAAAAACGACGAACGAAATCATTGTAGTTTATCTTTCCGAGAAAACAAATCCCCTGACTGTCTTTCCTTTTGGCACTAGGCAATCCGGCACGGTTTGCAATCTCACGTACCTCCTGCTTCATCAACCCTCCAATGGGAAACATGAGTTTGGAAACTTGCAGGTAATCAATCTGGGCGAGAAAGTCTGTCTGATCTTTCACGGGATCTTTTGCTGTGCCCAGCCAAGTTTTACCATCACGTTGTAAGGTGGTGGCATAGTGACCGGTTGCCGTAAAGTCGAAATCTTTCCCGACACGCTGTTCAAAGCAGCCGAATTTGATAAGCTTATTACACATCACGTCCGGATTCGGTGTCAATCCCTGCCGAATTTTATCAATGGCATACGCCGCCACATTCTCCCAATACTCCTGATGCAGGTCCACCACTTCCAAAGACAGACCGTATTTACGTGCCGTTGCAGTAGATAATTCAATATCCTCCTCTGCCGAACAGTCCATATATTCCGCTCCGTCCATACCTATCTTAATGTAAAAAAGAGTAGGCTTATATCCTTGCTCACAAAGGAGATGTACGACAACCGAACTGTCGACACCTCCTGATAATAATGCAGCTATCTCCATGAATAAAAATCCGTCTATTAATAACTTTCTATATTTTAAGCTAATACCTATCGAAAACTTTGATGTCACAAAGATAAGGCAAGATTCTCTAACACCCAATCACACATTGAAGGCATTTTTATACCATAAATGTGGTAGATAAGCAAAGTATTTCCTACATTTGCACAGTAAAAAGCTTTTTATGATGACGAAATTAAGAAAGATAATCCTCATACCTGCCCTGATCCTCGTATCTATCAGTGGTTTCTTCTCCTGTGGTGTCGACCGCTGGCCGGAGTATGCCCATCAAACTGCACTGGATACATGGATGTACGACATCATGCAACAGAACTATCTGTGGTATCAAGATCTACCTTCCTACGATGATGTGAATCTGTTTCTGGAACCTGCCTCGTTCTTATCTAAAGTGAAATCAAAAAAAGACAGCTACTCGTTTGTAGATTCTGTGATGGAGACTCCGCTGCCTACTTATGGATTCGACTATTCACTGGTTCGCAACCCGGACATCGATACTGCCTACAACGCATTGATTACTTATGTAATTCCTGGTTCGCCAGCTGCTGCCGTACTAAAGCGAGGCGACTGGATTGTAAAAGTAGATACATCGTATATCAGCAAAAAATATGAGGCTCAACTACTGCAAGGCACAGGACCTTTGGAAATAACTTTGGGAAAATATCAAAAAGTACCACCTACAGAGCCGCCAGTAGAAGGCGAGGAAGAAGAAGATATTTACCGAGTTGTACCGGTAGGCGACCCAGTAGAAATGGGAGCAGCCGTATCATTAGTAGACAACCCTATTCACTGCAAGAAAATATTAACGTTGACTGATGGAAGTGAAGTCGGTTACCTAATGTACAACAGCTTTACAGCAGGTACTAAAGACAATCCGGAAAAATACAACACCGAATTACGTGAATGGTCGGATGAGCTTGCCCAAAAGAATATCCATCAAGTGATACTCGACCTACGATATAACAAAGGAGGAAGCATTGATTGTACGCAACTATTAAGCACTATTCTTGTGTCTTCTTTTTACCTTGACCAAACAATGGCATTCTTGGAATATAATGATAAGAATACGGCAAAAGATGCAACTCTGATCTTTAATTCTGATTTATTAGGCACCTCCGGTGGCAAGAACCTGGATTTAACGACTCTTATCGTTTTGATTAGTGGAGAAACGGCAGGAGCTCCGGAAATGTTGATGCATAGCCTGAACGGAAAAATCCAACAGTTAATAGCTATCGGCAGTTCAACCAAAGGACAAAATGTAGCTACGGAACAATTTATCAATGAAGAATTTTTGTGGTCTATCAATCCGGCTGTATGCACTATCTATAATTCAGAACATGACACTTATGGTGGATTCAAACCGACATACGCCGTCAATGCTTCAATCGATTACTTAACTTTCCTACCTTTCGGTGATGAAAAAGAGACTTTGTTGAGTGTAGCTCTCGGGGTATTGAACAAAACTTATCCACCAAAGGACGAGGAAACCGAAGAGACGACAAAAGCGCAATTCAAGATAGAGAAAAGCGTAATAAGTCCGGCAAGTAGACGTTTTAGTAGTAACGGATTACGATTAAAATAAGAAAGGATGAAAAAAATAGCTATTTTATTGCTGGCAATACTGACATTCAGTTGTTCGGATGATGACGAAAAGGGCACAGTAGAGGATAAAGGGCAATGGGCTATGATTTTCAATGAAACCGTCAAGAGCGATTCAAATCCTGTAGATAGAACAGAGAAGTTTATGTTCGATGGCGAGCGCCTGATTCAACATATTATAAAACAACGTTATTTCGAAGAAGAAATCAGTAACGAAGTAAACTTGAGCTACTCTGATAATCAGGTAACAGTTACCACTGACTATCTCACTTTAGTATATACATTAAATAGCGAAGGCTATGCCAGTCAATGTGTATACAGTTTGTCTTCACAAAATCGTATTTATCAATTTTCTTACTCTGCAGAAGGATACTTAACCGGAATTGTCGAGAATATTGACGATACAGAATATTCATCAACATCACTTACATACGAGAACGGAGATATAACCTCTATCAGTTCCAAGATGAACGGCCTTGAAAACAAGTTCATTTATGAACCGGGAGAAGAAAGTTCGACATATCATTTGCCCTGCCTCGGTTTATTGGAAATACACCCTCTGACATTCCATATTGAAGCTCTTTACGCAGGGTTATTGGGTAAGGACCCGCGCCATTTCACCATACGCAGTTGTCCTGCAGGAAGTAACGACGAAAAGACAGTCTATTCGTATGGGTTTGATAAAAAAGGAAATCCATCCAGGATGATTTGTCAGACGACCTACGCCGGGGGACAGGCCAGCTATTATCCATACACACGCAACATTTCGGTTTCTTTTGAATAATCTTTCATTCCGAACATCGAATTCTCTTTTAAAGTAGCATAATCACTCTATTTCTGTCAAGAGCAGAATTATAGATTCTTAACCTATAAAGATACTTTTCAGGCCTCAACTTTGTTTATTCCGAAACAAAGGCTCTGATTTTACCTAACAAAGGCTCTAACTTCTCCTAACGCAGCGTTTAATGAGTCGTAACGCACCGTCTAATTTTTATAAAGCTGCGGTATAAAACACGTTAATCTCTGGTTTCATCCCTTTTATAAACCGGGATAAAGCTCACGACTCCCAAGGATACAACAAAAAAGGAGAAAGCTTCCGCTCCCTCCTTCTATCGTAGTTTAACCTCAATCTATTTTATGATTCTGTACCAAAGATACAACATTGAAAAGCCAAAGTCAAGTATTCCCGGTTTTATTTCTTGAAAAATTTATCGAAGAACAGAATCTGATAATCAATGGAGTTATTCCAATACTGCCCTGTATGTCCTCCCGGACGGGTAATAAAATCATGATCGATCTTTCTTTCCAACAGGCGGTTATGCAAATCCTTGTTCACATTCAGGAAGAAATCATCTTCTCCACAATCGACAATGATAGCCAAATCGCCATTCTCTATCTTATCAATCAGATTGATAACGGTGTGATTATCCCATACCTCCTTATTCGATTCATATTCTCCCAACTGTTTAGCCATGTCCCAGTTTTTCGGGAACGGGCGAATATCCATCCCTCCGCTTGTACTTCCACTGGCACCAAACATATCTTTATGACGGATTGCATTCCACATCGCTCCGTGTCCACCCATACTCAATCCGGTGATGGCGCGTCCCTTACGGTCGGCAATCGTCTTGTAATGTTCGTCGATATACTTCACCAGTTCCGACGAAATAAAAGTTTCATAGCGGAAAGACGGGTTGACCGGACTATCCCAGTACCAACTGGTCTTTCCGTCCGGACAAACGAATATGATTCCTTTTTCGTCCGCAATTTGGGGAAGATTCGGTTTAATGCCAATCCATGTTTTAGCATTTCCACCATAACCGTGCAACAGATAAATAGTAGGACAAGCTACCGCTTTCTTTCCTGATGCAGCATCCGGCGTAACAACGACCACTTGCACTTCCTTATTCATGGAAGGACTTTTAATTAACAAGGTGTCTACTTTGGCAGCAAAAGAGGGAGCTACCCAAATTAAAAGAAGAGCAATTAATAGATTTTTTTTCTTTTCCATTGTGTGTTATAAATAGTTAGATATAATTATTCCTCTGGCTCTGCAGCAGGATTAAATTTAGCAACCGGCATTTCAAAGTTTTTATGACACTGTTTACAGGTATAGTTCCAGTGGTTGTCTCCCGGGGGAATGACCATTAATGCAGAAATGATAGCAGCCCCCATAGCACGCCAACGCTTTTCTTTTCTCAAAACCAACTGGATGTCCGATGAACCGCAGTACGGACAAAGCGTTAACTCTTCCGGCCAACTATCGTTATCCTTCAACACTTGGACAGCATTCTCGTAGTCTTCGTCTGCCACCAATATATCCACCCCTGCTATACTACTTACGCAACTTTTATACAAAGTAGAGAAATTCTCATTGTGCAGAATAGACTCGATGCCTTCATTCTCCAATGCTCCCTGAAGGATATGTGCCTTCATCGCATCATTACAAGTTATCAATTTTACAGTCTTCATAAGGAATCTGTTTTAATATGTCCCACAAAAATAAGATATAAAAATGAAATGTGAAACAAAACCCGACTAACTTTATCAGCAGGTAAAACGAACCAAATCAGAAGTGATTCTTTTTTTATTCACGGAAGGTATCATTATTTAATACTTTTTTCGTACTTTCGCACCGACAATTGGCAATCACATGAAAAAACTATTGACACTGCTACTATTTTCTAACATCCTGTTTTCCCTGTTACAGGCACAACCTGTACATCAAATAAAGGGAACGGTGATTGAGAAAAACAGCCGTCAGCCATTAGAATTCATTAACGTAATGGTTCTTGGGCTGAATAAAGGTGGTGTCACCAATGCGGAAGGTCATTTCACCATCGAACAAGTGCCTCCCGGCATCTACCGTCTGCAAGCGACAGCCATCGGCTACAAGAGTGTCACTACTCCCGAATATATCTTATCTACCAAAGATCTGAACATTTCGATAGAAATGGAAGAGAACCTGACCGAACTCGCAGGAGTAACTGTCACCGCTTCTCCTTTCCGGCGCGACCTGGAAAGTCCGGTCAGCCTGCGTATCATCGGATTGCAGGAAATAGAAAAGAGTCCGGGAGCCAATCGAGACATTTCGCGTATTGTTCAGTCTTATCCGGGAGTTGCCTTCTCGCCTATCGGCTACCGCAATGACTTGATTGTACGCGGTGGTTCTCCTTCTGAAAACCGTTTCTATCTGGACGGAGTGGAAATTCCCAATATCAATCACTTCAGCACGCAAGGAGCATCCGGCGGTCCGGTGGGAATCCTTAATGCCGACCTAATCCGTGAAGTAAATTTCTATACAGGTGCTTTTCCCACTGATAGAGGAAACGCGCTTAGCTCCGTGCTTGATTTCAAATTGCGCGACGGAGACATGGAGCATAACTCACTAAAAGCTACCCTCGGAGCATCCGAAGTCTCTCTGGCCTCCAACGGACATATTGGAAAGAAGACCTCCTATCTGGTATCTGTGCGTCAATCTTATCTGCAATTCCTGTTTGATATGCTCGACCTGCCTTTCCTGCCGACTTTCACCGATGCGCAATTCAAATTGAAAACCCGGTTCAACGAACAGAACGAATTGACGGTATTGGGGCTTGGAGGAATCGACAATATGCGATTGAACACGAAAGCAGATAGCGAGGACAATGAATATATCCTTAGTTACCTGCCAAAAATCAAGCAGGAAACGTTTACCTTAGGTGCTGTATATCGTCACTATGCAGGGCCGCATGTGCAATCGGTGGTAGTCAGTCACAGTTACCTGAACAACCGCAATACTAAATACCGGCAGAATGATGAAAGCATTCCGGAGAATCTGATGCTCCGCCTCCGTTCTACCGAACAGGAAACGAAGTTCCGCTTCGAAAACAATTCTTCTTTCCGCAACTGGAAAGTCAATCTCGGAGTGAATCTGGATTATAGTCAATATACCAATACCACCTTTCAAAAGGCATATACCAATCAGGCACAAACGTTTGATTACCATACCTATTTGGGAATGATGCGTTGGGGACTTTTCGGCACTATCAGCTACTCTTCGATGGACGAACGTTTCACAGCTTCCTTGGGATTGAGAGCTGATGCCAACAATTATTCGTCGGCCATGAAGTCACTCTCCGACCAGCTTTCTCCCCGCATATCGCTTTCCTACCAACTTGCCGAGCACTGGTTCGTTAGCGGAAATGCAGGACTTTATTATCAGTTGCCTCCTTACACGGCACTCGGTTTTAAAGATAATAACGGAATGTATGCCAACAAATACAATCTCCGCTATATGAAAGTCAGCCAGGAAAGTCTGGGCATTAGTTGGCGCAAAGGAGATACGTTCGAAGTCTCCGTCGAAGGATTCTATAAAGACTATGACAAAATTCCGCTCTCCGTTGTAGACGGGATTCCTCTTACCTGCAAAGGAAATGACTATGGAGTGATTGGCAATGAATTGCTGACTTCTACCGCTCAAGGACGTTCGTATGGCGCGGAGATTCTGGTAAAGTGGCTGATCGCCAAGAAACTGAATCTGGCTTCCTCCTTCACCATCTTTAAAAGTGAATACCGCAACGACAAAGAGAGCGAATACATTGCATCTGCATGGGACAACCGATATATTTTCAATTTACGGGGAACTTACAATCTGCCCCACCAATGGAGTGTCGGCATGAAAGTCAGTTACATCGGCGGTGCTCCTTATACCCCATACGATGAAGAAAAATCATCTTTGGTATCCGCCTGGGATGCACAAGGCAAAGCATATTACGACTATTCAAAATATAATAAGGAACGTCTTCCGACCTTTGCACAAGTAGACCTCCGCATCGACAAGACATTTTATCTGAAACATTGCATGCTGGGATTCTATCTTGATTTGCAGAATATCACGGCAAGCAAACTGAAACAGCAGGATGTGCTGATGAGCACCGGCATCATCGAAAATCCGGAAGCTCCTGCCGACAGCCAACACTATAAAATGAAACGCCTCAAACAATCGAGCGGGACTTTGCTCCCCACATTAGGAATAACATTTGAGTATTAATTTATGCATAGAACATTAAACTAGAAAAAGAGTATGAAAAGAGAAATCGCTATGATTGCCTTCGTATTATTAGGCATGGGAATGACAGCTTCTGCACAATTCGGCAAGAAGATTAATTTAGGAAAAGCCTTACAAGCAGGTAAAGATGTAGTATCAGCCGTTACGTTATCTGATGCGGACATTGCTAATATGAGTAAGGAATATATGGCATGGATGGACACTCATAATCCATTGACAAAACCTGATACTGAATATGGCAAACGTCTGGAGAAACTGACGGGACATATCAAAGAAGTGGACGGACTGAAACTTAACTTTGGCGTATATGAAGTAATAGACGTAAACGCCTTTGCCTGCGGTGACGGTAGTGTACGTATCTGCGCCGGTCTGATGGATGTTATGACGGATGAAGAAGTAATGGCAGTGGTAGGTCATGAAATCGGTCATGTGGTTCACACAGATTCCAAAGATGCCATGAAGAATGCTTATCTCCGTTCAGCTGTGAAGAACGCGGCAGGTGCAGCCAACGACAAAGTAGCCAAACTGACAGACTCCGAACTGGGAGCCATGGCAGAAGCTCTTGCCGGTGCACAATTCTCACAAAAGCAAGAAAATGAAGCCGATGATTATGGTGTTGAATTCTGCGTAAAAAACGGCATCGACCCTTATGCAATGGCAAATGCCTTGAGTAAATTGGCAGAACTTGCAAAAGATGCTCCTAAAGCATCCTATGCACAAAGAATGTTCTCTTCACATCCGGACACTCAAAAGCGTATTGAACGTACAAAAGCCAAAGCAGACAGCTACGCTAAGAAGTAAAGAGTTTATCTAATATATAAGGAAGAGTTCAAAACTTCCTGTTGATTTTTATTAAGGCACGGATTACACGGATTAACACAGTTCTTATTTAATTGAAACTGTGAAATCAGCGTAATCCGTGCCTCAATTATATTATTATGATTACACAAAAAAGACAACACGATTATTAAATTTTCATTAATATATTACACATATTTGCATAGTGTCCCGATTTCTTGTAATTTCGACCCTATAACCATTTAAATCCATTTATGGAATTTCTTATCATACTTTTCTTACTTATACTGAATGGCATTTTTGCCATGTATGAAATTGCGTTGGTATCATCCAGCAAAGCACGTCTTGAAACACTTGTCGCAAAAGGTAACAAATCAGCCCGAGGAGTTTTAAAACAATTGGAAGAACCGGAAAAGTTCTTGTCTACCATTCAGATTGGTATCACGTTGATCGGTATCGTATCCGGTGCGTATGGTGGTGTGGCTATTGCCGACGACCTCGTACCTTTCTTTTCTCTCATTCCGGGCGCAGAAGCATACGCACGCAACCTGGCAATGATTACTACCGTAGCAATCATCACCTATCTTTCTCTGATTATCGGAGAGCTGGTTCCTAAATCCATTGCTCTTAGTAATCCGGAGCGGTACGCCACTTTGTTCAGCCCGGTCATGATTCTGCTGACGAAGGTTTCTTATCCTTTTGTGTGGTTGCTAAGCGTCTCTACCCGGTTACTGAACAAACTTATCGGTCTGAAAAGCGAAGAACGCCCCATGACACAGGAAGAAATCAAAATGATCCTGCACCAAAGTTCGGAGCAGGGTGTGATTGACAAAGAGGAAACGGAAATGATACGCGACGTATTCCGTTTCTCTGATAAACGCGCCAACGAACTGATGACACATCGCAGAGATCTTATTATCCTTCATCCCGATGATACACAGGAAAAGGTGATGAAGATTATTGAAGAAGAACATTACAGTAAATATCTATTGGTAGACGAACGGAAAGATGAGATTATCGGTGTGGTTTCCGTAAAGGATATTATCCTAATGGTAGGCAACAAAAAGGTGTTTAACCTGCGCGAAATTGCCCGTCCTCCCCTCTTTATTCCGGAAAGTTTGTATGCAAATAAAGTTTTAGAGCTATTTAAGAAGAACAAAAACAAGTTCGGAGTTGTTGTTAACGAGTATGGCAGCACAGAAG
>ERZ780228.1879-NODE-1879-length-11745-cov-7.076647_pt1 | contig 11745 bp, 9 predicted proteins | sample MGYA00511015_ERZ780228 | MGnify/ENA primary metagenome ERZ780228 (study PRJEB29588, sample SAMEA2161897) | human gut metagenome | biome: human gut; feature: human-associated habitat; material: faeces | place: Denmark | collected 2008/2010 ...
CCAATCCTAACTTCTTGCTAAAGAAGTATTTATTAAGCGACCATTCTGGGCGCACGTGCATGAATCTGGCTTGTTGTCAAGATTAGAATCAGAATTAATACAACACCCTTTAACGGAATAAATAGCATATCCCCCAAAATTGCTTCAATTTGTTTCATTTTTTATCTATGTGTATTCCTAAATAGAGATCTTACCCCAATTTAATTCATAAATCCTCTATTTTTACCATTCTTTTTTCTGTTACTTCTTAGGTAACGGAAAAAGCAGGGAAAGGGGAAAAATCTCTAAAAACACGAAAAAAAGGACATATCTGACTACCAAAGAAGGCTCAGCCTAGGTGTAGGGTGAAATTTCTTTGATTATAGGACGTAAATATCTTAGAATATGAAAAAAGAGTTCTTTCATATTCCGGACTATTTTTATCTTATTTTTTAATCAAAAAAGAAAAAAAGGATAGTTTACTTGCTTGTTATTTATTTTTTTGTCTATCTTTGCGTCATTATTATTTCCGTTACCTAAGAAGTAACTCCTACTTACACACACTGGTTATCAGTACTTTGTATCATTACTCCGTTTTGCAAAGCAATTCTTTACGTAAGATAAATTCATTTTATTAACTTCAGTACGTTCTTTCAAAGCAAAGCCTTTAAGGTAGATTTGTGTTGTTTTGATTGATTTGTGCCCTAACGATTCGCTGATCATTTCAATAGGAACTCCGCGATATTTCGCAGTAGTAGCCCATGAATGGCGAATCGTATACGAAGTGACAGGAGAGGTCAGGTGCAAAGCTTTTGCAAGTCCTCTCAACTGGTTATTGAATTTTCGGAGAGCAGACTGATATTCGCGATAAGCATCTTCATCCTTCCGTTTTTTATCACCACTCAAGATACCAAACAGATAATCAGGACAGTCCCGCAGCGAAGGTTGCCTGTTCCGGAGCTGATAAATCATATCTTTAGCGGTATCCAATACTTCTACGCTCATTGGAGTCTTCGTCTTGATACGATTATAATAAATAACATTCCGGTCTAAGGATGACTTCTCCAAATGTGCCAAATCAGCGAACGACATACCGCAGAATTGAAACATCAAAGCAGCAATAGCCTGCGTACGCCGCAAATGATCCGATTTCGGATCTTCGTATAGAAGCCTGTGCAACTCTGTTACCGGCAAAGCTTTCTTTTGGCGGACATCCACTCCCGTATACACCTCATGGAACAATCGGTGAACATAAGGTGCCCTTCCCGACTCCACTCCCCGATTATAAATACTACGTAGCATACGCATATACGTAGACACCGTATTAGGCTTTAAACCACGTTCATAAAGATACTGCCCATAACACCGTAAGTGTTCGCGAGTTATTTGTCCGAATGACACAGTAGAGGTACCACAAAACCCTCTGAAAGAAAAAAGTGCATTTTCATACACATGCGCTGTTGAATAGCGCCCCTCTTTTCGTAAACGACCGATGTACATTTCAGCACACCGGCTAAACCCATTTTTTTTCATCATTTGCACACTAGTTAATTATATAAATCACCTTCTCAGATGAGAGAACAAATATAACCACTATCAGGGTTTTAGTTACTATAAAATAATTTAATTGCGAACAAAACTAAAAGAGTGACCTTCACTCACGTGAAAGCCACTCTCTATTTCATAATTTAATGAACAATATAATTAACCTTTTACCCTATAAATTATAAATACACACTATATCTGTTATTCTACATTCATTTCCTTTTAAAGCTTAAAGGGATTCTTCTTTATATATACCCGATAATCTTTGATCATTCCGGTCTTACCCGCCTCGGCACGTGGGAGATAGGAGAATCCGGTCACCACCTTATCTTCACCCAGATTAATCACAATCTGATGGGGGAACTTCTGTTTGGCAGTCGAATAATTTGTATGCCAGAAAGTAGATTCCTGCAAATCAAATACATTAGTTGCTATATTGTTAGCTTCTTCCGTTTCTTCACTATCGGCATAAACCACTTTCCAATGCTGACGTGACAATGGCTTACCGTCCGTTCCCAATAGTTCCAGTTCGGCAATAGCCGCATAATCTTTGCCATCATAAGCATTCAAAGCCTCCATACAGAAATAACGGGTAGGCACCTCCTTATCAAACTTCACATGTTGCCAACCATTTCCCGGCTTGAAGGTTCCTTCATAAACAGGAGTTTCTTCTGTCAAATCCAGATTTTCCCCAACTTTACGATGAGCATATGCAGCACCATGTACTCGTAAATTATCCAGTATCGGTTGTTCCAATCCTTCCGTTTCAGCTTTTACAGGACCAGCCATATCCAATATAACAACCTCATTATCACCTTCTTTCAACCAACATCCCGGAACATACAATGTCTGCTGAGGTCCGATTTCCCAATAACGGCCCACTGCATGGCCATTGATCCAGACCATCCCCTTACTCCAGTTCATCATATTCAGGAAGGTATCGCCCACTTTATCCAAAGTAAATGTTCCGCGATAATATGCAGGATATTTTTCTGTATTATCCCGTTTCTCATATTTTTTATTTTGTGCAAATGAATAATCAACCGGGATGTTATATACCTGCCAGTCTTTCAAAGATGTAATATTCCCATCATTCGATTGCAATTCTACCTTTTCGGTAATACCTTTCCAGTCATAAATTCCTTTACCGAAGTTCATACGTCCCATTGCTTCTACCAGAATATCCAGTCGGGCCTCTTCTTTCATCGGAGGAAGTATCACTGTACCTTCACCCTTCAAGCGACTTAACGTAGCCAGCTTCTTTCCATTCAGGAAAACCTGTGCCCAGTCATGGGCTTCAGTTATAATTAAAGTTTGTTCTTCTTTAGAGGCCGGAAGAGTGGTACGATATAAAATACTACCCCATCCCTGGTCAAACGCTTCCATCGACTTGATATCTTTGCTAATCTTCGGTTCCGGCAAATTATCAAATAAGACGGCTACTTCATCCAACTTAAATTCAGGAACAGCTATTGTCGGAATAGAATCCGGTATAGGCGCCAGTTCTTCACCTTCCGGCAAATACTGTTTCAGCAAATCACGGACTTCTAAGAATTTAGGAGTAACTTTCCCCGATTCATTAATCGGTGCATCATAATCATAAGAAGTACAAGTCGGTGAGAAATTTGGAAAATTCGCTCCGCCCCAATGTCCGAAGCTAGTACCTCCGTGGGTCATATATAAACTGAACGAAATATTACGGTCGAGCATCTCTTTCATCCCCTTCACCAATTCTTCCGCACTGCGTGTCTCGTGCTTGGCTCCCCAATGGTCGAACCATCCGGACCAGAACTCACTGCACATTAACGGAGTATTGGGGCGAAGTTCCTTCAAACGTTCAAACTGCTGATCGATATTAGCCCCTGTACCGAAATTAACTGTCCAAAGTAAATCATCCAATGCATTATTTTCAAAATTAGAATTCCAGTCACATTGGAATAAAGGAACTCCCGTGAAACCGGCCTGTTTCACCATATCCCTTATGGCAGCAATATATGGTTTGTCTATACCAAACGAACCATATTCATTCTCCACTTGTACCATAATAATATTACCACCTTTACTAATCTGGAGGTCAGCCAGTTGTTTGCCTACTTCGTTCATAAACAATTTTACACGTTCCATATAATAAGGGTCCTGTTCACGAAGTTTGATATCTTCTTTTTTCAGCAACCACCAAGGTAGTCCGCCCATTTCCCATTCTGCGCAAACGTAAGGTCCGGGACGTACAATGACGTACATTCCGTTTTCTTGTGCCATGCGGCAAAATGCAGCGATATCCTTCTGACCGGTAAAGTCGTATTTTCCTTCTTCCGGTTCATGAAAGTTCCAGAACACATAAAGACAAATGGTATTCATGCCTAAAGCTTTAGACATTTTGATACGATGCTCCCAATATTCTTTAGGAATACGAGGATAATGAATTTCCGCAGCTTTCACTACAAACGGCTCTCCATTGAGCAGGAAAGTCTTATCTCCTACCTCAAAAGTCCCTTTGGAAGATTGGGTACAGGAAGTGCTAAAAACAGCAACCAATAAAACAAGTAAATACAATAAAGGCTTTTTCATTTTCAATCTATTGTTTTCATGATACATTAAAATTCTCAAGAAATTCTCTGCCGGTCAATGTTTCCATTAAGACCGACAGAGAATTTAAAAACTAATCCTGGTTGTTACCCTAAAATCAAAACTATTACCTATTGAAAACTTCATCCGTTGCAAAGATGAGACATTATTATTATACAAAGGTCCTCAAATCAGTCAAAACAGAACAATTATCATTCAATTTGCAAGAATCCGGCATTTTGAACTATTTTTAAACCATTGTGGTCAAAATTCAAACTTTATTTATCTCTTAAAAAACTTACTTTACAAAAAAAATTAAGACCTTTGTGACCGATACCATAAACACTAAAACGCCTCATAATGGGTAACCTTATGAACGAAAAGACTTACATACTACTATTCATACTATTTATATCATGTATAGATGTTGCTTTTGTTCAAGCGCAAACTAAACATGTCACTATTCAGGGGACTATTCTGGAAGAAGATACTCAGCTCCCTATCGGACAAGCTACCATACAGTTATTATCTCTGCCCGACAGTAATTATGTAAAAGGAGTTTCCAGCCTGGAACAAGGTAATTTTACACTTACAGCTCCTCCCGGACATTTTCTGATTAAGTTGTCGTTTATCGGATTCACTACTGAATTTAAAACCCTGCAAATAAACAATACAACTAAGCCAATCATCCAACTTGGCAAAATTGAACTGAAACCCGATGCTATACTTCTAAAAGAAACTGTTATCGTAGCACAAGCTCCCCCGGTAGTGGTTGCAGGTGACACAACCGCCTATAATGCCTCTGCATACCGTGTCAATGAAGGAGCAGCACTGGAAGAATTAGTCAAGAAATTACCCGGAGCAGAAATTAACGAAGACAGCAAGCTAACCATCAACGGAGAAGAAATAAAAAAAATTGTGATGGACGGGGAAGAGTTTTTCCTTAACGATCCCAATGCAGTCCTAAAAGATCTCCCTGCCGATATGATCGATCAGCTAAAAACCTACAAAAAGAAGTCAGATATGGCGCGCGTCACCGGAGTCGATGATGGAAAAGAAGAAATGGTACTCGACTTACGCGTAAAACCAAGCATGAAAAAAGGATGGAACGGTAACTTTGAAGCAGGATATGGAAACGGCGACCGTTATAGAGCGAAGGGAATGGCAAATCGTTTTAAAGACAAAATGAACCTGTCAATCAATGGCACTGCCAACGATAATGGCATTAATTCTAACCAGAGAATAGGTGTCAATTATTCTCAGAATACCCAGAAGCTTAAATATGGAGGTAGCATCGAAATCAGAGAGAATCAACGAGATTCATGGAGCAAACGTCATACAGAATCCTTTTTGTCGGATAATACCTCGCAGCTTTCCCAGCAAAATAATCAGTCCAATGGAAAAACGGATGCTATTTCCGGTAATTTCCGTTTTGAATGGAAAATAGATAGTCTTACTACTATTATGTACAGACCATCAGTTAATTTCTCTAAAGGAAATTCCAATTCAGGAAGTTTCTCAGAAACACTTAATAACGAATTAATTCCTATTAACCAGAAGGAGGCCACGAACCGTCAAACAAATGACAGATTCTCCACTAACGGCTCTTTGCAGTTCAATCGCAAACTGAACAGCAAAGGGAGAAACATCGCTTTACGCCTTTATTATAATCTGGACAACGGCAATTCCGACAGATATAGTCTTGCGAATACCTATTACCTGAAGTATGGTGATAGCATAAAAGTCCAAAATCAATGGATTGATAATCTTAACCGGAATCATGAATATCGAGTCCAGCTGACATACATGGAACCTGTATTTACCAATCACTTCATCGAAATTAATTATAGTTATCAGCACCGTTCTTCTCTCTCCGAGAAGTATGCTTATGACTGGAATGATCTGGAAGATTCATATAGTCAATATCCTGATACAGCACAAAGTGACTGTTATAAAAACAAATATTCCATTCACCAAGTCGGCGCCTTCTTCCGTACCATTCGTACCAATTATTTCTATAATATAGGTATAGAAATAGAACCGCAACAAACAACGAACCAAAGCTATATGCGGGATACGACCCTCGAATATTCGTCCAGAAATGCAATAAACTACGCCCCCACTATGAACTTTAAATATACCTTTTCAAAACAAACGACCTTACGAATAAACTATCGTGGGAGAACGACACAACCCAGCATGACCGACTTATATTCGAAAAACGACATTTCAGATCCCCTAAACATACGATTAACCAATCCCAATCTTAAGCCATCATTTAATAACAATATATCAGCGACATTCAACACTTATTTCACAGAAACATTGCGTAGTTTCAATGCTAACTTCTCATATAGTAATACTATAAATAGCACAACCCGCATTGTGACATATGACGAAAATACCGGAGGCCGGACTACCCAACCGACAAATGTGAATGGAAACTGGAGAATAAACGGCTCATTCACTTTCAGCACCCCATTATCTAACAAAAAATTCACAGTAAACACATATACAAATGCTAATTACGGCAACTCTGTCGGATTCACCGTACTAAACAAAGAATCAGATGCAGTCAAGAGCAATACCACCAACCTGTTTCTATCAGAACGCTTAAAAGGGAATTACCGTAGTGATCTTATTGACTGCGAGTTATCGGCAGGAATCAGATATCAAAAATCTGAACATTCTATCAAAAAGGATAACCAACGGGAAACATTTGATTATACATTCGGAGTGGAAGCTAATTTGAACTTACCCTGGGATATCAAAATTTCATCTAATATTGATTGCAGGTTAAAAAGAGGATATGGAGGTAAAAATGACACTAACCGTACCCCATGGAATGCCCAAATTTCAAAAAGCTTCCTCAAAAAGAAAAAAGCAACCATCCGATTTCACCTATATGATATCCTCCGTGAGAACGAAAGTTCGGAACGTTCCATTTCCGAAAATTCAATCACCGATAGAGAATCCAGTACTTCTAACGTATACTTTATGGCATATATTGCCTATCGGTTCAACACCTTCGGCAACAAAGGAAAGCGTCAGTCAACACGGAGCAAGGATTATTAATGATAAGTCCTGCCATTGCTTGCAAAAGTAATGGCAGGACTTTGATATAGAGAATCTGCATATACAAATTTACAGAAAGAACAACATAAAACTCATTGAGAACAAATAACTTTTCGTGATAACAAGTTCAAATGTTTGTTGTATTTGCAAAGGGAGATGTCAAAGTCTCCCTTTATTTTTTTCCCGTATTATTCGCTAGAATCAAAGAAAGTATCTATCTTTACCCAAGTATTTTTTATTATTCACCATCAAATGTAAATATTATGGCAAGTAGAAGAGAACTCAAGAAGAATGTAAACTATATCGCAGGAGAATTGTTCACCGAGTGTTTAATCAACAGTATGTTTATCCCCGGCACTGACAAAGCCAAAGCCGACGAGCTGATGGCAGAAGTACTGAAGATGCAGGATGAATTTCTAAGCCGCATCAGCCATACAGAACCGGGAAATGTGAAAGGTTTTTATAAGAAATTCCGAGCTGATTTTAATGCAAAGATTAACGAGATAATTGACGGTATCGGAAAATTGAACTAAAAGACAGAATGAAGAAAGCAATTTATGGCTTTATCTATTACCGCCTGTTAGGGTGGAAGACAAACGTTACGGTACCCAATTATGATAAATGCGTGATATGTGCCGCGCCACACACAACGAACTTTGACTTATTTATTGGAAAACTGTTTTATGGAGCATTAGGTCGTAAAACAAGTTTCATGATGAAAAAAGACTGGTTCTTTTTTCCACTTGGCATTCTCTTTAAAGCAGTAGGCGGAATTCCGGTAGACCGCAGTCGGAAAACTTCATTAGTCGACCAGATGGTCCAGCATTTCGCTAAATGCAAAAAGTTTCATCTGGCAATTACACCCGAAGGAACCCGTAAAGCGAATCCGAACTGGAAAAAAGGATTTTATTATATCGCCCTTAAAGCTCAGGTCCCTATTGTTCTGATCGGCATCGATTACAGCAAGAAGACCATAACGTCAACAAAAGCAGTTATGCCGTCGGGAGATATAAAAGAAGATATGCGCGAGATCAAACTGTATTTTAAAGATTTCAAGGGAAAACATCCTGAGAATTTTGCTCTTGGAGAACTTTAACAATAGGAATTAAGTGTTAAGTATTAAGTATTAACCGTAGTTACCGATATAGTACTTCGCATGGTATAATATTTAATATCTAACACTTAAGACCTAATACTTAATACCTCTTTTTTTATGGATTCGATTCGGATTTCTATCATACAAACCGATATCGTTTGGGAAAATAAACAAGAAAATCTCCGTCTGCTCCACGAAAAGTTGCAAAACCTCCGTAGAACAACGGAGATTGTTGTTTTACCGGAGATGTTTTCTACAGGGTTCAGCATGCAAAGCCAACTACTGGCAGAACCAAATTCCGGTGAAACCATAACCATTTTGAAACAATGGGCTTCTCGATACGGAATAGCCATCTGCGGAAGCTATATTGCAATAGATAACGGACAGTTTTACAATCGTGCCTTCTTTCTCGCACCGGAAGGGACGGAATTTTATTATGATAAACGCCATCTATTTCGCATGGGACGCGAAGCCGAACATTTTTCTGCCGGTGACAAACGCCTCGTTGTCTCCTATCATGGATGGAATATCTGCTTACTAGTCTGCTATGACCTTCGTTTTCCGGTATGGAGCCGTAATGTAAACAACGAATATGACCTATTAATATATGTAGCAAACTGGCCTATCCCCCGCCGTCTGGCTTGGGACACTCTGCTTCGTGCACGCGCGTTAGAGAATCAGTGCTATGTATGTGGTGTCAACAGAGTAGGTATTGACGGATATCAGCAAAAATACAATGGAGGCAGTGTCATCTATTCGGCTTTCGGAGAAGAAAAGGCCTCCTTACCCGATGATACAGCAGGAATAACGACTGCTACACTTACTCTGAGCAGCCTTCGGCAATTCAGAGAAAAGTTCCCGGTATGGAAAGATGCAGACGAATTTCATCTATAGTATTTGCTATCAAACAAATGTTAAAAACGATTTGAAGCTGCAACAATACCTAGAAGTTAGTAGTTAATTATATAGACTTCTTTTGTATCTTTGTCGTGAAAATACAGTCGTAAGGACGCTAATCTTACATAACTTAATTAACAACTTTATGAAAACAAATCTTAGTTCTCAAATCACTCTCCACAGGGTCTCCCCCAGATACTACAGACCGGAGAATGCATTTGAAAAGTCGGTCTTGACAAGACTCGAAAAAATTCCTACGGACATCTATGAGTCTGTAGAAGAAGGGGCTAACTACATTGCTTGCGAAATAGCACAAACCATCCGCGAAAAACAAAAAGCAGGACGTTTCTGCGTATTGGCACTACCCGGAGGAAACTCACCCAGTCATGTATATTCGGAGCTGATCCGTATGCACAAGGAAGAAGGACTCAGTTTCCGCAACGTGATCGTATTTAATATGTATGAATACTATCCGTTGTCTTCTGATGCTATCAACAGCAACTTCAACGCTTTGAAGGAAATGTTGCTGGATCATGTCGATATTGACAAACAGAATATCTTCACACCGGACGGTTCCATCGCCAAAGATACAATCTTTGAGTACTGCCGTCTGTATGAGCAACGTATCGAAAGTTTCGGGGGCATTGATATTGCGTTGCTGGGGATTGGTCGTGTAGGTAATATCGCATTCAACGAACCGGGTTCTCGTCTGAACTCTACCACTCGTCTGATTTTGCTGGATAATGCATCACGTAACGAAGCATCCAAGATTTTCGGAACGATAGAAAATACTCCGATCAGTTCTATTACAATGGGAGTATCTACTATTCTTAGCGCTAAGAAAGTATATCTGTTGGCATGGGGTGAAAACAAGGCGGCAATGATTAAAGAATGTGTGGAAGGTCCGATAACTGACACGATTCCCGCATCTTACCTGCAGACTCACAACAATGCTCATGTAACAATCGACCTTTCGGCTTCGATGAACTTAACACGTATCCAGCGTCCATGGTTGGTAACTTCCTGCGAATGGAATGACAAACTGATCCGTAGCGCTATCGTATGGCTGTGTCAGTTGACAGGCAAACCAATTCTGAAGTTGACTAACAAGGATTATAACGAAAACGGTTTGAGCGAACTTTTGGCATTATTCGGTTCTGCATATAATGTAAATATTAAGATTTTCAATGATTTGCAGCATACGATCACCGGATGGCCGGGTGGCAAGCCAAACGCTGACGACACTTATCGTCCGGAGCGTGCCAAACCATATCCGAAACGTGTCGTAATCTTCTCCCCACACCCGGATGATGACGTAATCTCTATGGGTGGAACTCTCCGCCGTCTGGTAGAGCAGAAACATGAGGTACACGTAGCTTACGAAACTTCCGGAAATATCGCCGTGGGTGACGAAGAAGTAGTTCGTTTCATGCACTTTATCAACGGATTCAACCAAATTTTCAATAACAGTGAAGATTTGGTAATCAGCGAAAAGTATGCAGAAATACGCAAATTCCTGAAAGAAAAGAAGGACGGTGACATGGACAGCCGCGACATCCTGACCATCAAAGGGCTGATTCGTCGTGGTGAGGCTCGTACAGCTTCTTCTTACAACAATATTCCATTAGATCGGGTACACTTCCTTGACTTGCCATTCTACGAAACCGGTAAGATTCAGAAAAACCCAATCAGCGAGGCAGATGTAGAAATCGTGCGCAACTTACTCCGTGAGGTGAAACCTCATCAGATTTTCGTAGCCGGAGACTTAGCTGACCCACACGGTACACACCGTGTATGTACGGATGCTGTATTTGCCGCTGTCGATCTTGAAAAAGAAGAAGGTGCTAAATGGTTGAAAGACTGTCGTATCTGGATGTACCGTGGTGCATGGGCAGAATGGGAAATTGAAAACATCGAAATGGCCGTTCCTATCAGCCCGGAAGAGCTTCGCGCAAAACGTAACTCTATCCTGAAACACCAGTCACAGATGGAAAGTGCTCCGTTCCTGGGCAATGACGAACGTTTGTTCTGGCAACGTAGTGAAGACCGCAACCGTGGCACTGCAACGCTGTACGACCAGTTAGGACTGGCTTCGTATGAAGCAATGGAGGCCTTTGTAGAATACATACCTCTATAAGAAAGAAGATTCTTAATTAATAGAATATAAAACAATCAAAGAAGAGTGGGCAGTTCGATACTTCCCACTCTTTTTTTGTTTATTTTTGCAGGAGATTTTGCCACAATATATCATGAACTTAGAAGTATTATCAAAGGGGGAAAGTGGCAGATAAATAAAAAGCACCTTATTCATAGGATAAAAACCTAAAGAGTGGAACGATGAAAAAAATAATAGTCTTTCTTCTGTGCCTGACAATGGGCATCAACCTTCTCTTCGCTCAGGATATTGAGAGAAATATAAAAGAGCGTTTAACGGATTACTTTGCCAAATATACAGCAACAGCCAAAATCAGTACACCTAAACTGAACAGTTTCGATATTGATTATGACCGCAGGACAATTCAGATTTACGCTTGTGCGCCCAGAATGGTCGCTTAATAAATACTTCTTTAGCAAGAAGTTAGGATTGG
>ERZ780228.1881-NODE-1881-length-11739-cov-2.534920_pt1 | contig 11739 bp, 10 predicted proteins | sample MGYA00511015_ERZ780228 | MGnify/ENA primary metagenome ERZ780228 (study PRJEB29588, sample SAMEA2161897) | human gut metagenome | biome: human gut; feature: human-associated habitat; material: faeces | place: Denmark | collected 2008/2010 ...
ATACATTAAATTGTATTAAAATTATTCTATTTTGTAAATCTTTAATGTAAAAAGAAGCCTCTTTTGGGCTTCATAAATAGTTCTTTAATTGTTCACTATAATCTTCTTCAATTTTTATTAATTTTAAAGCAATATCTTTTATTTTAGAATGTGCTTCTTGATAAACATGAAGATAATGATACAAAGATTCTACACCCATAGCACATCCTTGAAAAAGCAAAGAGGCTACTGTTGAATCTTCATGATCCATTGCAATTTTAAAATTCATCTTCATCCAAGACATACTTTTAGCCATTAAAGAAGCTTCCTTTTCTTTTATTTCGTATTTTTTAAGTAAATAATCAACTTCTTCTTTTAGTTTTTGATGACGATTTTTAATATCAATGCTTAATTGTTTAAATTCTTGATTTTGAATCGTATCTAATACCTCATCAATTGAAGAAATGGCCATTTTTAAACCAGCATCACATTCTTGTAATAATAACATTGTTTCTTCTTTTTTCATAATATCTTCCTTTCTTTTAAAGTATTGATAAAAAAAGAAAAAACATACAAAAAGATTCTAGATAGAAATACCTAGAATCTCATATATTATTTTAATGGTTTCTTTAATAACGCTAAACCAAACATTCCTACAACTGAACCAATAGCTAAGGCAAATAAATATCCTAAAGGATTTGAAATAACACCAATAACAAAGATACCACCATGAGGAGCCATCAATGTACAATTAAAGAACATTGATAAAGCACCCGCAACAGCTGACCCAGCAACACAAGCAGGTAAAATATGAAGTGGATCTGAGGCTGCAAATGGAATAGCACCTTCAGTAATGAATGACAATCCCATAATTACATTTGTAAGTGTTGTTTGTTGTTCTTTTTTAGTAAAACGATTTTTAAAGAAGAATGTTGCAAAAGCAATCGCAAGCGGTGGAACCATACCACCAATCATAACCGCAGCCATGATATCATAGTTTCCTGAAGCAATCGATGCAGTCCCAAAAACATAAGCTGCTTTATTGATTGGACCACCCATATCAATAGCCATCATACCACCAAGTAACATTCCTAAAATTACTTTACTTGAATTTCCCATGCCTGTCAAGGCATTATTTAATCCTATATTGATACCGCCCATGATCGGCTCTACAACGAAGGTCATACAGAGTCCCATAAGAAGTACACCAACAACCGGATAGATCAGTACAGGCGCTATTTTTTCCAGTGCTTCCGGAAGCTTATCACAAACCTTACGAAGTCCAAGGATCAGATATCCTGCAAGGAAGCCTGCAAGAAGTGCTCCGAGGAAACCAGATTTTCCGTTTGCCGCGATCATACCGCCCACAAGTCCAACTGCAAGTGCCGGTCTGTCACCGATGGCCATTGCAATAAATCCGGCCAGAATCGGAAGCATGAAACCAAATGCGGTTCCACCAATGTTTTTCAGAACAGCCGCTACCGGTGTGATGGTACCAAAGTTTGCTCTCTGGTCTGCAGGAAGGGAACTCAAATCTACACTTAAACCATCGATCAGGAATGCAAGAGCGATCAGAATACCACCGCCTACAACCAGTGGAAGCATATGAGATACCCCGTTCATCAGCTGCATATAGATCTTGTGGCCTGCTCCGCCGCCTGCTTTTGCATTTGAGGAAGAGCTCTGACTGCCTGCTGCTGCATGATATACCGGAACATCTCCGGAAATCGCACGTTCAACAAGCTGGTCCGCTTTGCTGATTCCATCTGAAACCTGACATTCGATGACTTTCTTTCCATCGAAACGATCCATGGGAACCTTGGCATCTGCAGCTACAATGATGCAGTCTGCCTCCCGGATCTCCTGATCCGTAAGTACATTTTTTGCTCCACCGGAGCCTCGTGTCTCTATTTTAATGAAACAGTCTTTCGCCTTTGCTGCTTTTTCCAGTCCCTCTGCTGCCATGTAGGTGTGGGCAATACCTGTGGGGCAGGAGGTAACTGCCAGCAGTTTAGCTCTGGCTCCTTCGGAACTTCCTGTATCTGCCAATCTTTCATCAATATCTTTTTTCTCCTCATCGGCCTTGTCGATGATCTCCATAAATTCATCTACAGAACCTGCGTTGCGTAAGGATTCTGTAAAATTATCATCCATCAGCATTACGGAAAGCTTGCTGAGTACATCCAGATGAATGTTATCTTCTGTATTCGGTGCTGCGATCAGGAAAAGAAGGGTAACCGGCTCATCATCCAGTGCCTCAAATTCCACGCCGTTTTTTACTACCATGGCAGCAAGTCCCGGTTTCTTTACCGCATCACATTTTCCATGAGGAATAGCGATTCCCTCACCGATTCCTGTCGTACTTTCTTCCTCTCTTAAATACACCTGTTTCCGATAAGCTTCCCTGTCGCTGATCTTTTCACTTTTTACCATAAGATCTACGGCCATGTCCAGAGCTTCAGATTTCGTCTTCGGTGCAGCATCCAGTGATATGCTTCGTTTGTCAAGCAGATCTGTGATTCTCATCTTCCCTTCTCCTTTCTTCTTTACCCCTCTGTTACCTGTTCATATACTGCCTGAACCTCTTCCCTTGTGGCAAGATTTTCAGAAAATGCACTTGCACTTCCTGCGGAAATTCCCATATGGAATGCATATTCGTGATCCTGTTTTTCCATCCAGCCTGCCATAAAGCCTGCTACCATGGAATCTCCGGCTCCTACGCCGTTTACCAGTGTTCCTTTCGGCGCCGGTTTCTCAAACACCTGACCGTTTTCTGCTACCAGGACAGCTCCCTCACCGGCCATTGAGATCAGCACGTTTCTGGCTCCTTTTTCCTGGAGCTTCTTTCCGTAAGGGATCACATCCTGACGGTTCTTAAGCTCTACGCCGAAGATTTCTCCAAGCTCATGGTTATTGGGCTTCACCAGGAACGGATGATACTTCAGGACATTTACAAGAAGATCTCTCGTTGCATCCACAACGATCATCACGCCTTTTCCGTCCAGTCTCGCCATGATCTTCTCATACATATCATCCGGCATAGATGAAGGAATACTTCCTGCCAGAAAAAGCACATCTCCCTCTTTCAGTGTGTCAAGCTTCTTCATCAGCTCCTGAACCTTTTCAGCGCTGATCTCCGGTCCCATTCCGTTGATCTCAGTTCCATCAATAGATTTCAGCTTCAGGTTGATCCTTGAAACGCCTTCCGGGATCCTGATAAAATCAGATCTCACTCCCATCTCCTCAAGCTTTCTTACAATCTCATCTCCGACGAATCCTGCCATGAAACCAAGTGCTGTATTCTCGATTCCAAGATTCATCAGCACGGTGGAAACGTTGATTCCCTTTCCGCCCGGAAGCATCAGCTCAGAGCTTGTTCGGTTGGTAAGTCCGAGTTTAAAATCCTCCACGGAAACGATATAGTCCAGAGACGGATTAAAAGTAACTGTGCAGATCATTTTTTCTCCTCCCATATCTTTTATCCTGCGGTTTTTGACCGCTTTTTGTTGTTTTTCATTTGTTGAACTCAGTATACTTCCAAATTCATTCAAAGTCAATCAAATTACTTCGCAAAATTCATGAACGTTTTTGGTTGAGTTTGCACAAAAAACGTGCATCAACCTTAGCTTTCCCTGGTTAATGCACGCTTATCTCTGACTGTATTGGTCACTTTCATTCAAATTCCATCACCTTTCCTGAATGTGATAGTTTCGCAATAACATTTATCTGATTTGTTTCTTATTCGCAGTATCTCTGACCATCTTCCGATATCTTCTCATCAGCTCCCTTGTCACTTTGTCTTCCTCAAACCGGATTCCTCCGATCTGACGCACCGGCATGATTCCCATCAGGGAATTGGTGACAAAGCATTCCTCATACCATTTAAGATCCTGAACATAGATATAGGTTTCTTCCACCTCTTCCGTGTCACAGAGATATTCACGGAGGATTCCCGGGAGAAGTCCGCAGCTGACTTTTGGTGTATAGATCATGCCATTTCGCACAAAGAATACATTACTTACTGTCCCTTCCGATATCTGTTTCTTTGTATTCAGAAACAACCGTTCATCCATTCCTGCTGCTGTAGCATTACGTTTTTCCAAGATACAATCTCCGTAATTCATGGTTTTGTGATATACAAGAGGTGATGTTTCATTTCGTTTTACCTTGCTGACATCCATGATAAAGCCTTTTTCATAATTCTCCGGCGTATAATGATTGGCACGAAGAGAATACACTACATTTTCCTTTGTAAGCATAAGCTTCAGCGCACAGTGTTCCAGTCCACCAAATTCTTTCTGCACCTCCGGGCGTTTTTTTTGTTCTTCCAGATATTCTTCGATCCTCCCGGCTGTGATCCCACGCACTGCCGGATCACCCAGCTTCAGGAAATCTGCCGCTCGTTCCAGTCTTTTCAGATGCTTTTCCAGAAGTATGGGGGTTCCCTTTTCTATTCCTATGGTCTCAAATGCTCCCAGACCGAACTGAAAACATTCGTCTAAGGTTATGTTGTTCATTTCCTTTGACCTCCTTATGAAGTGTCCCTGTCAGATTCTCTGATCTGTCCACAGAGCCTTTCACTTTTACCGTTCTGTATGTTTCTCTACTGCAGTGCATCCAGGATCGCTTTCGCCTTCTGCAGAGTCTCCTCATACTCAAATTCCAGATCAGATTCTGCGGTGATGCCACCGCCCACTCCCAGATAATAGCGTCCATTTTTATGGACCGCTGTCCGGATTACAATATTGAAGTCACAGGCTCCATCCAGTGTCAGATATCCGATAGAGCCTGTATAAAGATTTCTCTTTCCGTGTTCCAGCTCGTCAATGATCTCCATGGCACGGTATTTCGGCGCACCGGTAATAGAACCGCCGGGGAATGCAGCCTCCAGAAGATCCATAACATTTTTTCCGTCTTCCAGTTTTCCTTCAATATCCGATACCAGATGAAAAACCGTAGCGTATGCTTCCACTGTAAAAAGCTCGGTTACCTTCACGCTTCCCGGTGTACACACCCGGTTCAGATCATTTCGCTCCAGGTCTACGATCATAAGAAGTTCACTCTTATCTTTTCCGGAATCCTGAAGCTCCCGACGGAGCATTTCATCTTCCTCAGATGTTACGCCACGTTTCCTTGTTCCCTTTATAGGACGGGTATTTACATGACGGTCTTTCATCTTCAGAAAACGTTCCGGAGATGCACAGACGATCTGATAATCTCCGAAATCCAGATATCCGCCGAAAGGAGACGGATTATTTTTCCGAAGATCATAAAAAACATCCAGAGGTGGTTTTTCGCTTTCAATGGTCAGCTGCTGCGTCATATTGGCAATATAGATATCGCCCTCTATAATATAGCGGATCATCCGGTCTACTGCCTGTTTGTATTCTTCTTTCTCAAAGTTGGGATGAACCTGGATCCTGAATTTCTCACGGTGAGAATTTTCCATGACCATCCTGTTTCCGGGTTCCTTTTTTTCCCCTGTTTCCGATCCTTCCTGTTTCCCCGCCTCTGTAAATCCCCGGATTGCTTTTTCCATCGCTCTGATTTCTGCTGTAGCGTCTGCACTGATTCCGTTTGACACAAGATAGGTTCTTTTTTCCTGACAGTCTTCTATGATAAAACAATCATAAAACGTCAGAACTGCCTCCGGAACAGTCACAAGATCCTTTTCTCCGGATGGTACTCCCATCTGTTTTCTTCCGTAATCATAGGAAAAATATCCTACTGCACCGGATACGATGGGAAGTCCGCTGTTATTTTTGTCTTCATGGGTATTTAAATATTCCCGCATATAGTCTTCAAAGGTTGTTGCTGTTTCCGGCCTTCCGTTGATAGTAAAGTTCTCTCCGTCCTTTACCAGCTTCAGATACGGACATCTTCCGATCACGGAATAATGTCCCAGCTCATTGACAAGGGAGGAATCCAGAAACGCTACTCCGGGTTCTCTCTCGTAGATCCGAAAAATGTCCACTGCCGGAATATATGGGGTCAGTTCTTTTATTCTTCGCTGATTTTTGTACATATTTTTACTCCTCCTTCTGAAAATTCTCCGCGATCCTGCAAAAATTCTCAAGAAGCTCATGTCCATATTCCGTAAGAACGGCTTCCGGATGGAATTGCACACCATAGATAGGCAATGCTTTATGGGAAATTCCCATAACAGTACCATCATCAGAAAGCGCATCCACCTGATACTCCTCCGGAATGCTGTCTTCCCGCACGATCAGGGAATGGTATCTTGTCACCTTGTATTTCTCAGGCAGGCCTGCAAACACTCCTGTTCCGTGGTTGTGGATCTCTGTTACTTTTCCGTGCATGGGACACACGCCCTTTTCCACTACTGCTCCCGCACAGTGGCCAATCACCTGATGGCCCAGACAGACACCAAGAACAGGAATCCTTCCCTGAAATCTTTTTACGGTATCTACGCAGAGCTTCGCATCCCAGGGACGCTTCGGTCCCGGAGAAAGGATGATTCCTTCCGGGTTCAGCTCTTCCAGTTCCTCCAGGGTAATCTCGTCGCAGCGTCTGACCAGGATCTCTCTTCCAAGCTCCTGAAAATATGCCTTGAGATTATAAACAAATGAATCGAAATTATCGATCATCACATACATGCTTTTTTCCTCCATATCAAGCAGATATTTAAGACTCTCTTTATCGTCTGCTCACAAAAAAAAGGATAACGACGGCATGCCAAAAAGACATGCACAGTCGTTATCCCCTTGCGGTCCGTAATCTGTACGTTCTAATATAAATTGTACTGCTGATTATTTCTGTTTCTTGGTTTCCTCATAATGATGGATGTCTGCCAGTACAGCGTTTACATCAAGTCCGTGTACCATACATGCCTCCTCAAGAGACTCACCGATAGAAGACGGACAGCCGATGCAGTGCATTCCTTCCTGCATAAGGATGTATGCGATCTTCTCATCGTATGCAAGCATCTCGCCCATTGTTGTTTCCTTTGTGATTTCCATGATCTATATTCTCCCTTCTGGATCTGTAATCTTACCCGGAATCCCGGTTTCCTGGTTTCCTGGTTTTTTCCGCAGTCATAATATCATTATAACTGTATCTTCCATAATTGCAAGCCTAAATTTATTCTTTTCATTTTCTGTATTATACCCACTCAGGCAGCAGTTTCCTTTTTTCCCCTGCTCCACTTTTTCATCACATAAATATAATACGGGATCAGAGGAATCAGCGCTGCGATCCATGCGGCAGGATCTGCCAGACATACACCTGCAAAACTTGTTTTTCCTGCAACAAACATAACGATAGCACTTCTTGCCGCCAGTTCAAACACACCGCCCAGCATGGGAACCAAGCCATATCCCAGTCCCTGAAGTCCGTTTCTGTAGAGGAAGATACTTCCAAGGAACGGATATGCCCAGAATACCGTATGAAAATAAGTAACAGAAACATTAATAACATCCGTCTGGGACTTGTCAATAAATAACCAGGTCATGTACTTTCCGAAAAAGAACATTATGATCATAGTGATCACACTCCAGATCAGGACCATGATCTGGGTATATTTCATTCCTGCTTTTACACGGTCCATCTTTCCGGCGCCCCGGTTCTGTCCTACATAGGTTGCCATCGTCGCACCAAAAGCTACAAATACCGTTGCAATGATATTCTGTATTTTTCCCGCAGCGGAAAATCCTGCCATATATACAGAACCGTAAATATTTACCGCACCCTGCACAATAATGGTTCCGATCGCTGTGATGGAAAACTGAAGTCCCATGGGAATACCAAGGGCCAGCAGATAACGGAAGCTGGTAAAAGAAACTTCAAAGTTTTCTTTCTTCAGATGCAGGATCGGGAACTTTTTGATAATATAGATCAGGCAGCAGACTGCGGAAATTGCCTGCGCGATAACCGTAGCATAGGCACAGCCTTCCACTCCCATCCCGATTTTTACAATAAACAGAATATCCAGGAACACATTGATCACTGCCGAAATGATCAGAAAATACAGCGGAGATTTTGAATCTCCAAGTGCACGGAGAAACGCTGCCAGTGAATTATATGCCGCTGTTACGATCAGGCCTGCATAAATAATTCCCATATATCCCTTCACAGATCCCATCAGATCCTCCGGTGAATTCATCAGCCGCAGAATCGGTTCATTCAAAGCCTCAAAGCCAATGGTCATCACAATGGCAAAGGCTGCTGCCAGATAAATGGACATAGCTACGTAATGACGCATCTTATCATATTGCTTCGCCCCGAACCACTGGGATACCAGAATGGCAAATCCACTGCTCAGTCCGTTAAGCCATCCGGTAACAAAAAACATCAGTGAACCGGTGCTTCCGATTGCAGCCAGCGCATCTACTCCCAGGAACTGACCCGCAACAATGGAATCCGCAATGTTATAAAACTGCTGAAAAATATTTCCGAGACACATGGGAATCATAAAGCGGATGATCAGGCTCACCGGATTTCCCACGGTCATATCATTGGTCTTGTCCTTTGTCAATTTCAGTCCAACTCCTTTTCCACAAATATAACTATCTTTTATTTTTTAAAAACAATCAATTTACTGATCACATAATTCAATACGATCACAACCACCTGAGCAACAAGTTTCACTGCCATGCTGTTAAATCCAAGCCAGGTGATAAATACCGCAAGGATTGCTTCCTCCACAATCAGCGTAAAGAGCCGGCCTCCGAAAAACGAAGCCATCTGCTTTAAAAATCCGGCGGCGGAATCCACCTGCCCGTCGAATACCCATGTCCTGTTTGTAAAATACTGGAACAGTACGCAGACCACCCAGCAGATCACATTGGCGATCAGCGCATTCATGCCCAGGCCCTTATCCAGCCATGCATACAACGCAATGTTCAGAAAAAATGTGAGCCCTCCAAAGAACAGATACATCAGAACTTCCTTATGTTTCTTATAAAAAGGTTCAAATATATTCAGCACCGGAAGATGCATCAGTTTATCAAAAATGTCCTTCTTTTCCTCCACATCCATATCCTTTCTCCTATTCAGTTTAAGCCGTAGCTTTATCATATGTAAACTTATATAACATAGCAAAAAAAATCCCGAATGTCAACGCATTCCAGGATTTTTCTGTTTCTGTATTTGTATCAGAACTGCTCTTTCACTCTTCACTCAGGCCTTCACAGCCCAGCGCATCTTCGTGGATCTGGCGCGCCCATTCTGTGCACATTCCTGTGCGGAAGGACGGATCACATCTTTTGAATAGTCGGAATAGATGCCGTCTTTATAACCCTGCTTTAAGGCTTTCTTTACCAGCTTGTCCTCTCCGGAATGGAAGGTAAGGATTGCTACACGGCCGCCTGGCTTCAGCGCTCCGGGAAGTTTTTCCATAAAATCATAGAGAACCTCGAATTCCCGGTTCACGTCAATACGCAGTGCCTGGAAAACTCTCTGGCATGTTTTTTTCACCGTGTCTTTCCTCTCTTTTTCAGGAAGGAAAGACAATGTCTTCTCAATGACTTCACGAAGCTTCGTAGTGGTATCTATGTGGTTTCCTCTTCGGATCTCATCTGTGATGGCCTTCGCGATCTCCTCACAGTACGGCTCATCGGAATTCTCATCCAGCATTCCGGCAAGCTCTTCTCTTGAAATGGTATCCAGACGCTGTGCTGCGCTGATCCCGGTTTCCTGGTTCAGCCTTAAATCCAGAGGACCATCCACCTTAAAGGAAAACCCTCTCTTGGGATTGTCGATCTGCATAGAAGACACCCCAAGATCCGCAAGGATAAAATCAAAGCCTCCAACTTCCTCTGCGATCTCATCAATGGTGCAGAAATTCTGGAGTTTAATTGTCAGGATATCTTCTCCGAATCCCTGCTCTGCCAGACGTTTTCTTGTCTTGGCAGATTCTTCCGGGTCCACATCCGTGGCGTACATGTGTCCCTGACCTCTCAGACATTCCAGCATGGCCTTTGTATGCCCACCGTAACCAAGTGTAGCATCAAATCCAACCTGTCCCGGCCTGATCTCCAAAAAATCAATGATCTCTTTTACCATAATGGAAATATGCATTCCAGCCGGTGTGTTTCCCTTGCTGATCACATGTTCAATGGTATCCTTATACTTTTCAGGCTGAAGCTCTTTATATTTCTCCTCGAATTTCTTCGGATATTTTCCTTTATATCGTACACGTCTCTTATGAGGTGTCTGTGATTCCTGATTCATAAAATTCTCCTTATCCTCCGGCTTTATCTGCCCTGTTTCTTTCATGATACCATGAATCCCATTTTTCGTAAACCGTCGGAATACTTCAAAAAATATCATAAAGAAAAAAAGCCTCTGACAATCTGTATTTCTACAGACTGCCAGAAGCTTTATATATGCTCAGACTGAAACTTCAGCCTGAAATGTATTCTTACTTATGCGTTCTTCTTAGCGATTGCTGCCTGTGCTGCTGCAAGACGAGCGATCGGTACACGGAACGGTGAGCAGGATACATAGTCAAGTCCGATCTCGTTGCAGAACTCTACGGAAGACGGATCTCCACCGTGCTCACCGCAGATACCTACGTGAAGTTTCGGGTTAACCGGTTTTCCAAGCTCGATAGCCATCTTCATAAGTTTGCCGACACCTGTCTGGTCAAGCTTAGCAAATGGATCGTTCTCGAAGATCTTAGCATCATAGTATGCGTTAAGGAACTTACCAGCATCATCACGGGAGAATCCGTATGTCATCTGTGTAAGGTCGTTTGTACCGAAGCAGAAGAAGTCAGCCTCTTTAGCGATATCATCAGCTGTAAGAGCTGCTCTCGGGATCTCGATCATAGTACCAACCTCGTACTCAAGGTCAGAACCTGCTGCTTTGATCTCAGCATCTGCTGTCTCTACAACGAATTTCTTAACATATTTAAGCTCTTTGATGTCACCAACAAGCGGAATCATGATCTCCGGTTTGATGTTCCAATCCGGATGATTCTTCTTAACGTTGATAGCTGCGCGGATAACAGCGCTTGTCTGCATCTTAGCAATCTCTGGATAAGTAACAGCAAGACGGCATCCACGATGTCCCATCATCGGGTTGAACTCGTGAAGGGAAGCGATGATTGTCTTGATCTGCTCTACAGTCTTGCCCTGAGCATCAGCCAGTTTCTTGATGTCCTCTTCCTCTGTAGGAACGAACTCATGAAGTGGCGGATCAAGGAAACGAATTGTTACAGGATTTCCTTCAAGTGCCTCATAGAGTTTCTCGAAGTCTCCCTGCTGCTCCGGAAGGATCTTAGCAAGTGCTGCTTCTCTCTCCTCTACTGTCTCAGAGCAGATCATCTCACGGAATGCATCGATTCTGTTGCCCTCAAAGAACATATGCTCTGTACGGCAAAGGCCAATTCCCTCTGCACCAAGCTCACGAGCTTTCTTAGCATCAGCAGGAGTATCAGCATTTGTACGAACTTTCATTGTTCTGTACTTGTCAGCCCATCCCATGATACGTCCGAACTCACCAGCGATCTTAGCATCTACAGTCGGGATAAGTCCGTCATAGATGTTACCTGTTGTACCATCAATGGAGATTGCATCTCCTTCATGGAACTCTTTACCAGCAAGTGTGAATTTCTTGTTTTCTTCGTCCATAGCGATATCACCGCATCCGGATACACAGCACTCACCCATACCACGGGCAACTACTGCTGCATGAGATGTCATACCACCACGAACTGTCAGGATACCTTCAGCAGATTTCATACCTGTGATATCCTCTGGGGATGTCTCAAGACGAACAAGGATAACCTTCTCGCCT
>ERZ780228.1891-NODE-1891-length-11687-cov-6.953920_pt1 | contig 11687 bp, 9 predicted proteins | sample MGYA00511015_ERZ780228 | MGnify/ENA primary metagenome ERZ780228 (study PRJEB29588, sample SAMEA2161897) | human gut metagenome | biome: human gut; feature: human-associated habitat; material: faeces | place: Denmark | collected 2008/2010 ...
GTCGGAGCGCAACCGCCGGAGAGGCGGCTTTTAGCGCGGAGACTGAAGGTGCCCGAGGCCCCGACCGAGGGCGGATGAGGGGCGGGTTTGCGGTGGTCTCCCGTTTGTGGGATGCGACGGAAGCTTTGCCCTCATCAGCCGCCTGCGGGCGGCAGCTTCTCCCGAGGGAGAAGCCAAAAAAGTTGAAACACTCTCCCCAATTTTGTCGTATAATCTTTATGAAAGGGGGCGACGCCCATGACAGAGCACGAGTTGGACACCCTGCTGCGGGACTACGGCGGCGCAGTGCGGTCCGTCTGCCGGGCCATTCTGCCCGGCCACCCGCAGGACGCCGAGGAGGCCGAGGCCGACACATTTTACAAGCTCTGGCGCGGGGCACACCTGCCCGCAGACGAGACCCATCGGCGGCGGCTGGTGGTGCGGACGGCGCGGCAGTGCGCCATTGACCGCTACCGTGCGCTGCTGCGCCGGGGCGAGACGCTGCCGCTGGATGACCGCGACGACGCCGAGCTGGCCGTTGCGCTGGAAAGCGAGCTGGAAACCCGCGAGCTGATGGCGCAGGTCATGGCGCTGCCGCCGCCCGACGGGGAGCTTTTTCTGCGCAGGTACGTATATGGCGAGACGGCGGCCCAGCTGGGCGTACATTTCAACATGCCTGCCGCAACGGTGCGCACCCGGCTGCACCGCGCACGGCTGGCACTGCAAAAGCTATTGAAGGAGGGCTGACCTATGACCGAACTGGAACGCTGGATGAACGACCACCCGCCGCTGGCAGACGCCCTGACGGCGGAGGAAACCGCGGCGCTGCGGGCAAAAGTGCTGGCCCGCCGCCCAAGGGTGCATGTTTTGCGCGGCTGGCGGCTGGCAGCCGCGGCGGCAGCGCTCTGCTTAGTGGCCGCGGGCGCGGTGGTGCTGGGGCTTTTCCACCCCATGAGCGCCGCCAACGAGACGAATGCACTGGTGCAGAAATACGGCGAGGTGCTGGACGAACCGCTGACCGCCGAAATCAACGGCCACACGGTCAGTGTAAAGGCGCTGCTGCGCGACAAGAACACGCTGCGGGTGCTGTACGATGTGGACAATGCCAAGGGGATGGAGCCAAACGATTTGGTGTGGGACACCGGCGCGTTTTACCTGCGTGCAGCGGACAACAGCGGCGACAAGCGGCTCTATATTGCAAGCAACGCACAGGTAGGGCCGTGTTACGGGTACGCTATTGGGTCGTGGGCAACGCGCAATGCGGTCAGCGAAGGCGACGTTCTCTCCTGCTATGTGGATATTCCGTTGACCCAGACGGCCACCGACACGCGAACGCTGTATATCTGCGATTTGACAAATCACAAGGCCTCTGCACATGTTAAGGTCATGCTGCCAGACATGGCTGAAGCCGTGACGCTAAACGTAAAGAAAACCATCGCGCTGAAGGGAGGGCACTGGTTCCATTATGATATGACCGAGGAAGAAGCCGAGCAATATCCCGACGCAACGTTTGACATTGAAGAGGTTCGTATTGAACCGCTGGCGGTCAGCGTCATCGGCAAGAACCACGGCAGTCTGCCGCTGGGCGGGACCTCGCGATACGATGTGCAGTCCCGCGTGAAGCTGTTCCGCGCCGACGGCACCGAGTTGACCTACGGCTGGGACGGGGAATTTTACCAGGGTTTTTATGGCCGCGTGAGCAAATATTCCGGTCAGAGCGCTCTGCGGGTGAACACCTACAACTTGATCGACCCCGAGGCTGTGGCATGGGTCGAGATCGACGGGGAGAGGTTTGAGGTGGAGTGAACGCGGTAAAGCCCCTCCGGCCATCGCTGACGCTCGGCCACCTCCCCTGATGGGGAGGCTTTCTCGCGGGCGAAGCCCGCGCAAAAAGGCGCCCCATCAGGGGAGCTGGCCGAGTTTACGAGGCCTGAGGGGTTCTGCCCGTTACCCTTTATTACAAAAGCTTCTCGCCTGCTGCAAACTTCGCCGTCAGCTTACCCTTGCCAAGGTACGCATACCGCTCCAAACGCTCCGCAGCGCTGAACGCCCGCATATTTTTAAGCGGGTCATCATCCAGCACCAGCGCGTCAAACGCATAGCCGTCCTCAAACAGGCCGACCTTCTCGCCAAAATCGGCCCAGAAATCTCCGCCGCCGACAGTCGCCATATACAGCGCCTCCACCATCGTCAGCGGCTTCTCACTCTGGTCGATATACCGCCAGCGCAGCTTGCTGACCTGCACGGCGGTAGCCATGACCGTGAACAGGTCCAGCGTCTGACCGCCGGCCACGTCGCTGCCCAGGCCGACGCGCCAGCCGCCGCGCAGGTAGTGCGCCGCGGGGGCGATGCCCGCAATGACATTCTCGTTGCTGGTGGGGCAGTGGGCGATCATGACGCGGTTCTGCTTCATCAGCGCGGCCTCGTCATCGGGGCTGTAGATGCAGTGCGCCATGACAGTGGGCACGCCGCCGCCGAACAGGCCGTACCGGCTGTAGCTCTCGCCGTAGAATTTTGTGCCGGGGCACAGCTCGGCGACCCACGCGATCTCACCCGGATTCTCGGACAGGTGACTCTGCGCAGGTACGTTGTATTCTCTTGCCAGTTCGCCGAGACCGCGCATATACTCGTCACTCGTGCTGGGGGTGAAGCGCGGCGTGATCATCGGGCGCACCGGGCCCGCGTGCAGGGTGTTTTCGGCGCGGCAGGTATCCAGCCAGCGGCGCGTCTCGGCCAGACCCGCGGCGGCGGACGGCTCACGGTAGCTGTCAGGGCTGTTGCGGTCCATACCCAGCTTGCCGACAAAGGCGGAAAGCCCCGCGCCGCGCAGCTGGTGCATCAGTTCGAGCGTTGCGTCGGTGTGCAGCGTCGCAAAGATGCAGGCGCGCGTTGTGGCGCTGTTTTTCAGGTCGCGCACAAAATAGGAGTAGCCCAGCCTGGCGTAGGTCGGGTCGGCGTAGTGGGCTTCCTCGGGGTAGGTGTACTGCTGCAGCCAGTCCAGCAGCTCCAAATCCATCGCCGTGCCGCAATAGCTGTACTGCGGCGCGTGCAGATGCAGGTCCACAAGACCCGGCGTGATGATTTTACCCGTATAGTCGAGAACTTCCACCCCGGCAGGGGCGGTCTCGCTGAATCCGGCGCACAGGCCGTTTTCACACAGCAGATAGCCCTCGCGGACGCGGAGGGTGTCTGGGGCGGGGGTGTCGAGGAAGGTGCCTTTCAGGGTGAAAGTGTTCATGATGTAACCTCACTTATGCAGTGTAAAGGCTCCCTTGTCAAAGGGAGCTGTCCGCGCAAGCGGACTGAGGGATTCCTGTCGGGCCTTCCGGAAAGGCAATGCACACCCGTAGGCGCCTGGAATCCCTCCGGCCTCGCAAAGCTCGGCCACCTCCCTTTGACAAGGGAGGCTTTTCTTCTCTATTATAAACAATCTACCCCATCTGTTGCAAGTTTTTTATTTACTTTACGTCGCTAAAGCGGTATAATACTAATATCTATTGATATTTGAAAGGAATAACGATTTGGAACGTAAACAACTCGCGCCCGGCGTTTGTATTACAACGCTGGATGCTTCTAAATTCAACCGCTGCCGCATCACGCTGCATCTGCGCTTTCCGGCAAAGCGGGAATCCGCCACCGACGCCGCGGTGCTGGCCCTTGTGCTGGAACGCGGCTACGCGGCCTGCCCCGATATGACCGCGCTGTCCCGCCGCCTGGCCGAGCTGTACGGCGCGGACCTCGGCGTTGACCTGGCCAGCGCGGGCACGGACCGCGTGCTCTCCGCCGATATCTGCGGCATCAAGGACGCTTACGCGCTGGCGGGGGAGAACCTGACCGCCGCCTACGCCGACATTGTGTTCGGCACGATCTTTGACCCGTATCTCGTGGACGGCGCGTTCGACCCCGAGGCCGTGCGCATCGAGACCGAGACCCAGGCCCGCCGCCTTGAGGCCGAGTTCAACTCGAAGCGTCTCTACTGCGTGCGGCAGGCCCGCCGCAAATTCTACGGCGACACCCCCGCGGGCATCGAGCTGGGCGGCTACCCCGGTGAGCTTGTCAATGTGACGCCGCAGAGCCTCAAGGCCGAGTATGACCGCATCCTCTCCACCGCGTACATTGACGTGATGGTGCAGGGCGTCGATGAGGCCCGCGTGGCCGATATGCTGCTGAAAAAGCTCGACGGCATCCGCCGTGACCCGCGCCCGTTTGCCGCGCCCGTCGCCATGCCCGCCACGCCGCTGCGCCATTTTAAAGAGGAGATCCCCGGCCTGACCCAGGCCAAGCTCTGTATGCTGTTCACCACGGGCGAAGCCAACCCCAACCCGCCCAGTGTCAGCATCCTGCGCGTCGCCATGAGCGTGCTGGGCGGCTCTGCCACCAGCCGTTTGTTCCGCAACGTGCGCGAGAAGCAGTCCCTTTGCTACTATTGCGGTTCTGCCGCCCAGCGCGCCACCGGCGTCATGATGATCGACTCCGGCGTCGAGCCGGGCAAGGAGCAGCAGGCCGAGGCCGCCATCATTGCCGAGCTGGAGGGCCTGAAGAACGGCCCCATCACCCAGGAAGAAGTTGACGACTGCCGCCGCGGTCTTTTGTCCAGCATGGACGCCCTCGGCGACAGCCTGGCCGCGCTGGAAAACTGGTACTACGGCCAGATCACACGCGGCGAGCCGCTCTACCCGCCGGAGTACGGCAAGGTGCTGACCAGCGCCGTCAGCTTGGACGAGGTGCGCCAGACGCTGCAGAGCTACAGCTATTCGGTCTGCTACGCCGTGACCGCCGAGCCGGGCACGCAGGGGAAAGGAGGCAGCGAGGATGTTGAATAACGATCACGAGAGCTTCGCCGCTGCCCAGGCGCGCGCCGCTGCCGCCGTCAGCTGTGAAAGCGTCGTGCTGCCCAGCGGCCTGACCGTGCTCTGCCGCACGATGCCGGGCTACAGCAGCGTCCACGCGATTTACGCCACGGGCTTCGGCTCCGTCCACCGCGCGTTCAGGCTGGACGGCAAACAGGTCACACTGCCCGCCGGTACGGCGCATTTCCTGGAGCACAAAATGTGCGAGACGCCCAAGGGCGACTCCTTCACCTTCTACGCCAAGACCGGTGCGTCGGCCAACGCCTTTACCAGCTATGACCGCACCTGCTACCTGTTCTCGGCGACCCAGAAAATTGACGAGAACCTTGACATTCTGCTGGGCATGGTCGGCAAGCCGTGGTTCACCAAGGCCACGATTGCCAAGGAGCAGGGCATCATCGGGCAGGAGATCAAAATGTACGATGACAGCCCCGACTGGCGGCTGCTGAACGCGCTGTTCCGCTGCCTTTACGCCGACCACCCGCTGCGCGACGACATCGCGGGCACGGTGGAGAGCATTGCCGAGCTGACGCCCCAGATGCTCTACAGCTGCACCAGGGGGTTCTACGCGCCGTCCAATATGGTGCTGAGCGTCGCGGGCAAGATCACGCTGGCGCAGGCTGTGGACGCCTGCAAGCGCAACGGCCTGTACCGTGCCCGCGCCCCGCATGAGGTCGAGTGGGACATCCCGGCGCAGACCGGCCCGCTGCCCCACAAGGAAGCGTTCTTCACGATGCCTGTCACGAAGCCCTGCTTCGGCGTAGCCTACCGCGAGGAGCCGCTGGCCGAGGGTGATCTGAAGCGCGAGCTGCTGCTGGACATGCTGGGCGATCTGGTCGTCGGCGGCCTGACGAAGCTCTACCGCCGTCTGTACGATGAAGCGCTGGTCAACCCCGAGTTCTCCGGTGACTTTATCGCCGTGCGCGGCGCCTGCACCGTGGCCTTTACCGGCGAGAGCGACACCCCGCGCCAGGTCGTGGACCTTTTACAGGAGGAGATCGAGCGGATGCGCCGCGAGGGCGTTGACCCCGAGGTCTTTATGCTTGTGAAAAACCAGATGTACGGCGAGCTGCTGGGCGACGTGGAGGCCGTGGACGATGCCGCCGAGGAGGCCGCAGCGGCCTGCCTGAAGGGCCGCACGCTGGCGGACGAGATCGCCGCGCTGGCCGCGCTGACCGTGGAGGACGCCAACGCCCTGCTGCAGACGGCCCTGCGGGAGGAAAACCGCGCCTACGTGCAGATCGACCCGGCGGAAAAATAACGAGGTTAAGTTTAAAATGGTCTATCATGTGCAATTTCCCGGGTTGGGCCTGGATCTGACGGTCAACCGCGTGGCGCTGGCCATCGGCGGGTTCAACATTTACTGGTACGGCGTCATCATCGCGGCGGGCATGCTGCTGGCGATGCTCTACGCCTTCCGCAATGCCGTGGACTACGGCATCGACTCGGACCGTCTGGTGGACGTTGTGGCCATCGGCACGGTCATGGCCATCGTCTGTGCCCGTATTTATTACGTGGCTATGGCACCCTTTGCGTATCAAAGCCTCTGGGAGATGATCGACATCCGCAAGGGCGGCATCGCCATCTATGGCGCGGTCATCGGCGCGTTTGTGTTCGGCGCCCTGGCCGCCAAATGGCGCAAGGTGCCGCTGCTGCCGTTGTTTGACCTCGTTTCGCTGGGCTTTTTGATCGGGCAGGGCATTGGCCGCTGGGGCAACTTCGTCAATCAGGAGGCCTTCGGTACAAACACGACGCTGCCCTGGGGCATGTACAGCGAGGGCACGGAGGCGTATCTCAAATCCGTGCAGGTCACGCTGCCCGCGGGCGTGACCGTGGACCCCGCCGCGCCGGTGCACCCGACGTTTTTGTATGAGAGCATCTGGTGTCTGGTTGGCTTCGCCGTGCTGGCTTCGCTTTACAAAAAACGGCGGTTCAACGGACAAATCTTCCTGGGCTATATCATCTGGTACGGCCTGGGCCGTGCCTGGATCGAGGGGCTGCGCACCGACTCGCTGCTGATCGGCAATACCGGTCTGCGCGCCAGCCAGCTGGTGGCGATTGGGTCGGTCATCGTGGCTGCCGCGCTTATGGTCATCGGTCTGCGCAATGCCAAGGGCAAGCTGCTCATGGTGCCGCTGGCTGTGAAGGACCTGAAAAAGCAGGCCGAGGCAGGGGACCGCTTCACGCCGGACACCCTGCCCGCCGGCGCACCCCACGCCGAGTTTGTCAAGGCCACCGATGCCATGAATGCGCGTCTGGATGCGCTGGATTTGAGCGAGGTCGAGATCGAGGAGATTGAGGACCCGAAGGAATAAACAAACGCTTTGCAGCGCGGCGATAGGCACTGCTGGTGTAAGACCCGACACCGTTTTGCCCGCCCCGGCGGACAAAAAATATATTTGAAAGAGGGAACTATCATGGGAGCAACTGTCATTGACGGCAAGGCATTGGCCGCCGCCACGAAGGCCGAGGCCGTAGAGAAAGTCAAAGCGCTGAAAGCGCAGGGCATCAACCCCTGCCTGGCGGTCATTCTGGTGGGCGAGAACCCCGCCAGCCAGGTCTACGTCCGCGGCAAGATCAACGACTGTGCGCAGTGCGGCATCGAGAGCCGCAGCATCAACCTGCCCGCCGACACCACGCAGGACGCCCTGCTGGCCGAGGTGAAGAAGCTGGCGGATGACTCCGCTGTGCACGGCATTCTGGTGCAGCTGCCGCTGCCCGCCCAGATCGACGAGAAGGCTGTCATCGACGCCATCCCGCCCGAGAAGGACGTGGACGGCTTCTCGCCCGTCAACGTGGGCCGTATGCAGATTGGCGAACCGTGCTACCTGCCCTGCACCCCGGCGGGCTGCATCCGCATGATCGAGTCCACGGGCACCGACATTGCGGGCAAGAACGCCGTCGTCATTGGCCGCTCGAACATCGTGGGCAAGCCCGCGGCGCTGCTGCTGCTGGCGAAGAATGCCACGGTCACGATCTGCCACTCCAGGACAAAGAACCTGAAAGAAGTCTGCGCCGCCGCGGATATTCTCGTAGCCGCCGTGGGCCGCGAGGGCTTTGTGACCGGCGACATGGTCAAGCCCGGTGCCGTCGTCATTGATGTGGGCATCAACCGCGGTGCGGACGGCAAGCTGCACGGTGACGTGAACTTTGCCGAGGCCGCCGAAAAGGCCGCCTACGAGGCCAAAGCCGGTCACCCCGTACACGATTTTTACTGGTTCACTGACCTGTACAAGCAGATGCCTTTCGGCAACCCGGCCTACCATGAGCTGTTCCGCCTGCTGGAGGAGCATCGCGTACCGTTGCTGTTCCACTGCACCTGCGGCAAGGACCGCACCGGCATTGCCGCTATGTTGGTACTGCTGGCGCTGGGTGTGAGCCGGGAGGATGCCATCGCCGACTACATGCTGACGAACGTTTACCGCAAAGCCATCATCGATAAATTCATGCAGGATAAACCCGCCGACCAGTACGACCTGCTGCTGCCTGTGGAGGGCGTAAGCGAATCGATGGGGGCAGGGTCCATCGACGTACTGCTGGAAAAGTACCCCAGCTATGAGGCGTATTTTGAGGCTGAATACGGCCTGACCACGGCACGCCTGGCCGCGCTGCGGGATTTTTATCTGGAATAATTATTTTGGAATCATGCGTCACCTGCGGTGATAAGAACTACACCGCCGACCAGATGAAAAAGGGGATATGGCACGTGACCATCATCGCGTTCGTGTTCTGCGCGTCGGTGTGGTCGCTGTCGATGGCCGTGCCCCAGGTGTACGCGCGCATCTTTTCCGCCAGCAAGAGCAGTTGGTGCACGCAGGCGGGGCAAAAAAGTAAGGCGCAGCTGCGCGGATTTTCGGATTTTTACAGATTTTTGCAAAAAAGTTTGAAATAGCTGTTGACAAACGGTTTCCCACACGCTATAATATATGAGCGTTGAGGGCAGACGCCCAAGACACAAACCCGATGGGGATTCGCATAATGGTAGTGCAGCGGACTCTGACTCCGCCCGTGGGAGTTCGATCCTCTCATCCCCAACCACACCGCAGCAGCCCAGCTGCTGCGGTTTTTCTTTACGGGGTGTAGCGCAGTTGGTAGCGCGCTTGGTTCGGGACCAAGAGGCCGTGGGTTCGAATCCCGTCACTCCGACCAAAAGGACCTCCGGTTTAAGCCGGAGGCCCTTTTTGTTTTTTGTATATTTTTATAGAGCAAAGCCCCCGTCCGCTGCCGGACGGGGGCTTTGCTGTTGGTGTGGTTATAAAAGATGTTACGCTTCGACGCCCCAGGCCTCGATCTGGGTCAGGGCGGGGAAGGGGGACGGGTCCTCGGCCTTGATGAGCTCAAACAGCTTCAGGCTCTTGACCGTGCGCGGGGCAATGGCAAAGCACTGCGGGGCGGCGGACTTCTTCAGCTCCAGCACCTCGCGGCTGCCGTCGTCAAATTCCACGGTGGCCTGGGTCCACCAGGCGTCATGCGGGAAGTCGGCACGCAGGGTCAGGCGCAGCTCGTCGATGGTGACCGGGCGGCCAAAGTCCAGCGTGAGTGCGGCGTTGGGGTCGCGGTTGATGCCCCAGCTCTGGTAGGGCCAGATGCCATGGGCGTCGTTCTCGTAAATGCCGTCGATGGCGTTGCGGGCCGCAAAGACAGCCTCGCCGCGGGTCTCAACGTTGGCATGGGCATGGGGGAAGAAGCCGGTGTCGCCGTGCTCGTCATAGGGGTTGTAGGCCAGGTTGCGGCGCGCGGCGATCTCCTCCGGGGTGGCAAAGCGGGCGCGGATGATGTGGCAGGCACCGGCAAAGCTCTTGGGGCTGTAGGTGATGGCCTGCTCACCGAACGGGATGTGGAAGTTGATCTCGCGCTTGACGACGTAGACGAGGGCCGGGGCCATTGTGTCCTCAAACTGGATGACCACATACTGGCCGGGCGTGCCGATCTCCAGCGAGACACGGTCACCGGGCTTGTAGGCGTTCATGTAAACAAGGCTGACCTGCCCGGCGGCGGGGGCCGTCAGCAGCGTCATGCCGTCTGTGTCGAGGAGCTTGAGCTTGATGAGTTCCATTTTATTTTGTCTCCTTTTATTCTATCACAAGGGAAAGCTGTTGGGTAAAGTAAATACGTGTGCGGTAGAGCGTGTCGGGCCAGGCCTGGCGCAGACGGGGGTCGGCGATGGGCACGGCCTCGGTCACGATTTTGTCCGCGCCGGTCACGGCGGCTGCGGCCAGCGCACCGAACGCGACGGTATCACCGTCTACGGCGGGCTTCTCGACGCTCATCAGCGTCAGGGCCACGGTGCCCGGGTAGTCGGTCTCATCGCGCAAGGTCAGGCCGGTATCGGTCAGGTGTACGCTGCGGCGGTAACGGCCCAGCCCCGGCACACTGCCGTAGGCGGGGGCAAGGTCCATCGCAAGGCCGTCCAGCGCGTCGGTCACAGTGACGTCTGCGGCGGTAAACGCGGCGCCGGGCTGCTGGTCGTATTTGGCACCGTCCGGGTCGAACTGGGGCAGGTTGTGCCAGCCGGACTGCATCGTCCAGATCTCATACCGCTGGGGGCTGAACGTCTTTTTGCTGTAGGTCTCCACGCCGACGTCGATCAGCAGCGGTCTGCCGTCCCTGTAGAGCGTCACGCTGCCCACATCGTTGTGGTTATGGCTGTCGGCGTTGCTGCCGGCCTTGCCGCCCAGTGCATAGGCACCGCGGCGGCTGACGAGAATGCCGACGCTGGGATACCAGACATCGTGTGGAGCGGCGGGGGCGGCGGTTTCGGCAAAGTCGGTGACCTCGCGCTCGGCCATTGCGGCCTGGATGTGGTAGAACAGGTTGATGCCCTCGCTGTCGTCGGGGTGGTGCAGACGGTCCGGGTCGGGGTCCGCGGCCAGTACGGCGGCCCAGTCGCGGGCGGCCAGCGTCATCAGCGGCAGGCTGCCCACCCGTTTGCCGAACAGGTACTCCCGCACGCCGCGGGCCCCGGCCAGCGGGCTGCAGTCGGCAAAGTTCAGGTAGTACGGCCCGGCGATGTGCATGTTGACGATGTACTCGGCCATGTTCCTGATCTTCGGCTCGGCCCAGACGTCGTCAAAGACGCCGGGGGCCATTTTGCACAGCAGGTCCAGCGCGTTGAACATCGTCAGCGCGGCGTGGCGGTAATACTGTGCGCCCTCGCTGCAGCAGCCGTCGTCACCGTAGTCCTTCAAAAAGCAGTCGATGCTGTAGGCGGCCTGCTGCACATAGGCGGGCAGGTCCTCGGCAGGGGCGCACTGGGCGGCGGCCAGCAGTACGTTCTGGGTACACCAGGGCGTCCAGTTGCACATCGGCTCGTCGCCGTTGCCCATCCACCAGAAGTGCGCGGTGCGGTAGGGCGTCAGCACGCGGCGCTCGACCTCGCCCCTGAGCCGTGCGGCCAGCCCGGGGGCGTAGGCGTCGAGCGCTTCGCCCAGCAGGCCGCAGACGGTGGCGATCAGTGCGCCGGTCTCGGCGGCGAACAGGTCTACAATGGGCCGGGTCACGTCGGGCAGCGGCAGCTGCGGCGTGTCGCGGATATAGCTGTTGTGGGCGGGCAGCTGCCAGGCGCTCTCCTCACAGATGCGCCAGGCCAGGTCGGCCAGCGCAGGCAGATAGGTGCCGCGGTTCGTCACGGCCTCGGCCATGGCCAGCGCGCAGAGCGTGCGGCGGCGGGCAAAGTAGGCATGCTCCCAGACGGTGCGGTCCCCATTTTGGGTAAAACGTAGCCAAAGGGAGAGCGGCAAGCGTGGTAGTGTATCCGCATCCTGCAAAGCCGCGTCGCCCGCCGCTTTCCACCGCGCCGCGCCGGGCAACGCGGCCCAAGCGGCACGGTCAGCGTAAGGCGGGTACAAAACCGGGTAC
>ERZ780228.1900-NODE-1900-length-11629-cov-2.952912_pt1 | contig 11629 bp, 7 predicted proteins | sample MGYA00511015_ERZ780228 | MGnify/ENA primary metagenome ERZ780228 (study PRJEB29588, sample SAMEA2161897) | human gut metagenome | biome: human gut; feature: human-associated habitat; material: faeces | place: Denmark | collected 2008/2010 ...
ATATAAACAATTGTTGAAATAATTGGGACAAATCTTTCCCCTTCAAAGAAAGACAAAAAATTAGGTAATTGAATTTGATAGAAATGGTTATGTAAATAACTCACACCTAAACCAACAATAACCCCACCAAATACGCCCATTTGTAGTGACATTTGTCCACATACATTTATCAATGTTCCATCTACGGCATCAACTAAAACTTTATTACCATTAATAACACCATTAAAAGTAAGTAAACTATGAATTGTTGAATGCATCACAAAAAAAGCAATAATCGAAGATAAAACAGCGACTTCTTTTGATTTCTTAGCCATTCCTGAAGCAACAGAAGCGGCAAAAATTAACGGTAGATTATCAAAAATAGTTTGTCCAACAGCCATTAATAACGTTAATATTTGATTTAAAATTGTTCCATTTCCCAAAATACTTTCCATACCAAGTGAAGCAATCGTTGCTTCATTTGTAAGTGAACTTCCAATTCCTAAAAACATCCCTGCAATTGGAAGAACAGCAATAGGTAACATAAAACTACGTCCTATTCTTTGTAAAACACCAAAGACTTTTTTTCTCATATATTTCCTTTCCCATGGTTTCTTTGAAGAAACTATATCACTTCAAAGTGCGTACTTATATAAATATCAGTAAAAGTATATACTTTTTTTATACAAAATGATAGGAGAAAAAAGATGATTGCAGTGGATTTATTGAGTGAAATTTTTATTTTAATTGTATTAGGAATTTATTTGAAAAGGAATAACGTTATTGATGGACATACAGTGGATCAATTAACTGATTTAATTGTAAAAATATGGTATACTCACATACAATTTTGGGATATGAAAAAGATAGAGTTATGCGCTTACATGTGTTACTATATATCTAGGAGGATTTTTTATGGGAAAATTGGATAATAAAGTGGCAATTATTACAGGAGGAAATGCTGGCGTAGGTAAAGAAATCGCTAAATTGTTTGCAAGTGAAGGAGCAAAAGTTGTTATTTCAGCAAGACGTCAACAAGTCTTAGAAGAAGCAGCAAAAGAAATTGAAGAAGCAGGAGGAACTGTTTTATGTGTTCCTACTGATATTTCTAAAGTGGGTGATGTTAAAAACTTAGTAAGTAAAACAGTTGAAACTTTTGGTCAATTAGATATTTTAATTAATAATGCAGGTGTTTTAGATAAAGGATTAAATGCAATTGATCAAATTGATTATGATGATTTAAATAGAGTTATTGATATTAATCAAAAAGGAACAATGTATTGTATGTCAGAAGCTTTAAAAGTGATGAAAAGTGGGGCTTCTATTGTTAATATCTCAAGTGTTGCTGGACAATATGGTGCAGGTGGTGCTGTTTATGTATCTACTAAAGCAGCAATTATTGGGGTAACAAAACATGCAGCAATGCGTTTTGCTAAAGAAAAAATTAGATGTAATGTTATCTGTCCAGGAAGTATTACAACAGATATGGCAGCAGGATTAACACCTGATACAATGGATATGAAAATGATGGGTGCTATGTCAGCTCATAGTGATTTAACACTTCAACCTTGTAGTCCTTTAGACGTTGCAAAAGTAGCACTTTTCTTGGCAAGTGATGATGCAGCACCACTTACAGGACAAGTTGTTGTAAGTGATTATGGAGTAGATTTATAATATGTGAAACCGCACAATGTGCGGTTTTTAATTGATTTGTTTTTTAATCATTATATGAATGTTCTCCTCATGTCTAAAGACAGGGGATTATTGTTACCTGCCAACATTGTTGGCAGACAAGTTCATTTATGATAGTTCGTAGTGCAAGATAGGGGTATGCCATTACCCTTCCTAGAGCAGAATACAAGTTAGTGTATCTACAATTAATTTAATAATAGCAACATTACTTACCTTTTGATCATTAAATACGACTTCTTTACCCGCTACATTTTTCATGATTAATTGTAATTCTAACTTCTTTTTTCTTATCTTCTATCAATTCAATATGGCCTTTTCCCATAATATTTTGATATTTCATAGAATATTGACATGATGTTTTTCTTTCAACAAAATATATTAAATCGAGTTTCTTTCCTACTTTTGCAACATGAATGTTTATTATTATAAGTATAACAATAATTTAAATGAACAAAACACTGCTTTGATCTATAAAATCTAAACGGCAACATTGATTATTTTCAATGATTTCTTTTATTTAAATCTGTAATTTCTCGTTCTGTTCGTCGCATAACTATGCTCCAAAATGATATTTTTTAAAATGTTTATAATAAATAATAAAGAGAAAGGAAGTTGTAAACCAAGTGATTGGATAAGAAATAACAACACCTTTTAATGTTGGATAATGAGGAGAAATAAAGGTTACCCAAGCAACACGCAAAACACAAATACCAATACAGACAAGAAGCATTGGTTTAAAAGATTCCCCACAACCTCTCATTGTTCCAGAAAAAATTTCTACACAACAGTAAGAAAAATAGAAAGGCATTAAAAAGAGTATTAAACTTTGACATTGATTAATGATGGCTGGATCAGATGAAAAGAGTTTTGTAATATAACTTCCCCCAAAACATAAGATCACACTTAAAGAAACTGCCATTGTTAAGGCAATCGCTAAAGCTGTTTTCGCTCCTTTTTGAATACGATCATAAAGATGAGCACCATAGTTTTGTCCTACAAAAGTTGTAATTGCGGCACCAATGGCTGCCATAGCCATCCAAAATAAAGCATCAATCTTTACATAGACTGACCATGAAGCAATAGTTTGAGTTCCAAAGGCATTAATATGTGTTTGTAAGACGATATTGGCGATACTATACATTGTTGATTGAATTCCAGCAGGAGCTCCAATTTGGACAATTTTCTTTAATACAGGTAAATGAAATTTAATTTTTGATAATGTAAGTTGATAGACATTTTTAGAAAACATTAGTTGAATTGTGACTAAAATAGCACATACTGTTTGAGCAATAAAAGTCGCAATCGCTGCCCCAGCAATACCTTTATGTAAAATAACAACTAAAACAAAATCAAAAACAACATTAACAATACTACAAATAATTAAATAATAAAGTGGTCTTTTACTATCTCCTACAGCTCTTAAAATTCCTGAACCAATATTATAAATAGCTCCAGGAATCATCCCTAAAAAGTAAAGTCTCATATAAAGACTGGCATCATTTAAAATATCATGAGGAACACCAATAGCATCTAAACATTGATAAGAAAAGAATAAACCAAAAAGCATCATGATAATTCCACTAACAATAGCAAGCATATATGAAGTATGGACTGCTTGATGTATCTTATCTTTATTATGAGCTCCATAATATTGAGCAATAACAACAGAAGCTCCAGTTGATAAACCAACATAGAAGTTAACAACTAAGTTTGTCAAATTCCCTGTTGAACCAACAGCAGCAAGAGCATTTGTCCCACAAGCTTGACCAACAATAATGGTATCAACGGTATTATATAGTTGTTGAAAAAAGCTCCCAATTAATATTGGAAAAAAGAAAAAAAGTAATTGTTTCCAAATAACTCCTTTCGTAAAATCTTGTGTTTTATTCATAGATTACCCTCCCTCTATAATAAAAAACACCAAAAGGTGCATTGTTTGAAATAATGGTATCACATAATTTTTGACAAAACAACCAAAGAAGAAACATGAAAAAGTTAAATAAAGTTCATATTTGCAACTTATGATAATAGACGAAAGGAGGAACAAGAACTTACTTAAACAAAACTTAATTATAAACTTCCCTTTTTAAAAAAGATAATAATAGATAAAAAAACAGATTCTCCCCCCTCCCTTTTGAATCTGTTTTTTTGTGCAGAATATATAAACAACATTCATTGATTATGGTACAATAAATAAAAGAACATTTTGAATATGAAAGTAAATTAAAATGAAAGAATTTTTGTATGAATGAAGTTTTAAAAAGATACAAAAATCGCAAATTCTAATGACTATAATAGGAGATGTTAATAAGAAAAAATGATGAAGTTAGAGTTTTAAACATGATATTATTTTAAAGATGGGAGAAGAAAGTATGAGTAAAAAAACAGTTCAAAAAAGTAAGAAAAGAACAACAAGAGCCAATAAAAAAAGAACAACGGGTGTAAAGACCAATACGGTTGTTAAATCGGCACCAGTTACCAGTGAAAAGGTAACTGAAGTCAAACCAGTAGAAGTACCTAAAAAAGTGGATACTGTTGAATCAACACCAAAGACAACTGTTCAACCAAAAGAAACAAGTGAAAAAGTTATTGTTGCTGAATCAGCACCAGCTGTAAAAACAATGCCTGCTAAGAAAGCGACTACTAAAAAGGCTACAGCTGCAAAATCAACAACAGCTACAAGTAAAAAAACAACTACTGCTAAACCAAAATCTATAAAAAGTGAAACACCTGTTGAGCCTAAACCAACAGAAGTTATTCAAGAAGTTCCTGTTGAAAAATCTCAACCAATTGATTTAGGACCTCGTAGAAGTGTTGCTTTTATTGGTTCAGAATGTTATCCATTTGTAAAAACGGGTGGATTAGGGGATGTTATGTCAGCTCTTCCAAAGAGTTTAGCTAAATTAAATATGGATGTTAAAGTTATTATTCCTAGATATAAATGTATTCCTCAAAAGTTCCAAGAAAAGATGGAATATAAAGGATCATTTTATATGGATCTATGTGCAGATGGAAAACAATATTATGTAGGTATTATGGAATATCAAGAAGATGGTGTTGTTTATGATTTTATCGATAATGATGAATTCTTCTCATGGGGAAATCCATATACGAATCTTATCGATGATATTCCTAAGTTCTGTTATTTTAGTAAAGCAGCTCTTGCGGCACTTAATTATTTAAATTGGACACCAGATATTGTACATTGTCATGATTGGCAAGCAGCTTTAGTTCCTCTTTATTTAAGAACAAGCTTTAAAGATACAAATGTAGGACGTGCAGGTGCTGTTCTTACAATTCATAACTTAAGATTCCAAGGTATCTATGATCGAAAAACAATTCAATATTGGTCAGATCTTCCTGATTATGTCTTCAATAAAGATTGTATGACACAAAATTGGTTAGATGCGAATATGTTAAAAGGTGGTATCACTTATTGTAATAAATTAACAACAGTAAGTAATACGTATGCTGGAGAAATTCAAACAGAAGAGTATGGTGAAGGTCTTGAAGAACATTTAAGATATCATAGTAGTAAGATTTTAGGAATTGTTAATGGTATTGACACAGATATTTGGAATCCAGCAACAGATAAACTTTTAGCTGCTCAATATGATAGCCAATCTGTTATCAAGAATAAAAAAGCGAATAAAAAAGCACTTCAAGAATCCTTAGGATTAGAAGTTGATGATCATAAAATTGTTATCGGACTTATTTCGCGTCTTACAAATCAAAAAGGCCTTGATCTTGTTAATGATGTTATTCCAAGTATTATGGATGAACATACACAAGTTGTTGTTTTAGGTACAGGTGATGCGATGTATGAAGATGCTTTCCGTTATTATGAAAATAAATATAAAGGAAACTTCTGTGCATATATTGCCTACAATGAAAATGTCGCCCACAATATTTATGCAGGATGCGATGCTTTACTGGTACCATCAAGATTTGAACCTTGTGGACTTACACAACTTATTAGTATGAGATATGGTTCTATCCCAATTGTAAGAGAAACAGGTGGACTTAAAGATACTGTTCAACCTTATAATCTATTTGATAATACAGGTAATGGCTTTACCTTTGATCGTTATGAAAGTGGACTTCTTTATGATGCAATCAATCGTGCTAAAACAGTTTATTTTGAAAATAGAAAATATTGGGATGAAATGGTTGTTCGTGATATGAATAAAGATGTTTCTTGGCAACAAAGCGCAAAACAATACAAAGATATGTATGTAGAATTAACACCAAAATATTAAAGTAATTTAAAAATGCAATGTTATTTAACGTTGCATTTTTTATCCCATAATTTTTGACAAAACAAACAAGAAAGAAACATGAAAAAGTTAAATAAAGTTCATAAAACTTATCTATGATAATACACGAAAGGAGGAATAAGAACTTACTTAAACTCAAAACGTAATTATCAATTTCCCTTTTTAAAAAATAATAATAGATAATAGTAAAAAGCAGATCTTTTCTCTTCCCTTGGATCTGTTTTTTTGTTGTAACAATAAAAATTGCATTGTAACAATCTAATTGTTACAATGCAAAAACTGATGTTACAATACTAAAATACCAATAAAATCAAATGATACACAACAAAAGAGGCAAGCCAAGCAATAAGGCATTGTCCAAAGACAACAATCAATGCCCATTTCCCATTAAGTTCTCTTTTGATTGCAGCAATCGCTGCAATACAAGGGGTATAAAGTAAACAGAAAATAAGTAAAGATAAAGCAGCTGGTGTTGTAAGTGACATCAACAATGATTGGGTTGAACCATAAAGAATAGATAATGTCGAAACAACACTTTCTTTTGCCATAAAACCTGAAATAAGGGCTGTTGAAATGCGCCAATCACCAAATCCTAATGGGTTAAAGATTGGAGTGATATATCCAGCGAGAATGGCTAGAATACTCTCTTTAGATTCTGCGACGATATTAAATCTTAAATCAAAGGTTTGTAAGAACCAAATAATGATTGTGGCTACAAAGATGACAGTAAAAGCACGTTGTAAGAAATCTTTGGCTTTTTCCCATAATAATTGACAGACGTTTTTAGCGCCAGGCATACGATAGTTTGGAAGTTCCATGACAAAAGGAACAGGTTCACCTTTAAAAAGGGATCCTTTTAAAATCAAAGCAAAAATAATACCAGTCAAAATACCAAAAACATATAAGAAAATCATAACGAATGCGCCCTTACCTGGGAAAAAGACAGAGGTAAAGAAAGCATAGATTGGAAGTTTTGCTGAACATGACATAAAAGGTGTTAGAATAATTGTCATTTGTCGATCTCTTCTTGAAGAAAGTGTACGACTTGCCATAACGCCAGGTACTGTACATCCAAATCCAATCAACATAGGGACAATACTTCGTCCAGAAAGTCCAATTTTTCTAAGGAGTTTATCCATAATAAAAGCAACACGAGCCATATAACCACTATCTTCTAAAATAGATAAGAAGAAAAATAATGTAACAATAATTGGTAAGAAACTTAAAACAGTTCCTACCCCATTAAAAATCCCATCGATAATCAAAGAATGTAAAGCTACATTGATTTGTGCTTGGGTTAGAAGAGTATCAACATAATTTGTTACAATAGATACACCATTTTCTAAGATGCCTTGTAAAAAAGAACCAATAACATTAAAGGTCAAAAAGAAAACGATACCCATAATTCCAATAAAGGCGGGAATACCTGTATATTTTCCAGTTAAAAATTGATCAATTTTTTGACTTCTTAATCTTTCTTTACTTTCATGAGGTTTTTTCACAGTTTGTCTACAAATATTAATGATTGAATGAAAACGATCACTAGCAATAGCTGCTGAACAATCAAGACTACTTTCTTCTTCAAGCTGTTTGCGAATGTGTTCTAAAATTTCCTTTTCATTTTGACTTAAATCAAGTTGTTCTAATAAAAGAGAATCATTTTCTGCAAGTTTACTTGCTGCAAAACGTAAAGGAACTCTTGCTTTTTTTGCATGATCTTCAATAAGATGTTCAATTGCATTAATACAACGATCAAGAGCTTGATTATCAAAATATTGTAAAAATTGAGGTTTTTCTTGATAATAAGCAACATGTAAAACATGACTGACCAATTCATCAATACCTTCTCCTTTAGCGGCTGAAATAGGAACGACAGGAACTCCTAAATGATCTTCTAGTTCATTAATAAGAACTGTTCCCCCATTTCCTGACATTTCATCCATCATATTTAAAGCAACAACCATAGGCATATTGAGTTCTAATAGTTGCATTGTTAAATAAAGATTTCTTTCAATATTTGTTGCATCAACAATATTAATGATTGCTTTTGGTTTTTCTTTTAATAAGAAATTTCTAGTCACGATTTCTTCACTACTATAAGGTGACATCGAATAAATTCCTGGTAGATCCGTTATAAGGGTATTTTTGTAGCCTTTAATCACACCATCTTTACGATCAACAGTGACTCCTGGAAAATTACCAACATGTTGATTAGAACCAGTTAGTTGATTAAATAAAGTTGTTTTACCACAGTTTTGATTACCAACTAAGGCAAAAGTAAGTAGATCACTTTCATGATAGATTTGGTGATTATTGATTTTATCGTAACTTGATTCACCATACCCTGGATGTTTTTTATATTTAAAAATAATGTTTTCATTTTTTAATTCTTCTTTTTTAGTAATTTCTTTAACTTCTATTTTTTGAGCATCTTCTTTCCTTAAAGTAAGCTCATAATCATGTATTTTAATTTCAATAGGATCCCCCATTGGTGCATATTTTACCATAGTTACTTCTACACCTTGGATAAGTCCCATATCTAAAAAGTGTTGTCTTAATGCTCCTGTTCCTCCTACAGAGACAATTACAGCACTTTTTCCTATAGCCAAATTATCTAATTTCATATTTTATCCCTTCTCTTTCTTTATAAGGGTAACTTTAAATAATAAGAAAAGCAATAAAATATATAATGTATACCCCTTTTTTTTTACATAATTATTCTGTTTTATGGATATACTTTTTCTTTATATTGAAGATGGAGGTAGAAAGTATGATAAAAAACGCACTTTTAAGTTTAAAGAAAAACATAGGAAAAACGATTTTATTATTTGTAATAATTGTCGTTATTACCAATCTCGTCATTGCTGGTTTATCCATTCAATCAGCAACACAAAAATCAATGGATCAAATTCGTAGTAGTTTAGGAAACGATGTAACTCTTTTTGTTGATTTTAGAAACATGATGAAAAATAGAGAACCAGGTGAAGCCGTAAGTAATGAGACATCATTAACAACAACCATGGCAGATAGTTTAAAAGATTTAAAGTATGTAGAAAGTTATAATTATCAAATATCTACATCAGCTGATAGTGATTCTATTTCAGCGGTAGAAACTGAATCGGATAATAGTAATAATCAACAAGATACAAATAAGCCAAATGATCAACCAGAACAAGCTTCAAATCAAGGTGATTTTACGATCAGTGCTAATACTACAATGGAATATTTAGATTCATTTACAAACAGTAATTATACCTTAACAGATGGTCGTTTGCTTACAAGTGATGATGCAAATACAAATAACTGTGTCATTGAAACCAATCTTGCAAGTGATAATGATTTAAGTGTTGGTGATACTTTTACTATTATAACCACAGTTAATGATGAAACAATTATTCAAGAACTTACAATTGTAGGTATTTATGAAATTCAATCAACAAATGAAATTGGTGGTGCCCATTTCAATAATCCAGTAAACACGATTTATACTGATTTATCAGTTGGACAAACACTTACTGGAAGTAGTAAAAACATTACATCAGCAATTTATTATTTAGATGATCCAGAAAATGCAGAAGCTTTTGTAAAACTTGCAAAAAAGCAAAGTGATATTGATTTTGATACATTCTCATTAGATGCCAATAATCGTCTTTATCAACAAAATGCTTCTTCTCTTGAAAGTATGCAATCATTCGCAAAGATGTTTGTATGGATCGTAGTGATTGCTGGTAGTGCAATTCTTTGTTTAATCTTAGCTCTAACAATTAGAAATAGATATTATGAAATTGGTGTTCTTTTATCACTTGGACAAAGTAAAGTTAAAATTATTGCTCAACAACTTATTGAAATAGGTTTAATTGCAGTAGTTGCTTTTGTGATTTCTTTAGGTACAGGACAATTAACATCTCATTATATGGGTAATATGTTAGAAAGTAGTTCTTCTTCAAATGTCATGTAAATGGATCAAAAAGGTGATCAACCAAATGATCATCAACAAAAAACTAATAAACAAACAAAAGAAAATTTCCTAGGAAATATGATGCAAGGACCATCAAATCAAGAATTAGATGTTTCAATTACAGGTGAAAATGTCGTTCAACTTGCCGGTGTTACAGCAGCAATCTGTATTGTTTCTATTGCTGTACCTGCAGCCTATGTATTAAGACTTACACCTAGACAAATCTTATCTAGAAAGGAAGGTTAAGATGGAAAAGTTATTAGAATTAGAAAATGTAAACTATAGTTATCAAGATGGTAAAGAAAAAAATAAAATTTTAGAACATGCTTCTTATTCATTTGAAAAAGGTAAAATATATGCTGTTGTTGGTGCAAGTGGAAGTGGGAAAACAACAACTCTTTCACTTTCATCTGGTATAGATAAACCAGATGAAGGAAAAGTCTTATTCAAAGGAAAAGATATTCAAGAAATAGGTTTAAATAAATATCGTCGAGAAGATATCTCTATTGTCTTTCAATCATATAACCTCATTTACTATATGAATGCTTTAGAAAATGTTATGTCTGCTTTAGAAATTGCAGGGATCAAAAGAAAAGATAAAAAAGAATATTGTTTATCTATTCTTGAACAACTTGGACTTTCCAAAGATGAATGTAAAAGAGATATTCGACAACTATCTGGAGGACAACAGCAAAGAGTTGCGATTGCACGTGCTATTGCAAGAGAAGTCGATTTGATCCTTTGTGATGAACCCACAGGTAACCTTGATGAAAAGAATTCAATAGAGATCATGAATACTTTCTTAGATTTAGCACATATTCATCATAAATGTGTTATTTTGGTAACCCATTCACCTACTCTAGCAAAGATGTGTGATGTGTCTTTAAGAATTAAAGAAGGAAAAATAGAAGCAAAACGTTAGAGTTTTGCTTCCGAATTGATTAAAAAATTTTAATTAATAAAAACACCTAAGAGAATAGTATCTTAGGTGTTTTTATTAATTTCCTTGAGGCGATAAATTGCGCAAATGTAAATATACAGTATTTTTTGAAATGTTTAATTCGTCTGCAATTTTTGGAACAGAATCTTTTATTTGGAAAATACCCCTATCATATAATTGAGAAATTATAGCCTTGTTTTTATTAGAATATGAAATTGAAGAATCTTCGTATACTTCGTTCTTTACATATTCCAAAGTAGATAAAATCATTTCATCTACGTTACTTGCAAAAGTTTCAGTAACAGATTTGATTTGTACTTCTTCTTGTTTTTTAGGAACATAAGATTGAATAAAATCGTTTAAACTAATATTCATATAATAGTTCATACATAATAATCCAATAATTCTATTATTTTCACCACGAATTGCAATAGTAGTACTTTTTAATGGTTCACCTTTAGCGTTTGTAGAAAAGTAAGTTTCACTTGATTCACCGCTATCTTTTAAACGACTAAGCATTTCTAACGCTTTGTCTGTAATAGGAGCCCCTATCTTACGGCCAGTATGTTCACCGTTTACTATATTTATGACCGAGTGTTCATAACTATCTAAGCTATGCAATACAATTTCATAACCATATCCTAAATATTTTTCTAAGCCTTCTAGTAGTGTACTGTAACTTTTTAAAATTTGTTGATCGATTAATGTAAGTTGAATTTCTTTGAATTTCATAGTTACCTCCAATACCTATTATAACATAAATTAAATAAATTGAAAATAAAT
>ERZ780228.1905-NODE-1905-length-11607-cov-4.264630_pt1 | contig 11607 bp, 9 predicted proteins | sample MGYA00511015_ERZ780228 | MGnify/ENA primary metagenome ERZ780228 (study PRJEB29588, sample SAMEA2161897) | human gut metagenome | biome: human gut; feature: human-associated habitat; material: faeces | place: Denmark | collected 2008/2010 ...
GGCTGCAGCCGCAAAAAATCCAGTCTGGTGAACCTTGTGCTCATCACGGCGCTTTCGCTGCCCTGCGTGCTGGGCTACAACCTCTGGGCATGGGACGGCTTTGCCGTGTTCGGCGGCGCTGTGCTGGACTTTGAAGATTTCCTCGTCAGCAACCTGTTCCTGCCGCTGGGCAGTTTGGTGTATCTGCTGTTCTGCGTTACCCGTTACGGCTGGGGTTGGGACAACTATAAAAAGGAAGTCAACACCGGCAGAGGCCTCAAAATGCAGGACTGGATGCGCGGCTACCTGACCTATGTGCTGCCGGTCATTGTGCTGTTCATCTTTGCTTTTGGCATCTACGATAAATTTTTTGCGTAAATAAATGACTTCGACCTCTCCGCCACCTTCGGTGACGCCTCTTCCAAAGGGAGAAAACCGGACAGAAAGATGCACTTTGCATGGACTGCCAAAGGCTCCTACTTTGGGAGAGCTGGCAAACCCGAAAGGGTTTGGCTGAGAGGGCAGGCAGGTTAACGAAAGGCTCCTCTTATTCCATAAATAAGAGGGGCTTTTTGCAGAAGAAAGGAGTTCTCCGGAATGCACATTCTGATCTGTGATGACGATGCGGCCTTTGGCACCCGCATGGCAGAATATGTGGCCGCTTACTTTGCGGCCCGCAGCATTCTGGTACAGACTGCCGTCTGCACCAGCGCGGGGCAGGCGCTGGAAACGCCGGAGCTGGAGCTGTACCAGCTGGCGTTTCTGGATGTGGACATGCCCGGCGTGAACGGTATGGTGCTGGGGCGCCAGCTCAAGCAGAAATGCCCCGGGCTGAAGCTGGTATACGTATCGGCCTATCTGGAATTTGCATTGGAGGGCTATACGGTCAATGCATACCGCTACCTGCTCAAGCGGGACATTGTGCACACCCTGCCCAGCTGTCTGGACGACCTGCTGGCCGAACTGACCGACCAGCGCAAGACCCTGACGGTGCACCACAACCGCACTGCCACAGAGATCCCGCTGGATCAGATCTATTATCTGGAAAGTGATCTGCGCCAGATCAACGTTTATGGCGACATCCCCCGCCAGCCCATCTGCACCTACTACGGCAAAATTGCCGACCTGCCGCAGATGCTGTACGAGAACGGCTTTTTGCAGGTGAGCCGCAGCGATGTGGTCAACATGAAATATGTGTGCGGCATCCGCAGTTATAAGATGACGCTGAAAAACGGGGTGGAACTCAGCATCAGCCGCCCGGGCTATGCCGCTATCCGCAGCGCATATCTGGAATGGAAGGGGCAGTACGTCGATGAGTGAGGTGTTCACAGATGCGCTGCTCGGGCATCTGGTCTGTCTGGTTCAGGCGAATGCTTTTATTATGGTAGAATGGGCCTACCTTGGCAGGGGAAAACTGCGCTGGCCGGTTCTGTGGGCAGAGCTGCTGTGTATGGGGCAGCTGGGCCTGTCACTCGCAACAGGAATGTCATTTTTCAATGTGCAGAGCGTCCTGCTCAATGTGCTGTACCTTTTTGTTACGGCGCAGCTGTTTGGTGGGACGATGACGGATAAGCTCACGGCCTGCCTCATCAACGGCACCATGTGCCTGCTGGTGGAGAACACGGTCAACTATACCTATTCCTGGTTCACAGGAGTGCGCACCGGCGAAGCATGGCAGCACACCGGCTGCCTGATCGCGCTGTGCGCCGCAAACTTCATCGTGGGTGCAGCAGTTGCGCATTCCCTGTACAGCTGGAACCAGAAGTGTGCTCTGCAGCCGCTGCAGGCGCTGGTGATGTCCTTTTTCCCCGGGGTGGCTGTGGTGCTGAACATTGTGCTGATGGTCACAGGGACCCGGCAGCCCGCTACCCGGATGACCATGCTGCTGACCTTTGGCATGAGCGTGGCGGTGCTGGTGCATATCGCCATCGTGCAGATGTTCAACGATCAGGTGGTGCAGCGGGAAAACTCCCGCTACCGTGCCCGGCTGGAGCAACAGCATGCAGAAGCACTGCTGGATTCCTACACGGAGCAGCGCCGCCTGACCCACGAGTTTACCAACCACATGAGCGCTCTCAGCGCGCTGCTGGATCAGGACGACCTGAAGGGAGCCCGCACCTACCTTGCAAGCGTGAGCAAACTGGTGGCGGCAGGCACCACCATCATGGACACCCACAACCCGCTGCTGGACTCCATCCTGAGCAAAAAGTACGAAGAAGCGGCCCAAAAGGGCGTGACAGTCTATTTTGATCTGTGCGACCTCAAGGAGATCCCCTTTGATGGCATGGACATGGTCATCGTGCTGTCCAATCTGCTGGACAATGCCATCCGTGCCGCAGCGCAGGCCCTGCCGCCGGAGGTGTATGTGCGCATCCGCAAAACGCCGGAGGAGTACCTGCTCTCGGTGCGCAACCGCGTGCAGGATGATCTGGATCTGGAGGACAACAAGCTGCCCGGCACCACCAAAAAGGAGAGCGGCCACGGCATGGGCTTTGCCAATGTGCAGGAGGTGCTGCGCAAGTACGGCGCAGAGTATACGGTCAGCTGCCGCGACCGCTGGTTCCGCTTCACCTGTGCCATCCCGGTGTGCAATTCATGACATGAGTACCGACAGTTTATGACAAGTTTTCTGCAACAGGACCGCAACCGTGTTATACTGAAAACGGTAAAGGTGATGCCTGCACGGGCAGAGTGGATTGCGGCTGAGGCAACTCGGGAAACACTTTACATACGGTGCGGTGCTTCGGACAGCGGTGCGTGTTAAGCTGTCCGCTTTCCCTTTGCTCATTGTACCGCATGGCAGATGCCGTGCGGTTCATCTGGCGGGGCTTTCAACGGCGAGCTTTGGGGTTTGCTGCTGATAAAGTCACTCGGTACGTCGCATTTCTGTCCGGCAGGTGTTGCTTGTGGGAATGGAGCATCTGCTGCACAGAGCATCTGCGTCGGTGAGAGTTCTGTCAGGTTTTTTATTGCAAAAAAAGAGCTGCTGTACGGCAAAAAAACCGGGTACAGCAGCTCTTTTTTAACGTTTTGAGATGTTGGAAAAGCCGGGCCTTACTCCGGCTTTACCTGCAGCTCCTGCTCGCAGTAGATGCAGCGATATTTGCCGTTGGAGCTCAGCTCAAAGATCTGATCGCACCCTTCCTCAATGGAGGAGATGCAGCGGGGGTTCTTGCACCGCACGATGTTCACCAGACGCTTGGGAGGCTTGGGTTTTTCCTTACGCACAGCCTTGCCGTTTTCGATGATGGTCACGCTGATGTTCGGGTCAAGGTAGGCCAGCACATCCAGATTCAGCCAGGAAGCATCTCCCTCCACCTTGAGGATGTCCTTGCGGCCGTTCTCGCTCTTGTTGCTGCGTGCATTCTGGATCAGTGCCACGCTGGCGGTGCGGTTGCCCGCAATGCCCAGCAGGTCCATCAGGCCGACAGCAGTGCCTGCCTTGATGTGGTCGATCACGATGCCATTCTGGATCTCGTCAATGTTCAGCATATCAGTTTTCCTCCTTAGATGCCTTGGGGTCGCGCAGGCCCAGCAGGGTCATGATCAGTGCCATGCGGACGTACACACCGTTCTGCACCTGCTCAAAATAAGCGGCGCGGGGGTCATCGTCCACATCCAGCGCGATCTCGTTAACACGGGGCAGGGGATGCAGCACGGCCATATCCGGCTTTGCAAGGCTCATCTTTTCCTTGGTGAGGATGTAGCTGTTCTTCAGGCGGATGTAGTCCTCCTCGTTGAAGAAGCGCTCCTTCTGCACGCGGGTCATGTACAGGATGTCCAGTTCCGGCATGGATTCCTCCAGACTGCGGGTCTCCTTGTAGGGGATGCCGTTGGCCTCCAGCACGTCCTTCACGATGTAGTCCGGCACCCGCAGCTCCTCCGGGCTGATGAGCACGAAGCGGATGTTCTTGCAGCGTGCCATGGTCTTGATGAGGGAGTGCACGGTGCGGCCGAACTTCAGATCGCCGCACAAGCCGATCGTCAGATCATCCAGCCGTCCCATGCGGCGGCGGATGGTCATGAGGTCCGTCAGGGTCTGGGTGGGGTGCTGGTGGCCGCCGTCGCCCGCGTTGATCACCGGAATGCGGGAGTAGCGGCTTGCACGCAGCGGTGCGCCCTCTTTCGGGTGCCGCATGGCCACGATGTCCGCATAGCAGGACACCACGCGGATGGTGTCGGCTACGCTCTCGCCCTTGCTTGCACTGGATACGTTCTCACTGGGGAAGCCCAGCACATGGCCGCCCAGATTCAGCATGGCAGCCTCGAAGGAAAGGCGGGTGCGGGTGGAAGGCTCATAAAACAGGGTAGCCAGCTTTTTGTGGCTGGCTGCGTCCTGATAGGCTGCCGGGTCGTCGTGGATGCGGTCGGCCAGATCAAGCAGCGTGGAGATTTCCTGCTGGGTAAAATCCAACGGGTCGATCAGATGTCGCATGGGTACATACCTCCGTTTAAAGCAGTTTGCGTAGGATAGAAAAATCAAAGAAGTTTGTGTAGTAGCTCAGCGAACGCATCACCGGGCGGCACAAACGATTGAAACACACTTCGTCCAGCAGCAGCATGGCTTCGCCGGGGGCAAGGCGCATGGCCGAGCGGATGGCGTCATCGCCGCAGCTTGCCTTCAGGTGGGCAACGTTGGAGGAGATCTGCTGGTGGCATTCCCGTTCCAGAATATCGAACACCCCGCCGGTCAGGTCGATGCGGGTATAATCCCGTGTACCGAACAATGCTCTGGGCAGGTAGTCGATGGAATAGATCACCGGGGTGGTGTCGGCCAGAATGCGCTTTTTGATGCAGATCACATCATCGCCGGGTGCGATGTCCAGATTGTGGGCCAGTTCCTCCCCGGCACGGATGGGAAAGACCTGAATGCCGTCAGCGTGGGGATAGCTGCCAAAGCTGCGGATCAGCGGGTAGTATTCCAGCTTCTGGTCCAGACGGCTGCGCAGGCTCAGCACCGTACGGTTCACCACCGTGCCAATGCCGCGCACACGCTCCACGTAACCAGCGCGTTCCATTTCGCTCAGTGCGTCACGGATGACGGTGCGGCTCACGCCCAGCTCGGCGGCAAGGTCCACCTCGGCAGGCAGACGGTCGGCCCGGGCATAGCGCCCGGTGCGCAGCTCTTCCAGCAGACTGGCAACGATGCGGTCGCTGATGACAGCGCCGCCCAACCGGCTGGAAGATGCAAGTGCAGATTCCTTCATGGTTTGGTTCCTCCGTTCACAGGCAGCGCAGGGCACTGCCGGGACTTGGAGCCCTGCGGCGCACGGCCCCGCTTTGTGACCACGGCCATGCACCGCAAAACCCCTTTCTACTTTATTATAGCATAAATTGACATTTATAAAAGCGGCATTTATACTGGAATCAGCCAAAAAGTACGATTTTATTTTGGAGGGGATAGCAAGATGGAAATTTTTCTGCACAGGATATGCGGCAAAACCGCAGAGCCGCCGGTGCCCATGCTGCTGCGCCGCTGTACGGCAGAGGAAGCCCCGGCGGTGTACGCTTTGCAGAATGAGGTGCGCGCCGCCATGCCGCACCCCGAGCAGTTCGTGCCGGACACGCTGGAAAATATCACGGCCTATGTCCGCAAGGACCTGTGCATTGGTGCATGGCAGGGCAGCAGGCTGGGCGGGTACCTCATCGTGCGCTTCTGCGGGCAGAGCGAGCACAACTACGCGGCCTTCATGGACGTCCCGCGTACCGAGTGGGAGCACTGGGCCAATGCCGACAGTGCTATCGTCCACGCAGACTTTCGCGGCAACGGCCTGCAAAGGCTCATGCTGGGAGCAGCCTTGCCGCTCTTCCCGGGCAGGATCACCCACATCGGGGCCACCGTCAGCCCGGAAAACCAGTACAGCCTGAACAACGCCCTTGCATCGGGCTTTGCCATCGTCTCCCGGCGGGAAATGTATGGCGGATACGACCGGTATCTGTTGAAAAAAGACTTGTAAAAAACAGGGCTGCGTCCCCAAACGGATGCAGCCCTGTTCTTCAGTCGATGGATAGTTTGAGTTTGTTTTTCATCTTGTGCCGCACCACAAGCAGACAGGCCAGATGCACGGCGGCGGTCAGCACCCAGCTGATGGGGTAGCTGATGTACAGCATGAACGGTGTGCGGTTCAGCTGGAAGATGGTGGCGATCCACACCAGACGCAGCAGGCAGCTGCCCACAAGGCTCACCACCATGGGCAGCACGCTGTAGCCAAGGCCGCGCAGGCTGCTGGCCAGCGTGTCCATAATGCCGCACAGCAGGTAGGTGCCGCAGATCACCCGCAGGCGCTCATATCCGGCGGCAACGACCGCCGCATCCGAGGAGTAGAAGTGCAGCAGTTGGGTGCCTGCCAGCACTGCGCCGCCGCCCAGCACCACGCCGGTGACGATGGCGCACAGCAGGCAGTTGAGGACAACGCGGTTCAGGTTCTGGTACTTGCGTGCGCCCATGTTCTGGCTGGTAAAGGTCACCGCTGCCTGCGAAAAGGCGTTCATGGCGGTATAGACGAAGCCCTCCAGATTGGCGGAGGCCGAACTGCCTGCCACCACCGTGGAGCCGAAGGAGTTGATGGCCGACTGGATGACCACATTGGACAGGCTGAACACGGTGCTCTGCAAACCGGCGGGCAGGCCGATCTGGATGATCTGCAGCAGGGCTTTCTTGTGGAAGCCCAGATGCCGCAGGTCAAGGTGCATGGCACCCTCTTCCTTGACCAGCAGCACCGTGACCATAATGGCGGATACCGTCTGGCTGAGGATGGTGGCCAGCGCAACACCCGCCACGCTCATCTGGAACACGATGACGAACAGCAGGTTCAGCACCACATTGATGACACCTGCCACCGCCAGACAGACCAGCGGGCGGCGGGTGTCGCCCACGGCACGCAGCAGGGAGGCGTTGAAGTTGTACAGCATGGTCATCGGCATTCCGATGAAGTAGATCTTCAGGTAAAGGGTGGCAAGGTCAATGACATCCTCGGGGCTGGACATCAGTTCCAGCAGGCCGTGGGCTGCAAAAAAGCCCACAAAAGCCATCAGTACGCCGCCCACAAGGCTCAGGGTAACAGCGGTCTGCACCGCTTCGTGCACGCCCTGGTCATCCTTTGCGCCATAGCAGCGGGCAGCCACAACATTTGCACCCAGCGCAAGGCCGACAAACAGGTTGACCAGCAGGTTGATGAGCGCACCGTTGGAACCAACTGCTGCCAGCGCGGCGCTGCCGACGAACCGGCCCACCACGACCACATCGGCAGCATTGAACAGCAGCTGCAAAAAGCTGGATGCCGCCAGCGGTAGGGAAAACAGGATGATCTTTTTCAGCATCGGGCCGCTGGTCAGATCACCGGCTTGGGACATTTGTGCCATGAAAGCTCCGCCTCCTTTGAAACTTCTCTCATACTCTTGCACCAAAATTGAAGCGTAAAAAATGCGCCGTGCCGTTTTGCGGCACAACGCAATTGTAAAGAACATCTATATTATAATACAGTTTTCTGTAAAATACAAGATGCTGCGCAGGGGAGATCCTGCCTTTCCGGGACACTTCGATCAGGAATGATGGATCTGCAGCGTTTTCCAGTGCTCTTTCTTCTCATATTCTGTTGTCACACCGTCATCCCGGTACATCCGGTACTCAGCAGATTCGCCGTCGGGCAGGAAGCTCCACAGAGTCAGGCTGGCATCATCCAGCTCAGAGGTGTTGTTGGCGGGTTGTGCCACGGGAACGATGTGACCCGGACGGAGGAACAACAGCACTTCGTCCAGCGCACAGCGGATATAGTGGTGTCCGGCGGGCAGGATCTCTTCATCGTAGTCGTCCACAGCCCGCAGGCGCAGGAGCTTCATGGATTCGGGCAGGTAGACATGCCGCCCGTGGGCATTCTGGACATAGACGGGAGCGGCCATCAGGCCCTCGCCCAGCAGAAGCTGATCTTCCACCTCCCGGGCATCGGGGTCATCCGGGTAGTCGAAGGCCAACGGCCGGAAGTAGCTGGTGTTTTCCAGCGCGGCTTTCATAAATTCGCTGTACAGGTAGGGCAGCAGGGCGTAGCGCAGACGGATCATATTGCGCACAGCGGGCAGCACCTCGGGGAAGCGGTAGTATTCCTGCATCCGGGTGCCAACTGCGGAGTGGTTGCGCATCAGCGGGGTGAGCAGACCGAACTCAAGCCAGCGCAGGGCAAGATCCGGCGTGGTATCGGAGGAGAAGCCGCAGAGGTCGGCACCGCTGTACAGGAAACCGCACATCTGGACACTGGGCATCATCTGGATGTTGGCCAGCAGCTGGGCCCAGCTGGAATTGTTGTCGCCCAGCCAGATGCCGCCGTAGCGGTGGCTGCCAATGAAGCTGGAGCGGCTGTAAAGCAGGGTGCGCTGGCCTGGGCGCAAGTCGGCAAGGGCTTCGCCAGCGGCGCGGGTCATGCTGCCGCCGTAGAGGTTGTGGACCTGATTGTGGCGCACCTTCTGGCCGTCCACCTCGTGGTAGAAGCTGGCATAGTCTGCCGGGCTGTTCATCAGTCCCATGGCACCGCCTATCACGCGCAGGAAGAACTCCTCCTGCTCAATGTTGTCCTTCTCCCGCAGGGCGGCCATGTCGTTCAGAAAAGCGCGCAGCCGCTCGGGTGAGTAGAAGAGGGAGGGCTCATTCATATCGTTCCAAAAGCCCTCGATGCCGCAGTCGGTCAGGGTCTTGTATTTGTGGCCGAACCACTCCCGCACCTCAGGGCGCAGGAAGTCGGCAAAGTAGGCCTTGCCGGGCCAGACTGCCGCCACAAAGGGGGTCCCATCGGCCTTTTTGCAGAAGTATCCTTTTTCCAGCCCTTCGGTGCAGGTGGGGTCGTTGGGATCAATACGCACGCCGGCATCGATGATGGGCACCAGCCGGATGCCCTGCGCTTTCAGGTCTGCGGAGAGCTTTGTAAGGTCTGGAAACCGTTCCTTGTTTACGGTGAAATCGGCATAGTCCTGCATATACTCGATGTCCATGCAGATCATATCCAGCGGCAGGTCGTGCTCCTTGTACTGGCGTGCAACTTCCCGTACGTCCTCCTCGGTCTTGTAGCCCCAGCGGCTCTGTGCCAGACCGAATGCCCACCGGGGCGGGATGTAGCTGCGGCCGATGAGGGTGCGGAACTCCTTGCAGATCGCATTCTCGTTCCCGCCGGAGAGGAGATACAGATCATAGTCGGGAGTCTCGGTGTGGAAAGAGAATAGATCGTGGCGGGTATAGCCGATGTCGTAATACACCTTGCCCGGGAAATCCACGAACAGGCCAAAGCAGGTGCTGCCATCCCGCACCAGCAGGAAATTGTGCGCACCATAGAAGGAAAGCTTGTCCTCGCTGTGGCGGGATTCGTCGGTGTTGTTGGTGATGTAGTGCCAGCCGCGCTTGTTGATGCCGCGGGGCATTTCCCCCAGACCGTAGACCGCAGCCTGCTCACTGAGGGTGAGCCGCCAGCCGGTGCCATCGGGAGTCAGAAAGGGGACGGGGCCGCTTTCCGCGGGAAGAGACAGCACAACGCTCTGGGTGGGGAAGGGATGCCCGAAAGAAAAACGCTGGATCACAGAAAAGACCTCCTGTTTCAGATAGAGTGGTTACTGTAATGATACGGCAGAAATCGTTCCAGAACAAGAGAGAAAACAGGATAAATAATGCAACAAAACAGGCGTTTTGTGGTCTGCGCAACAGCCAATACTTCTGCTGCGCCTGCCGGAGCCCCTCGGGCGTGAAACTGCACGGAATGGATTGCAAACTGTCGAAGGGCTTGCTATAATAAAAGGTACTCTGAAAAGGGAGGATCTTCCATGTATCGAAACGGCATCAAGCGGCTGCTGGCGGTCATTCTGTCCCTCTGCGGCATGATCGTGCTCTCGCCGCTGCTGCTCATCCTTTGCCTTGCCATCAAGATCGATTCCCCGGGACCGATCTTTTTCAGGCAGAAGCGGGTGGGCATCCACAAACAGCATTTCAATATCCTCAAGTTCCGCACCATGCGCATCGACACCCCCCACGATATGCCTACCCACATGCTCAAGGACCCGGATCAGTATATCACCCGGGTGGGGCACTTCCTGCGCAAGACCAGTCTGGACGAGCTGCCCCAGCTCTGGAACATCTTTGTGGGCGATATGGCAGTCATCGGCCCGCGCCCGGCGCTGTGGAACCAGTATGACCTGCTGGCCGAGCGGGACAAGTACGGTGCCAACGATGTCCGCCCCGGCCTGACCGGCTGGGCCCAGATCCATGGGCGGGATGAGCTGGAGATCGTGGACAAGGCCCGGCTGGACGGCTACTATGTGGAGCACCTGAGCTTTGGCATGGACGTAAAGTGCTTCTTTGGCACCATCAGGGCGGTGCTCGACCACGACGGTGTGGTCGAGGGCGGCACCGGCACTTTGCACGAAGAGGAAAACCACAAGAAGTAAGACTGGCCCGGGCAGAATACTTGATTTATCCCCTGAAAAGCGTATAATAAAACGGTATAAGACATCAAAGGAGGATTTCCATGAATCGCACCTACATCAACGAGGTACAAAAGGAAATTGGCAATACGGTCAAGGTACAGGGCTTTATTGAAAACCTGCGCAACAGCAAGTATATGGCCTTTATCGTACTGAAGGATATCACCGGCAAGCTGCAGATCACGGTTGAAAAAGAGGATCATCCTGATCTGGTGGGCACCATCGATCAGCTGACCCCTGATTCTGTCATCACTGTCACCGGTAAGGTGGTCGAGAACGACTACGTCAAGATGGGCGGCATCGAGATGATCCCCGAGGCCATCGAGGTGGAGAGCATTGCGGATGCACTGCCCATTGCCCGCAAGGCCATTGCCGCCACCAAGAAGAAAAAGGCGGTGGAGCGTTCCAGCATCGACCAGCGCATTGATTACCGCTGGGTCGATCTGCGCACCGACGAGAACCAGCTGATGTTCAAGGCCCAGAGCTGCATGGTCAACGCCATGCGCAAGTTCCTGCTGGATCAGAACTTCATCGAGATCCACACCCCCAAGCTGATCGCTGCTGCCAGCGAGAGCGGCTCTGAGGTGTTCAAGGTGGATTACTTCGACCGCAATGCCTATCTGGCACAGAGCCCCCAGTTCTACAAGCAGATGGCAATGGCTGCAGGCTTTGAGCGCATTTTCGAGACCGGCCCTGTGTTCCGTGCCGAGAAGAGCTATACCAACAAGCACGCCACGGAGTTCTCCGGCTTCGATCTGGAGTTCAGCTACATCACCTCTTACAAGGATGTCATGGCCATGGAGGAGCAGCTGCTCAAGGCTGGCCTGCAGGCTGTGAAGGATGCATACGGCGACCAGATCCAGGAGCTGTTCGGCAAGGAAGTCATCGTGCCCGAGACCCCGTTCCCCGTGGTCAAGCTGGCTGACCTGTACAAGGGTCTGGAAGAGGACTTCGGCTATGTGGTGGACGATTCCGAGAAGGGCGACCTGACCACCGAGGCCGAGCGCCTGAGCTACGATTGGGTGAAGAAGCACTATAACCACGAGTTCCTCTTCGTCACGGATTACGATGCTGAGAAGCGCGCTTTCTACCACATGCGCGACGAGAACGGCGTGCCTCAGGGCTACGACCTGATCTGGCGCGGTGTGGAGATCACCACCGGTGCCCAGCGCG
>ERZ780228.1906-NODE-1906-length-11587-cov-5.536247_pt1 | contig 11587 bp, 9 predicted proteins | sample MGYA00511015_ERZ780228 | MGnify/ENA primary metagenome ERZ780228 (study PRJEB29588, sample SAMEA2161897) | human gut metagenome | biome: human gut; feature: human-associated habitat; material: faeces | place: Denmark | collected 2008/2010 ...
TGCGGGTGTAGCCCCCGGCAGGGGAGAGCAGCGCCGCCGCAATGTCCGATTCAAATTGCTTTTCGGTGGTGTTGAGGGGCATGGTTAGACCTCCTTAAAAAGAAATGTAGTAATTAGTCTGATTAAATTATTTATAAAAAGTGCAACAGGTTTTGTTTTATCTGGATAAATTAAGAAATAAAGAGTGATAGTTGCTGTTATCGCACTGAGCCATGAAAAACGAAGATTTCTAGATTCACGTTTATAGGAAACAAGATGCTCAAGAATCTCTACTTTTTTGTCGAAATCGTTTTTTAATTCAGTAATCTGCTCTAAGAGGGAATTTTTTTCGGATAATAAAAGATTGGATAACAGATAAACATCATCAGATGGCAATGATCCTTTTGAAAGGAGATTTTGAAGTGCCAACTGAGCATTTGAGTATCTAGTTGAATCGGATAAAAGGGATTCATAAGGAGCAATATTTTTTTCGAATTCAAATCTTAATAAAAGACAATTTTTTAGTGAATGTGTGTTTAGTTTGATTTTATTTAAACGGTTTCTGTAGTAGGGGATTGTCCTTTCAGAAATACGGTTGGCCATAGACAAAAATAAAAGTAAAAATAATGAAGGTGCGATGGTATCAACGAAATCAAGGCAAATTGATCCTTGTGTGGTTTGATAACTTGGAGTGTGTTTTTTTAAGGAGGGATTGACAACATATATTAAACTTGTTGTATCTATGTAATTATAACGACTGGTTAAGGAGCTTTGAAAAAATAATCTGCTATATTCAAAAAAATCTTTGTGGTATGGAGAAGCAACGTCGATTGCCGAAGGAATTCCTACAGAGGTCCAAAATAATTGAGAATTTAAATCAGTGTATTCTACATTTGAATCATAAAATATAACGGAAGGTGGAATGATATTTAATTGATGAAAATATGTTTGAAAAAATGGCTGTACAAAACTGAAAAACTCCCATTTTAGATAGCAAATTTTTTCATAGAGAGTATCGCTTTTCACAAATTCATTTCTATAAATAGCATAATACGACTGTTTGTGTGGATGAAATAAATTATCAGATGAAAAAAAGACTTTTCGAACAAATGAATATGAGTAAGTGTAATTATTTTCACAAAATGATGATAACTCGCTCCTGAATTTAGGGGAAAATATAATGCTAAATTCGACAGAAAAATAAGAAGAATTGACGATTCTAAAACAAATGGAAAAATTTGAGAATTTAGAGCTTAGAGAGTCGGATGACTTAAAAGAAAAAGGTCCAAAATATGCAGATGGAAAAGAGTTTGGAGAATGATAAATAAGCCTATCAAGTCTATTTATTTCATCCTCAATAGAATCATTTGAAGAATTGTGATTTAAAAAAACTAAAAGCAGTTTTTTTAGACCGCGTTTAACAATGTCAAGATCCTTACAAGAAATGAGATCAGAACAAATGATGAAATAAGGAATACAATGTTTTGAAGGCGGGATAGAACAGTCATGCCTAAAATGTCGATTGGGACTAAAAGCTGAATCGTAGATTTGCTTTCCCCTTTCCTGAAATTGTTTACTGAATGGCTGATATAAATAGAGGTAACATTTCGATTTTTCAAAATAATAACTGAGTTTTTCGAAAAAAAGTTTCTTCCGAATGCCATAATATTTCAAAATTACACCTCCCATTCCCAATTACAACATCACAAATCAAACTTTTCTTATAGCTTTCTAGCTTTTTCACCAGTTGTTCTTTCTTCTCAATCAACTTGTCAATCTCAAAAGGTTTAGCACCAAAGCAATTGACATTTTTTGCTAAAGACAAGGAACATGGATGGTGTCATTTGGCGGATTTTGTTTCTGCCACCTTGCAAAGAGCAGGAGGAAGGAAAAAATGTTGATAATATTGAGCTTGTTGAAATTGATTGCAGTAAAGTATAAAATCCAAGCTCTCATTAGTGTTGGTAAGTTCGATTTTGCAATTATCGAATGAAGAAAAACTTTTATGGTTCGAGGAAGATACAATTCGAAGCAAAACAGAGGGCGATAAAGGAAAGAAAATCTCAGAATCAATATTTTTAAGACCGTTATCGCCGTTGCGAAAAGATTTCTTTACGGGATTATAACGAACGACAGGATTATCGCTTGTCAGAAAATAAGGATGAGTTGGACTACAATAAATAATCCATGATTTTTCCAATAAGGCGTCAATTCGCTCTTGCTTATTTGGACTGTCCATTAGAGAAAAGAGAATGATGTCCTTGATTTCATCATTAGTGAAATTTGTACGAAGGACAGCTTTACAATATTCTTGATAGCCTTTAGCAGAATAATATGGAGGAATATGCGTCAAAGCATATGCTTTGAAATTTCTAATAGTTTGTTCACTGATCCTTGACCCTTCTCTATCTATCCAAGCGGGAACACGCAAGGATTGTGCGCAAAGGTAATTTCCTAATCGGATTTTGTCATCGAGAGTTAAAATCGTTTCATGTTTTTGGGTTTCTTGAATCCGCCGAAGTAGATCAGGAAGATAATTGGTGCAGTATGGTTCAATTTCTTTGGCAAATCTGTTTTCCCAGAAGTTGACGCTTCTTTGGTTGACTTCATAATAGTATTCGATATAGCCAACATTTGCAATAGAATTTTTATAGAAATTAAATTCTGAATTTCGATATTCGCCTACACCAATCATAAAATGGTCAGGTCTTGTTTCGGTTGCAAATAATTTGAGGTACGATTGAGGAACGATGTGCTGTTTGCGAGTGACTTGTTTTTGAGTAGGAGTATCCATTTTTACACCTCCATTTTCCCCGTTACAACCTCATAAATCAAACTTTTCTTATAACTTTCCAACTCCTGTACTAACAGTTCTTTTTTCATGATTAACTTGTTCAGTTCTAAAGAGCGTTTCTTAATGAAACTAACGATTTCAATTTGTTCTTCAATAGGAGGAAGCGGAATTGTAAAGGCAAGAACCTTGCTGGAACTTGTACAAGCCAGATTTGTGGTTTTGATTGCCGTTACATCAAAATAGGAACGACCAACATCAGAAGCGGTCAAATATTCCAAAAACTCTGGAAGTAAAATAGTTTCATTGGTTTGGACAGCAAATACATGATTCTGATGCAGACAAGGTTCAATTTCACCATGCCAGACACAACCTCTGCCAAGTTTGTCACGGTCGCCGCCTTCGGTCATAAGAACATCACCAGAATGAAGTCTATACTTCAAATCTTCATCGGGCGTTACTTCGATAGTAGCCAAATCGTTCAAATCAACATAACCGCCCTGCACATTTGCAACTCTTAAATAAGGTCGCTCTATTAAGACAGTATCTTTGCTATAACTTTTTCCGAGTGTAATACCAGATTTAATTGTAGCACAGTGACGCAGCTGAGTTTTTCGCCACTCTTTTGGAATCTCCCCAATCCATTCAACTCCGCTATCCTTCATCTCCCGCTCACCGCGCACGCCTTTGGTAACAGCCTGCGTAATAACTGCCTGCTTGAGCTTTTTGTAATCTTCAATACTGGTTTGAAGATTGTAAATTATAGCATCAAACTTGGAACAAAAATTATTGAGATAGCGAACGATTCTTAGTTGTTTATCAATACTGTTTGGAACCGAAATGGGCAGATTGGAATAACGATCTGCTCCAATATTTTGAATGGTAGATTGAATGAAAATAGAATTTTTCCATATTTCATAGGCAGAGGAACAAGTATAGTAATATACAAATTCTGGAAGAACTAGTCTATTGAAGGATGCTTTAATTAGATAGCCAGCATAGGCGGCACGTCCATAGTAGTTATGGTAGATAAAACTTTTTCCAACAGTTGCACCACTCCGAGCAAAAAGAATATCGCCCTCATGAAGCATATAGTTTTGAGCTGAGGATTCATCTAGGGAAAGCATTCCCGAATTTTTTAATGTGCCATTTGGGGAAATATCAGTGATTCGAATATATCGAGGAAGAATATCTGAATACAAAGTGCCGCTTTCATTTGCACCATAACAAAGAGGAGAAGAAAGAAGATATTTTAGTTTGTACAGAGAAAAATCAGTTGGAATCTCCCCGATCCATTCAATGCCGCTGTCTTTCATTTTCCGTGCCATGGTCAGCCCTCCTTATGGAACAGCTCTGCCAGCCCGGCGGAGATATCCTGTTCCAGTGCGGTGATGCGTGCTACAATATCCTCCACGGCTTCCGGTGCCTGATACTCGTAGAAATAGCGAGTCATGGGGATCTCGTAGCCCACCTTGGTCTTGCTGTGGTCGATCCATGCGTCGGGGGCGTAGGGCAGAACTTCCCGGGCAAAGTAGGCGTCAATATCCTGCACCAGCGGTACGTTTTCAGTGTCACGCAGGCTGGTGTCCGGCACAGGCTTGCCACGCTTCAGGAGGATGTTGCCTGCCTCGTCCCGCTGGGGGCGCTCCACCACGATTTTGTTGTAGCCGAACTCCACGCTCTCGAACACCTTGCTCTCGCAGTAGATGCCGTTCTTGTTGCCGTACACCTTGCCGTTGGCAAATTCGCCGTAGGCGGTGACGATCAGCTCCCGGCAGGCATCGGTGATGTCGTTGCGCTTGGTGCCGATGCTCTTGCGGCGGGGTTCAAAGCAGTGGCTGGCGTCAATAAGCTGCACCTTGCCCGCACGGTGGGCGGGCTTATCCTTGCTGAGCACCCAGATGTAGGTGGAGATGCCGGTGTTCATGAACATATCGGTGGAAAGCTGGATGATGCAGTCCAGCCAGTCGTTTTCCAGAATATACTGCCGGATGTTGCTGGGCCCGCTGCCGGCATCGCCGCTGAACAGGGGAGAGCCGTTCTGGATAATGGCCATCTTGCCCTTGTTTGCCAGCTTGGCAAGACCGTTCAGCACAAAAAGCTGCTGACCATCGCTGATCTTGGGCAGACCGGGGGCAAAACGCCCCATCTCGCCCCGGGCGGCTTCGGCTTCCACCGCCTTCTGCTCCCGCTTCCAGTCAATGCCGAAGGGCGGGTTGGAGATGATGTACTGGAAGGTGAACCCGGGGAACTGATCCTCCGACAAAGTATCACCGAACCGCATATTGTTAGGGTCGCCGCCCCGGATCATCATGTCCGCCTTGGCGATGGCAAAGGTGGAGGGGTTGAACTCCTGCCCGAAGCAGGTTACCTCAATGTCGCTGTTCAGCTCGTGGATGCGCTCCTCCATGCAGCTCAGCATCTGGCTGGTTCCCATGGCCATATCGTAAACGGTCATGCTGCTGGTATCGAGGTCGGCTTCAGACAGCAGCAGGTCGGTCATCAGGTAGATGATATCCCGGCTGGTGAAGTGAGCTCCGGCTTCCTCGCCAAAGCTCTCAGAGAACCGCCGCACCAAGTCCTCAAAGATGTAGCCGCAGTCCACGGCGCTGATCTTGTCCGGGCCAAGATAGCCCTTCCCAGAGCCGAACTCCTTGATGACGAGGTAGAGGGTGTTGCTCTCCACCATCCGCTTGATGATGTTGTCAAAGTCGAACTTTGCCAGCACGTCCTGTGCGTTGGCAGAAAAGCCGGACAGGTAATCCCGGAAGTTGGACTCAATGTTGTCCGGGTCTGCCAGCAGGGTCTCGAAGGTGAACCGGCTGGTGTTATAGAACTGGTAACCGGAGGCTTTCTGCAAAAAGCCGTCGATGACCTGCAGCTTTTTCACCTTCTCGTAGGTGTCCAGCACCGCCTGATGGGTGGGCAGCAGGCAGTCGTGAAACCGCTTCACCACGGTCATGGGCAGAATGACCAGACCGTACTCGTGGGGCTTGAACGGCCCACGCAGCATATCGGCTACGTTCCAGATCATGGCGGCTTTTTCGGCAATGTTGGCACCTACGGCGGTGATCTTATCGTTTGGCATACGTTGCTCCTTGTTTTTTGTGATAGGTGGACATCCTGATTTTACAACAATGGGTGTCCCATAAAGTGGACGGAAGACTGCTTTTCCTGAAAAATGATTCTTACATCTATTGTACCACGATAAAAGTGGAAACACCATATTCCGGCAAAAGAAAATGCCCGCCTGAAAATCAGACGGGCATACAGTAAATCAAATCATCTGAAAATGCTTCAATGCTTCCACAATTGCATCTTCTTTCTCCTTCGGACACTGAGGCTGCTTTGTATTTTCGGACTTCGCCTTGTGATGGTTCTCCCGTACCTCCAGACCGCATTTCTGCTTGACCTGCGAGATATACAGGGAAGAAACCTTCAGCCCAGTCTGTTCCAACACACGGGCCTTGATTTCAGGATAGGTCGCACCCTTTTGCAATCCTGAAGTGTCCATGCCCTCCAAAGAGAACTCTACACGGACTTTTTTGGAGTCGATCTCACCCTTGGAAAGCACAATGACACATTCGACGTGCTTCGTCCTTGGAAACAGATCCACAGGCTGCACTTTCTCTGCGTGATACCCATTTTGTTCCAACCATGCGGCGTCCCGGGCGGCGGTGGCGGGGTTGCAGCTGACGTAGACCACCCGGCGGGGGGCCATGCGTACCACGGCAGAAAGGGTGGCCCCGTCGCAGCCTTTGCGGGGCGGGTCCAGCATCACGACATCCGGGTGCAGGCCCTCGGCGGCCAGCTTTGCGGCCCCCTGCCCGGCATCAGCGCAGAAGAAGCGGCTCTTGGCGGAAACCGCTGCACCCATGCGGGCGGCATTGGCCTTGGCGCTTTCGATGGCTTCGGGTACGATCTCTACGCCCACCAGCTCACGGCAGTGGTCTGCCATGGAAAGGCCGATGGTGCCCATGCCGCAGTAGAGATCCAGCAAAAGGTCATCCGGTGTCAGCTGGGCGTATTCGGCGGCAATGCCGTAGAGCTGCTCAGCGGCAAGCGTGTTTACCTGATAAAACGAAAGCGGGCCAAGCTGCACCGGGACGCCGCAGAGGGTGTCTTCAATATACCCCTGTCCATACAGAGTGTGAGTCTCAGAACCAAGGATGACATTGGTGTTTTTTGCGTTGACATTCAACAGGATGGTGACAATGTCCGGAAACGCCTCTTTCAGCCGGGTGCACAGCTCTTCGGCTGAAGGAAGCTTGGCACGAGTGGATACCAGACAAACCATGATCTGACCGCTGTGTGCGCCACGCCGCAGGAAGATATGCCGTACAAGGCCCTTGCCGGTCTCCTCATTGTAGGGGTGGATGCCTTTTTCTGCAAAGAATGCGCACAGGGTGTTGCCGATCTCATTCAGTACGCCGGGCTGCAGGCGGCAGTCCGGACAGGGAACGATACGGTGGGTACGCCCGGCATAAAAACCAATGCAAGGGCGGCCGGCTTTGTCTGTTCCGACCGGAAACTGGACTTTATTGCGGTATCGGTCGATCTCCGGGGAGCCTACGATGGGAAGGACCGGAACATCCAGCCCGCCGATGCGTGCAAAGGCGTCTGCAACATTCTCCTGCTTGGCGCGGAGCTCGGCGGCATAGTCCAGATGCCGCAGACTGCAGCCGCCGCAGGGACCGGCCACAGCACAGTCCACCGGGATGCGATCCGGCGAGGGCTTGAGAACCTCGTCCAGAATGCCGAAAGCGTAGCGCTTGCAGTCCTTGACGATGCGTACCCGGGCTTCATCGCCGGGCGCTGCACCGGGAATGAACACGGTCTCACCCTCCGGGCTGTGAGCGACACCGCTGCCATCGCTGGACAGGCGCTCCACCTGCAGAGTGAGAACTTGATTTTTCTGTAAGGGCATGAAGGGTCTCCTTTACTGGTGGTCGGTGCCGTCGGCAGGGGCATCTGCCTGTGCCGCAAAATACTTGCTGGGCGGCACGCCCTTGGCACGCTTGAATACCCGCGAAAAATAGAACTGGTCGAAGAAGCCTACCGAAACAGCGACCTCTGCAATGGACAGATTGCCTGCACGCAGCAGCTTGCAGGCTTCGTTGATACGGTACTCGGTAAGGTAATCGATGGGGCTTTTGCCTACATTCAACATGAACACACGATAAAGGTGGCTGCGGGATACGCCTACACTTTTTGCCACATCGTCGATGGAGATATCGTGAGAATAATTGAATTGGATATACTTGATTGCATTGAGCACATACTGACTGGAAGAAGAAGCCGTGTGAGGCTTGCCGACGCTGGTCTCCTTCATCAGGGAAGCAATGAACAGGTACAGATATCCCACCATGGCGGCTTCGTCCTGCGGCTGCAGCCCACGGGAGGAATAGATGTTGGCCAGTGCGGTACGCATTCCCTCCGGATCCTGTGTGTGATGCACAGGCGAGTCATCCGTAAAAGGCAGCTGTGCAGTCAGCTTATGGGCACATGCGCCATTAAAACCGACCCAGCTGTACTCCCACGGCTGCTGCTCATCGGCTGTGTAACGGATAAGCTGGCTGGGCCGTGCAAAGAACAGATCCCCCGGGCTCACTTCCCAGGTGCGGCCACCCACCTCGAATACACCCTTGCCGGAAAGCACCAGATGGATCAGGTAATGATCCCGGATGCCGGGGCCCCAGGTCTGCCCCGGAGCACAGCGTTCGATACCGCAGTTGAAAATGGACAGCTCAATATTGTTGGTATAATTTTGCTTGAAGGATTGCTTGTATACGTCCGCCATAGCCGCGTTTCCTCCACTTTGTCATATTGCAGGCAGCTTTCTGCCCGACACTGAGATAAGTATACCACACATCTGCCTGCAAGTTCAACAAAAGTACATCTTATTCTTTGAGCTGGACGCCAAAATTCGTGCTTTTTCTGCGATGGAAATTGAAAAAAGGTGCTGGATGCATTACAATAGGCATAACAAACCCGTCTATCTCAAGACAGCATTCTGAGGGAGGGATCGTCATGGCGACCAGCACACAGCTTCGGCAGCGGATCGCGGCAGGGGAGTGGGACCCAAAGCTTCGGGCATTGTACGGAAATACGGAACAGGAGCTTTGCCGCCAGCGTGCAAGGTACTGCGCCGCACTGGAGCAGTTTGAGCTGTATTTCGGCCCGGGCAGGCAGGTGCAGGTCTATTCAGCACCGGGCCGTGCAGAACTGGGCGGCAACCATACCGACCACCAGCACGGTTACGGCCTTGCGGCGGCGGTGACACTGGACCTTGTGGCGGTCGCAGCCCGCAATACGGACGGCTATGTTCGGGTGAAGTCCCGTGGGTTCAACAAACTGGATGTCATTGACCTGACCGTAGCAGGCCCGCAGGAAGGGGAGGGAACCCACTCCGCCAGTCTGATCCGCGGCATTGCGGAGGGGTTCCGGGCCGTTGGGAAAAAGGTGGGTGGCTTTGATGCCTATACTGCCAGCGATGTGCTGCGCGGGTCCGGACTTTCCAGCTCTGCGGCCTTTGAAATGGGAATGGCGGTCATCTGGAACGGGGAGTACGATTGCGGCCTTGCCCCTACGGAACTGGCGAAGATCTGCCAGTACGCAGAAAACACCTACTTTGGCAAGCCGAGCGGACTTCTGGATCAGCTGACCAGTGCGGTGGGCGGCATCATCTTTGCAGACTTTGCAGATCCGGCATCGCCGCAGATCGAAAAGATCCATACGGACGGCCTGCTGCCGCCGGGCATGAGCCTGTGCGTTACGGATACGCGTGGCAGTCACAGTGAGCTGACAAGCGAGTTTGCAGCCATCCGGAAAGAGATGGAGCAGGTGGCCGGGACGTTGGGCAAAAAGGTTCTGGGACAGGTGACGGAAAGCGAATTCTGGGCGGCGCTGCCTGAGCTGCGCAGAAAATGCGGTGACAGGGCTGTGCTGCGGGCCATTCACTATTTTGAAGAAAATACCCGTACGCTTGCACAGCGGGACGCGCTGCAGGCGGGAAAGTTTGCAGCTTTTGCTGCGCTGGTTCTGGAAAGCGGCCGGGCCTCTTTTGCGTTGTGTCAGAATGTCTATTGCAGCACGGATGTGCGGCATCAGGGACTCTCCGTGGCGCTGGCACTGAGCCAGTGCATCCTGCAGGGCAGCGGTGCCTGGCGGATGCAGGGCGGCGGCTTTGCAGGAACCATTCAGGCCTATGTGCCCAGGGAGCTGCTGGAACGCTATCATAGCGAGATCGAGCGGGTGTTCGGTGCAGGCAGCTGCTATGTGCTTCGCCTGCGGGAACAAGGTGCTGTGCGGGTAAGCTGAAACAGCAAAAAGAAAAGCATCTGCGGTGTGATATGTACCGCAGATGCTTTTTATGCGTAAGAATGAGAACTAGATAAAATCAGCAGCCAGACATGAAGCCGTTTGTCTGATTCTGTGCCTGCTGTTTCCGCTGCTGCTGATCCGAGAGATACTCCACCATTTCCTTTTCCTCGCGGGAAAAATGGAACAGGTCGGAGATCGTGTCATAAGCACCGACCACAAAATTGAAGCCGGTCTTTACCACATTGAACAGCAGAAGAGGAACAAAGGTGAAGGAGAACGAGATCAACCCACCGCCAAAGAAGAAGTCATCCAGACGCAGGTTGTTGAAGAAAAGATCCAGCGCATCGCCCAACGGTCCGCCGCCGGAAATGGAATACAGCTCCTCTTCCGGGACAGATGCGTAAGAATGAGGCATCTGAAGGTTTTTCATGGATGAAACTCCTTTCCGACAAATAGATCTGCTTCCTCAGGGTCAAACGCAGGGATCAGGCGGCTGCCGTATCAGAAGCCTGTCCGTTGTTGAAAGCAGGCATGGGGTTCACAAGGTCGTTGTAGAGGTTCTTGACCGTACGGATAATGCTTACGACCTGACCGTATGCATAATAACCTGCCAGAGTACCCATACCAAACAGAGCAAGCTTGCTCCAGCCGTTCATCTTATCCCAGGTGTGGTAGAAGGTGCCAGCCGGGGACAGACCATTGTTGGCTCCGCTGACAATAGTATTTTTGAAATAACTGAGGGAATAACTGCCACCCAGAAGGAGCGCATTGACAAGAGCGCTTTGGCAGAAGATGACAAACTGATCGGTATTGAAGGTGATGTCGTAGCCAAACACACTGCCAAGAAGAATCTCCTTGCCGCCGTCCAGATAGGTCATTTCTTCTTCAGAAATAACGGCGTAGGAAGCCGGTAAAAGCATGGTGGTCTGATAGAGATGGTCCATGATGGGAAAACTCCTTTCCATAGTGGAATCTGCATAAAGGCAGATAATATACTATCTGAATTGTAGCATAACTGTGTCAAAATAACAAGAGCAGAGCTGCGTAAAATCATGATACATTTGTGAATAAATTGTTACAAGGAAGCAGCAAAATGACGAATGCCAGTGTAAAACCGTGCGGCGTGACCCAATTCCGGTTCCGAAAAAATGTTCCGGCGCAATAATAAAAAGCATCTGCACGGATCCGTGCAGATGCTTTGAAAAGAATGCAAAATTTTACGCAACCCGCTCATACAGCACGGTCAGACCGGCAATGTGAGCAGAAAGACCTTCCGGCAGGGGAGCGGAGAGCCGCCACTGCCAGTTGGTACCCTGTGTGCTGGGGGTATTGATGCGGGCTTCGCTGCCCAGATGCAGCCAGTCTGCCAGCGGGATGATGGCCATATCCGAAACACTGGCAAGGCAGGCGCAGATCATGGCTTCGGTCAGTTCCTCAGGCTTGCAGCGCAGATAGCGGCAGGCATAGGCAACGTCCTCTGCACTGGCGTTGATG
>ERZ780228.1946-NODE-1946-length-11342-cov-6.290245_pt1 | contig 11342 bp, 6 predicted proteins | sample MGYA00511015_ERZ780228 | MGnify/ENA primary metagenome ERZ780228 (study PRJEB29588, sample SAMEA2161897) | human gut metagenome | biome: human gut; feature: human-associated habitat; material: faeces | place: Denmark | collected 2008/2010 ...
CAGCCGAGGGTGCTTTGACAGAAGTTCACTCCATGTTACAGAGAATGAATGAGTTAGCAGTACAGGCTTCCAATGGAACAAATTCAGAGGATGATCGTCAGGCAATTCAGGATGAAATTTCACAGTTGACAACTGAAATTGATCGTGTTGCTGAGACAACAAAATTCAATGAGATTTATCTGTTAAAAGGTGATAAATCCGGAACAACAAAGACTAATACTGTTGCAGCTCATGATGCGGGTCTTGCTGGAAAACTTAGTGAATCTGTAGATGGAAAGACAACATTTACGGCTGATGCACTTGCAGTAGGAGACAAAGTTACAATTGCAGGAAAAGAGTACACATTAGTAGATTCTGCTGATACAGCAGATTACACTGATCTTAACGGATTTACTGCTCAAGCAGGCGATAAGCTTACAAAAGATGGTGAAACTTATACATATGTAGATGCAGCCGGAACAACACCTGCTGGTCAAACAGCCGCAGCTGCAGGCTGGTTTAAAGACAGCAATACTACTACAGGAGCAGATACAGTTACAGTTGCAGCCGGTGATAAATTAACACGAAGTGGAAAAACAACTACTTTTATGGGAGATGCTGTTGCAACAACAATGGCTAAAACACTTTCAGAGGCTCAGGCTGAGATTAAAAAAGCAGCTGCTAATAGTAAGGTCACGATTGATGGTACGGAATATACAATTGCAACAACAACAGATTTGAAAAAGAAGCAAGCTACAGCGGATGATCTTGCAAATATGGTATCTTCAGATTCCAATATTAAAGTTGGAACGAATCAGTATTATGTTGTACCAAAGGGATCAGAGAAAGATTCAGAAATAACAATTGATGATGCTTACAAAATGATGGCTAAAGAATTAGAGACAGCCAGCAGTATCGGTGCTGATGAGAAGACAAAAGCAAGTGTAAAAAATAATGGTGATGGTACGTTTGAAATTACACAGGGTAAAGTGGAAGTAAAGAAATCTCTTTCTTTCAGCTTACATGTAGGTGCTGACGCAGATGCAACAAATAAAATCAATGTTGATATTGATGCAATGAGCGCAGCAGGTCTTGGAATTAAAGGAATCAATGTAAAAGATGATTCAGGTGTTGCAGCTACATATGCGATTGATGCAATTGCAGATGCAGTAGCTAAAGTTTCTTCCCAGCGTTCCGCTCTTGGTGCTGTTCAGAACAGATTAGAGCATACAATCGATAACTTAGATAACGTTGTTGAGAACACAACATCCGCAGAATCCCGTATCCGTGATACAGATATGGCTGAAGAGATGGTTAACTACAGCAAGAACAACATTCTTGCACAGGCAGGTCAGTCTATGCTTGCACAGGCTAATCAGTCTACTCAGGGAGTGCTTTCTCTGTTACAGTAATTTGTGTAAAAATGCATCAAAAAAGAAGCTCGCAGTTTTGTGGGCTTCTTTTACTAAGCTATTGCTGGAGCTTTTTCAATTCATCGATTGATAATCCAGAAACGCTGGAAATTTCTTCCAAAGACAGTTTGTTAAGTTCCAATAGATGACGTGCAGTATTAAGGATGCCCTTTTGAATTCCACTTTTTTCACCAGCTTCAACGCCAGCTTCATACTCCGCTTTCCGAAGTTTCTTCTCTTCTTCTTCCTTGTCATATTCAAATATACTCATACTGATAACCTCCGCGCGGTTCTTTCGAAGAAAATCCGCAAGAATATTTTCTTTGATACATTCATCTACAGCGTATTCTACGGCCTGATCCAGAGGCATGCCGGCTGCATATTTTCGAACTTTTGCAACATATTGCGAATATTCTTTTAATGTCTGGCAATGTTCCATGAGAAGAGCATTATGCCCTTCATTAATATTTAAGACTGTCACAATAAGTTCAAGTTTTGGTTCACCAGACAGATTCTCAAATGCAGAAGAAAGCCTGTGTTCAGAGAAATCGGAAAGAGTGTCAGTTCCATTATACAACTCAATGAAATTTGGAGCAGGTATCTTTTGCAGGCTGGATGAGTATAAAGATTTTTTATCCAGCAGCTTCTGGTATTCATTGCTGATATAAAATAAATCACGAAGAGGCATATTTGGGTTATAAGTTGACTGATGTTCATACAGATACAAATTGGTATCAATAATAAATGCCAGATCGTTTTTCATTCCCATATAAATTGCATTTTCTAATGTGACAATCTCTAAATCTTCCGGATCGGTATAATGCCTCTGGTTCACTGCATTGTAAAGTGAGAGCAGATTCTTTCTGTCTGAAAATAGCATTCGAAAAACAGTATCTTTGTAGTTTCGGTTTACAAGTGGAAAGCTGGTTTTGGTCAGTTTGTCTTGGGTTCTCTTTGATTTTGCCATAGGGTGTCCTCCTTGTTACGATGAGGCAGCTGCAATAAATGTAGCACATATTGCATTATGCCTCACAGCAGGAAGATCAATTTCTGTAAAATAGTAACCATAATCGTCTCCTGCTTTTAAATTGGTTAATGGGTAATAAAAGCATAGATACGAAATGAATGACACCGATTGTTTTTGATAATCGAGTGCTTCCTAGAATACAGATGGCTCATCAGCCACAAAGATTTTGTAAAATATGCTTTGGGATATTGTATCATACCAACATCAGAAAATGCAATGGAGAAAATAGTAAAATTTTAAATATTATGAGTACTAAAAAAATGAATAAAAGCATTCATTCAAATCTCCGTAACAGTAGCCCAAACAAAAGAATCATGCTACAATGAACCAAGGAAGATAAAAACAGCAGAAATGCCATAGAATAACGAAGGAGATCATCAGCCATGGACATAAATATTTTATACGAGGATGAGGAGGTTATTGTCTGCGAAAAACCGGCGGGGGTTGCGGCGCAGACAAAACGGTTAGGACAGGCGGACATGGAAAGCCTTCTGAAAAATTACCGTGCTGGAAAGGGAGAACAGCCGTATATCGGGGTGGTACACAGGCTGGATCAGCCGGTGCGCGGAGTGATGGTTTTTGCCAAAACAAAAGAAGCTGCGGCGGATTTAAGCCGTCAGGTGCAGACAAAAATGGCAGATAAATTCTATTATGCAGTGACAGACGGTGTGCCGGAACAGAAAAAAGGTACATTGGAGGATTACCTGCTCCGGGATGGAAAAACAAACACTTCAAAAGTGGTATCTAAAAGTACGGAGGGCGCAAAGGCAGCAAGGCTGAACTATGAAGTGACCGCACAGAATAAAACGAACGCCGTTCTCCGGATCCGGTTAGACACCGGAAGACATCATCAGATCCGGGTACAGTTAGCAAATGCAGGAATCCCAATCGTGGGGGATGCGAAGTATAACTTTAAAGAGGCGATGACACGGAGTGGAAACGGTCTTTTACTCTGTTCTTATAAAATCGGATTTAAACATCCAAAGACACATAAAAAAATGGAGTTCGAAATCAGGAATCCATTTCTCATCTGAGACAGAAACGCAGGAGCTACAAAGGACTTCTGAGTTTTTTTCTCACAAAAAGAAAAATAGACAGTCATGTCTCTGAAAGTAAGAGGTAAATCGTTACTGGGCGAAGTATGAGTAAACAGCAGCGAAAAATAGAATAAAATCACGAAAAATGTCGAAAATAGAGTGGTAAAATAAGCATAATGTGCTAAAATACAAATAGGATTTAAAATTGGGTTCATAAAATAAAAAAGATGTAGTGGGAGGTATGGGTATGAACAATATTAAGGTGAGAACAAAATTAGTCATTGTAATGGTGATTGCACTGATCGCACTGGCACTATGCGCCGTCATTTCCAACACAAGCCTGTCAGGACTTGGAAATAATGCGTTAGACATTATCGAGAATGATATGCGTTCCTCGTATGATGAACAGATCAAGGCACAGGTAGATAATGTAATATCTCTTTGCCAGAGCATTTACAATCGGTATGAAAAAGGTGAATATACCTTAGACGAGGCAGAAAAACTTGCAGCAGACCAGATTCGTGATCTGCGTTACGGCAATAATGGATATTTCTGGGTAGATACCTATGATGGAACAAACGTAGTCCTTCTCGGCAATGACACAGAGGGAACAAATCGTATGGATGCAGTGGACACCAATGGATTTGCGTATATGCAGGCAATCATCAGTGCAGGAAGGCAGGAAAACGGCGGTTTTACGGATTATGTATTCCCGAGAGAGGGTGAGACGGAACCATCTCCAAAACGTGCTTACAGCAAGGCATTTGAACCATTTGGCTGGGTACTTGGAACCGGAAACTACACGGACGATATTGATGAGGACGTATTGGGTGTGAAAAATGAATTTTCTTCCTATGAATCCAACAGCAGAATGGCGATCATCGGAATCGCTGTTGTCATGGAAGTAATCTTAATTTTAGTTCTGACACTGATCACAGCCAGCATTGTGAAGCCATTGAAAAAGAGTCTTACCCATATTGACGAGATAGCGCAGGGCGATTTTTCAAAAGAATTTGAACAGGATCTGTTAAAGAGAAAAGATGATTTTGGACAACTGGCAGATTCGCTTGAAAAAATGCGTTCTGAGATGAATGAACTGATCGGAGAGGTAAAATCAGAAGCATTAGAGATCACCGGCATGGTGCAGGAGATTGATACAAGCCTTCAGGCTTTAGATGATCAGATTGAAAATGTATCTGCAACAACGGAGGAACTTGCGGCAGGTATGGAGGAGACAGCAGCATCTTCGGAAGAGATGAATGCAATGTCACATGAGATTGAGAGCGCTGCAAAGAGTATTGCAGAGAGATCTCAGGATGGCGCTACTGAGGCAGATGAGATCAGGGATCGTGCTGTGAAAATCAAAAAAGATACAGACGAAAATGACAGACGTACCAGATCGATTCATGAGGAGATTAATGAGAGCCTGACCAAAGCACTCGAAGATATTAAGGTTGTGGATCAGATCAATGTTCTTGCCAAATCAATCATGGATATTACCGGACAGACGAACCTTCTGGCTTTGAACGCATCCATTGAGGCTGCCAGAGCGGGAGAGGCAGGAAAAGGATTTGCGGTTGTTGCGGATGAAATCCGAGTATTGGCAGAGCAGTCCAAAGCAGCAGTTGCCCATATTCAGGAAGTGACTGGCAATGTGACCGCAGCCGTTGAGAATCTTGCAAATGATGCAGAGAGGCTGCTGGAGTTTGTCGGAAATGATGTTGTGGAGAGTCTTGGAGGATTTGCAGAAATGGCAAATTCCTATAATAGTGATGCTGCCAATGTAGATTCCCTTGTAACAGATTTCTCAGCGTCATCGGAGCAGCTGCTCGCATCCATTAACGGAGTGATGGATGCTATCTCCGATGTCAGCAAGACTGCGACAGAGGGAGCTACCGGAACAACGGATATTGCTGAAAAAGTAGGAATTGTTGTGCAGGAGGCAGAGGCAATTAAACAGAAGGCAGAGACAACCTATCGTTCTGCTGAAAAACTGCAGAAAAATGTGGAACGTTTTATTGTTTAACGGATATGGGATATTGATATAGAATGTGACAAAACAGCAAGCGTGTTTTGGGAGCAAAAGGGAATCGTATGATAGATAAGTATTATAACGGGGTTATTGAACAGGTTGTAAGTGGAATTGGGAATGTAGAACATAACAGTATCCTTGTGCGGTATAGCAATGATTTTTCCATATGGGATTTAGAGAGTGTCAATCATTACAAGGATCAGTCAGACATCTTTTTTACCTGTCATGAGTTTTCTTATAATAAGATTGCAGAGGCTTATGAACCGTATCTGGGACTGATCCGGCAGATGTTTCACAGGTATTGCAGTGGCACACTGGAAGAGTTTATGGAAGAATGTGATGTCTACAAGCTTCAGAGACCTGTATTTGAAAGTTATTTTGAAAACGGATTTTGCGAGAGAACGGAACAGATCCTGATCGATGAGGTAGAGTATGAGCAGGAACGCATGCGCAATTCGATCGTGACGATGCTTCAGAAATTATCAGAGATCCGTCCGGTCGTCATTGTGTTGAACCGCTTTCAGCTGGCTTCGAAAAGTACCATGCAGCTTACCAACAGACTGCTTCAGACAAAGAATAAAAATATCGGCATTGTCTTGGGAGTCAATGATGTGCAGTCGATTCCGGAATTTGCACATGAAGAGTGGGATGCAATCTGTGAGAGTATGGATGACCGGAACATGGTGTACCATATCGGAAATGCAGGCAGGAACATGGAACCGGATGTCATGGACTATTACTCTGATTATGAGAGTGACGATGGCTATCGGAAACTGAATAATCTGGTATACTTTTTGGATTTTGACCAGGCAGACCATCATCTGAGCAAGATTGAGCGCCGGATCAAGTTTGATAACTTTACGATTTCTGAGAAAAAGCATTATCAGCTTTTGCTGTTACAGATTATGGTGTCGGTACTGCAAAGAGATATTGCGAAGGCTCTGGAATCCTGCGAAGATCTGGAAAAACTGCAGGATCAGGAGAAAGAGGGAGCATTTTATTATAATTTCTGGATGGCAACTTCTTACATGTATCTTGGCAAGTTAGAGGAAGCCATGATTTATGTACAGAAGGCAAAGGAGTGCGGAGAAGCGCTTGGGGATGATTTTTTAGTGTTCCGTGCGGAACTTTTAAAAGCGCAGAACCAGATGTCCGGCTGGTGCAATATTTTCTTCTGTGCCCAGGATATTGAGATCAGCGATAAACTGATCGAGAAGCTGAATGCGTACCATTATAAAAATCATCTGGCGCATATTTATATTTATGCATACGACAATAAACCGGAGATCGTGGCAAAAGCGTACCGGTCGGAAGCATTTTTGATTTATTTTTCCAAGGGCGTTGCGCTTGCAAAAGAGATTGGCAATGAGCAGCTTATCAGCATTGCATACCGGAAAAATATCATGATAGCATCCACAAATGGCGAGTACGAAGTTTCCCTGTTATATTCGATCCGTACCTATGAGGCGATGAAAGATGTTGACAGCGTGGAGGGCGGAAGGATCTATTCCGGTATTGCGTATAATTTATGCGCAATGGGAGAAAATGAGAGAGCCCAGAGCTATTACAACAAGGCAATTAAGATATTATGTAAACTGAGAAAGCCGGAGGATATTGCAGAAGTACACTATAATATGTCATTGAACTGCGTTATGCTGGGGCAGTATGACAAGGCGCAGGAATACCTGACACAGTGTATGAAAGCGATCGAAAAGCTGCATCTGAACAGTCTGCGTGTCTGCAACCTGTCCAAACTGTATGGATTGTTTGCTCTGGTTTCCATTTTACAGGGAAACCGTTTTAACTGTGAGAGGTATCTGTATAGCTGCCGCCAGTTTTTGAATTATATTTTCGAGAAGGAAAAGACAGAAAACAACCTCGCCACTGTGCATGACTACGCAAAGGCAGATGATGATATGTTCCTCTATACGTTTTCCAAGGCATTATTAGCACAGCATGACGGAGACAACGAGGAGGCGCTAAAATTATATGAGCAGGCAGATATTTATTTAAAGAGAGCAGAGGGAAACCAGTTTTTCTGTTATGTGCTGTTCCGAAGGAACAGGATGGAATGCTTCAGGAATGCAGGAAAAGAGATCCTTTATGAGCAGGAAGAGTTTATTTTAAAACAGTATGAAGAGACACATCGTATCATGTTCCATGAGTACGCGGAGGATATGAAAGATCTTCTGCCACCGGTAGATGACGACTGTGAGGAATTATCAACCAGGGAAATCGAGGATCTGTTAAAGCAGGAGAGCGTGGAGCGGGCATATAAGAGTAAGAAAGAACAGCTCGACTTTATTTCTATCTGGCAGAAACTGATCGATGTAAATGGTATCACTGCAAAAGAGATGCTCAATATGGTCATGAAGACATTTTTAAATCATTTTGACGTCGACCGGGCAGTCTATATCCGCTATAGCGAGAGGGTGCCGCAGGTACTTTACAATGACACAGAGAAAGAGATGACGCCGGAGATCATGAAGATCATGGAAAAATCCATGCGGAAAAATGCGGGTGGATTTGTGATCTCCAAGATCAGCAGCAATTATTCTGAACATCAGGATATCACATCGATTTTTGGTGATGAAGATGTGTGTTCTATGGTGGCGATCCCATTTTTTAACAACGCAAAAATCGAGAATATTGTCATCACCTATGTGCTGATGAAGGATAACTGGCATTCCTCGGTGAACCGTTATATGCTTGATGAGGACGATCTGAACTTTTATCAGCTTCTGTTCCGTGAGGTGCGTTACGCATTGAACAGGCTTGATGCCTATGACAAGATTTATGAGATGAATACAAAACTGTATATGTCGGCAGTTACAGACCAGCTGACAGGGTGCTATAACCGTGAAGGGTTCTACCGCAAATTAGACGCACTTCTGAAAGAGATCGCAGGGGAAAAAAGAAAACCAAAGCTGGGAGTGATGTTTATTGACCTGGACAATTTCAAACACTATAATGATACGTACGGACATGATGTGGGCGATTTCGTTCTGATCAAAATGGCTGATATTTTTACGGAAGTCTGTGGAAAAGATGGTTTTGTGTGCCGTTATGGCGGGGATGAGTTCCTGATCTTCCTTTATACAGATGACAGGGATATTTTCAAAGAAAAGGCAGAGCGTATCTATCAGATTATTGATGAGGCAGACGGATTTTCGGCGGAGATCAGTGAAAAACTCGGACAGTCATTCTCAATCGATAAACAGCATCAGATCTCCTGCTCCATCGGTATTGCAGCCGGAGACCATATCTGTACGGAAAATGATATGACAGAGATGATCAAGAAGGCGGATGACCTGCTATATTCGATCAAAACAACGACAAAAGGAACCTATCGTATATGAAAATCGTTTTACCTGAGAAAGTAACTTATATTATTGACACACTGACACAGCATGGTTTTGAGGCCTATGCTGTAGGAGGGTGCGTCCGTGATACGATGTTAGGACGGATTCCTATGGACTGGGACATCACAACATCAGCAAAACCGGAACAGGTAAAAGAGTTATTCCGACATACCATAGATACTGGGATCCAGCATGGAACGGTTACCGTGATGCTTGAACATGAGGGATTCGAGGTGACCACATACCGTATTGACGGGGAATATGCGGATGCAAGACATCCTAAAGAGGTACAGTTTACTTCTGATCTGTTAGAAGATCTGAAGCGCCGTGATTTTACGATCAATGCCATGGCTTACAATGATAAGGATGGGCTGGTCGATGCGTTTGATGGCGTGGGAGATTTAGAGCGCGGTGTGATCCGGTGCGTGGGAGCTGCTGTGGAGCGGTTTGCAGAGGATGCACTTCGTATGCTTCGTGCAGTTCGTTTCGCATCGCAGCTGGGATTTATGATTGAAGACCGGACAAGGGAGGCGATTGTTTCCCTGGCACCAAACATTGCAAAAGTGAGTGCAGAACGTATTCAGATTGAGATGGTAAAACTTCTCACGTCCGGACACCCGGAACAGTTGCGTGCGGCGTATGAGACAGGACTCACCGCAGTTTTTCTGCCGGAATTTGACGAGATGATGAAAACACCGCAGAATAATCCGCATCACTGCTATTCTGTGGGGGAGCACACGTTGCATGCCCTGATGGAGATACAGCCGGATAAAGTGGCGCGTATTACAATGCTGTTACATGATGTGGCAAAACCGATGTGCAGAACCACAGATGAGCATGGCGTGGATCACTTTTATGGACACCCACAGGAAGGAAGTCTTGTGGCAAGGAAGATTTTGCGGCGGCTGAAGTTTGACAATGATACAACCGACCGGGTATGCAGACTGATCTTATGCCACGACGATAATCCGCCTTTGCAGGAGCGGACGGTCCGCAGAGCAATCTACCGGAACGGTGTGGATCAGTATCCGCTGCTTTTTGCAGTAAAAAGAGCGGACATGCTGGCACAGAGTGCATACAGGCGGGAGGAAAAAGCAGAGTATTTAAAGGAATACGAAGAAATATATGAGCAGATCATGGCGAAGCGGCAGTGCCTTTCCATAAAGGAACTTGCGGTTACGGGAACGGATCTGATCGCAGATGGAATGCAGCCGGGAAAGGCGATCGGCGAGACGCTGAAACAGCTTTTGGAGTATGTGCTGGAACACCCGGAGGACAACACGAAAGAAAAATTAATGGAACAGGTTCATAATATCGCATCCCCTCACATATGATGAATTGACACGGCAGGAGAGCATTTTGCTCTCTTATCGCAGATTCATCGTATGGAGGGGATTTTCATGTATATCAGGCCGGAACAGATAGCAGAACAATATGAGATGGAGGTAAAGTCTATTTCGAAGGGAAGGGACTGTTTTTTGTGTGAAACAGATCTCGGAATGCGCGCACTGAAGGAGTATAGGGGCTCTGTGGAGCGTGCGGAATTTCTGGCTGGAATGCTTGATTTCCTGAAGGGGCAGAATATTGTGGCAGAGCAGATCTTTTATACAAAAGAAGGGGAAATTTTTGCCAGGGACGAAGAGGAACAGAATTATCTGCTATTGTCAGTTTTCCGTGGAGCTGAGTGCGATACGAAGAGCAGGGAGGACATGGTGTATGCGGTAAGACTGCTCGCTGGTTTACATAATGCAACTGAACAGTATCCGGACGAGGTACCTGAGTTTGTAAAAATGAATCCTAACGCCCTGCTTTTGCTTTATGAAAAACATAACCGTGAATTGCGGCAGGTGCGCAACTATATCCGTGGCAGAAAACAGAAAAATGAGTTTGAAGAAATGTTCATGCGCCAGTTTGCAGGTTTTTTTGAAAAGGCACAGGCTGTCACAGAGCAGTTGAAAAATATGGAGATCTGTGAAGAACTGACCGGATTCTGCCATGGCGACTACAACCAGCACAATGTCGTTTTTTCCAGAGAGGGCGTGGCGGTCGTCAATTTCCTCAATTTTTCCTATCAGATCCGGGTGAGTGACCTCTCAAATTTTGTGCGGAAGATGATGGAAAAAAATAATTGGAACACGTCGCTTGGAATGGAATTGATCGGGGCATATGATTCTGTGCGGAAACTAAAGCCGCAGGAATTTTCATATTTGTATTTTTACCTTGCGTATCCCGAGAAATTCTGGAAAATTGCAAATCATTATAGCCAGTCCCACAAAGCCTGGCTTTCCGGCAGAAACACCGAAAAACTCAGCAAGGTGATCACACAGGAGGGGGCGAGGGAGCATTTTTTGCAGACGCTTGCAGGGAAAGTAGAAAATAGGATATAATAACAAGTAGTAGCGAAACTCCTTGTAGGTTATGGCGAATTGTGGAATACCAACAAAAACATTCAAGACACGCTCTCGCTACGTGTCGCTCGCAGCGGTACTAAGA
>ERZ780228.1961-NODE-1961-length-11298-cov-5.717068_pt1 | contig 11298 bp, 7 predicted proteins | sample MGYA00511015_ERZ780228 | MGnify/ENA primary metagenome ERZ780228 (study PRJEB29588, sample SAMEA2161897) | human gut metagenome | biome: human gut; feature: human-associated habitat; material: faeces | place: Denmark | collected 2008/2010 ...
TCTTATTTTCGGACAACGGAACAAAACAGTCCCGGCTTGATGCAATTTGCCAATCGTAACTCCCCAGAACCACCCTACACAGGGAAACTCATATCACCCACAAACCAGCATTTGTGATATGCGTAATTGCGCAAATAAGATTTCACATTATGTGCCAGCCCGGCACAGGAAAGAGGATTTAATATGTTATGGGATACGCATATGCACAGCCAGTTTTCCGGCGACAGTCACACACCGCAGGAAGATATGATCGCTGCTGCAAAACAAAAAAATTTAAAAGGAATCTGTTTTACAGACCATCTTGACATCGACTATCCGGATGAGCCGGAGACATTTTTGCTGGATCTGCCGAATTATGTCTCTTCCGTGGAGGCAATGCAGGAGAAATATAAGGAAATTCTTCCGGTACGACTCGGCATTGAACTTGGGTTACAGCCGCACCTTGCCGGCATCCACGCCGACATCCTGTCCCAGTATCCGTTTGATTTCGTGATCGGATCCTCTCACGTCATGCACGGTGTGGATCCATATTATCCGGCTTATTGGGAAAACCACTCGGAGGAGGAAGGCTACCGGGAATATTTTGAGTCGATCTTAGAGAACATCGCCACATTTGATGGTTTTGACGTCTACGGACACATCGACTATGTGGTAAGATACGGTCCAAATAAAAATACCAATTATTCCTATCAGAAATATGCTGACATTATCGATGAGATCTTAAAGGCTCTCATTATCAAAGGAAAAGGACTCGAGATCAACACCGGCGGTTTCAAATACGGACTCGGCCATCCGAACCCGGCCGAGGACATCATTAAGCGCTATCATGAACTCGGCGGAGAGATCATCACGATCGGTGCGGACGCACATCAGCCGGAGCATGTCGCATTTGATTTTGAAAAAGTTCCTTCTATCTTAAAAGAAGCCGGCTTTACGCATTATACGGTATTTAAGAACAGGAAACCGGAATTTATCCCGATTCCCTGACCGGAACTGCTGTTAGGATGCCGGGGCAAATAGTGCACTCAAGTTTATTAATTGGCAAATTGCACCAGCCGATATATTGTGAATGCACTATTTGCGCCCCAGCCTCCTGTCATTTTAACGTCTCACTGTGATTTAACACCGACGTACTATATAAAAACAGCACATCCTGATCTTTAAAATCAATATAGTTTCCAATCCGCTCCACGGGCAGATACCGGATATCCACCAGTGTGATCTTCGCATAATCTTCTGCCAGGAGTGGGGCGATGCTGCTTCCAAAGGAATCCCGGAACATGACCAGTTCCCGGTCTGTTTTCGCATTCGGATTTTCAATCGATATCAGGGATTTCGATCCTCCCAGAAAAATCTCATACATATCATTCCCCGTTGTTTTTTCCATGTCGTAAATCTTATTTTCCGCACGGTTTTCATAATCATACACGATACAGTTTTCAAGCACGTCATTATCCAGATAATACAGTGTATCAGGCTGTCCATGAAGTGCGAGCTGTCCATAATAGACACCGTAAAATGGATTTTCCAGTTCTTTTGTTTCGTATTCTGTCGCCGGATTTACCCCCATTGCCCCAGCGAGGTGCCGTGCCACATCCGTGATCTGTTCCTGCCGCCAGTGTGCATCTGTGCGGTAATAGTCCGAAAGTTCAAGATCCCCAAATATGTCAATATACTGTGCATATTTCGTCCCATCTCTCATCTGCGCCGTCAGCATATCATAATCCATGGACGGATAACCATTTTCATCTGCCAGAAAATAACTTTTATCCGGCACGATCGCCAGATAGATATCTGTGTCTGTATCCGAAAGGTAACGATCATAGACTTCCCCAAAACGCGTGACGGCATACTGCAGTGAATCCGCATGAAGCGGATATTCCATTTTGGCAATATAGCCATCTTTGATATAAAGTCCATGCTGGTCTCTCTGTCCCAGCACATACATGGAAAACGCTGTCTTTAATGCACGAAACTGCTCCCGTAACGGAAACTGGTCTTTTGCATACGACTCAAATCCACTCATAAAAGTACCATCTTTCATGTTTTCCACATTTATTTTCGGAAACTGTGCAAGTTTTCTGCGCTCTGAGACAGAAACCGTATCATCACTTTTTGCAATATTTCCTGTTAAGAATCCAAACAGGATCAGTGCCGTCACTCCAACAGTGATCCTGTCTTTTCGCTTTGTTCCCATAATCGCCCTCAAAATCTGAAATATAAAAACGGATTGAATGAACCATCTACCAGAAATGCCACACAAAGAAGCAGTAACATTACCAGCAGGAGAATTTCTGCAATGTCAAGCGTCTGCTTTAAGCCTTTCTTTTTCTGCAATCTTCCATATAATCTCACAGGAAGCGGCGTCGCCCCGATCACTGCGATCAGGATGACCATCACATAACTTTTCAGATAATACAGACTCTCTGTTGTGACGACTTTTATCTGCCCACCGCCAAACATAGATACGATGTACTCCCAAAAATCCGCCACAGAAGATGCATTAAAAAGCACAAACCCGATCAGTACAAAAAACAGCACATACAGGTGTCCGATGATCTTATGTTTCTTTAAATAAGGCAAAAGCCAAATTTTCTCAATCAGCAAAAGTACTGCGTACATCAGTCCCCAGAGTATAAAATTCCATGCCGCTCCATGCCAGAATCCGGTCGCCATCCACACAAGAAAAATATTGAAGATCCACCGCACAGGTTTTACATGACTGCCGCCCAGCGGGATGTAAAGATAATCCCGGAACCACGCGCCAAGTGAAATATGCCATCTGCGCCAGAATTCAGTAATGCTCGCAGAACAATAAGGATAGCGGAAGTTTTCCGGAAAATCAAATCCAAAAACGGCTCCCAGCCCGACCGCCATATCGCTGTACCCGGAAAAATCAAAGTAAATCTGAAGCATAAATGCTATCGCATACATCCAGAAAAATAAAACCGATTTTTCCTCCGAAGCCTGAAAATGACCGATCAGCTCCCCGAGCACATTTGCGATCAGTATCTTTTTTGACAGTCCGGTTACAAATCTTCGAATTCCATATGCACATTTTTCCACGCTGTGCATACGGTTTTCAAGCTGACTTCTGATATCCGAATAGCGCACGATCGGCCCTGCAACGAGCTGTGGAAACATTGCGACATAGGCAGCAAACATGAGCAGATTTTTCTGTGCCTGCACACTGCCCCGGTATACATCCACCGTATAGCTGATGACCTGAAATGTATAAAAGCTGATACCAAGCGGCATTGCGATACGAAGCAGCGGAATTTTCTGCCCTGTCAGCACATTGAGATTCTGGATAAAAAAATCGGCATATTTACAATAGACGAGCGGCAGAATTTCTAATAAAACAGCGGCAGACAAAAGAATTTTTGACTGCCGTTTATTCTGACATGTACCGATCAGACGGGCAGACAGATAACCAGCCAGAATGACTGCTGCCATCACCGGCAGGTATTTCGGTTCTCCCCATCCATAAAAGATCAGACTCCCCAAAAGAAGCACTGTATTTTTCATCCGCCCCGGAGCCAGAAAATAAACCAGCACCATACACGGAAGAAAATAAATCAAAAACGTGATACTTGAAAATAACATTTATACGATCCCGTCCTCACTGATGACTTTCGCGTTTTCATAAGTCTGCGTGAGTTTGTCTTTAAACGTGTTTACCAGTTCTTCATTTCCAAAAACAGATACCAGATAATCATCCAACGAAATTACAACCAGCTTGTCCGGAAATCCACACATCCACTGTCTGCCCATCACATTTTCCTTGAGGTCTGCCGCTACGCTCTTTACATCATCTGCATTTTTCAGATGATAGGCACCGCAGGTAAATGTGTTCGCATTCATCATGTGCATGATGGAAGCCGCATTATCGATCTTTTCCGCATCCGCCGCCGGAAAGCCAAGCATGCGGTCTAATTCATCCGCATCCGTGATCCCAAATGTCCCCGGCGCATCCTCTGTCATATTTTCTTCCGTCATATCTCCGCCTGCGATGGCGAATTTCTCGTCTTCTTCGTAGCTGTTCCAGACTGTGGTAAGAAGCTCTTTGGCATCTTTGATCTCTGTCTTTCCTGATGAATCCCTGCTGTCTGTTTTATTTCCACAGGCAGCAAGTGACATTGCAAGAAAAATTGAAAGCAATAGTATTATAAATTTTTTCATGTTCGCCTCCATTTTTGTTTTGTTTGGTTTTATTTTTCTCATCGTATCATGTTTTATACCGGGTGGAAAGAGAATATTCCATTTTCTTTAATATCTTCTCACGATCCGATCAACACATTTTTTCCTTCAAATGCAAATCCATAATGTCTGATCTTCTCTTTTGGTATTCCCCGTGCCAACAGTTCGGCATCATAATTTTTTTCTTTGATCTGCACTAGTGCTGACTGTACTGTTTTCTTCAAGTGTCTGCTCTTTTTTATTATTTTTTACCTTAAACTCCAATATAATTGCTGGTATTTTTGTTTTTTCCCGCTCTTTCGGAATCATCATGACATCATATCTGCCAAAGCCGCTTTCCCGGTTTGACCTGATTTCATAGATATCTGTCTGGTCTGCTATTAGTCCAAGCACAAATCCATGATAAAATCTTTCCGGTTCCTGATTTCCAGCGCCTTCACTTCCGACATCAAAATAACTAAACGTTGGTTGGGTTCCACACACTTTGAAATCGGAATAACAATATGTTTTTTAAAGATTTATTTTATAAAAAAACTCACAGAAAGGATTTTTTGATTTTCCTTTCTGTGAGATCTTTTAAAATTGTCCAAGGAGAATAAATATCTCTTCCCTTTTAATATTGTCTCTTATTTAAAATATGCTACACCGGACTCAAAGATTTTAAGATCCTGCTCTCCGTAAATGTTAATTGCCACGCTTCTGTCACGTCTCTCGGAATGAGCCATCTTGCCGAGCACACGTCCATCCGGGCTTGTGATACCCTCGATGGAACAGTAGGAACCATTGACGTTCCACTCTTCGTCCATGGTCGGAACACCTGCCTCATTGACGTACTGTGTTGCAACCTGACCGTTTGCAAACAGTTTATCAAGCCATTCTTTCGGTGCAACAAAGCGTCCCTCTCCGTGGGATGCCGGGTTGCAGTAAACTTTTCCAAGTTCCGCCTGTGCTAACCATGGGGACTTGTCGGTGACAACTTTTGTGTATACCATCTTGCTGATATGGCGTCCGATCGTGTTGTAGGTCAGTGTCGGGGAATCTGCTGCCTGCGGGCGGATCTCGCCGTAAGGTACCAGTCCTAATTTGATCAGTGCCTGGAATCCGTTACAGATACCAAGGGCTAAACCGTCTCTCTCATTTAACAGTTTCATAACTGCCTCTGTCATCTTTGCGTTGCGGAATGCGGTTGCAAAGAATTTTGCAGATCCTTCCGGCTCATCACCGGCGGAGAATCCACCCGGGAACATGATGATCTGTGCCTGGTCGATTGCCTTGGTAAATTCATCTACGGACTCACGGATGTCCTCAGCATTTAAGTTTTTAAATACTTTTACGATCGTATCCGCACCTGCGCGCTCAAACGCTTTTGCACTGTCGTACTCGCAGTTGGTTCCCGGGAATACCGGAATAAATACGGTCGGTCTTGCCACTTTATGTTTGCATACATAAACAGAATCTGCATGATAAAGATCTGTCTTTACTTCCTCTTTATCTTCGGTTGCACGAGTCGGGAATACTTTCTCCAATGTGCCTGTCCATGCGTTCAATGCCTCATCGATCGCAAGTTTCATATCGCCACAGATAAATGCTGCTTCCTCATTGACAGCACCTGCTCTCTTTACGTTTGCAGATAAACCTGCATTCTGCAGTGCCTCGTAAACTTCTGCAGTCTTGCCTGCCGGAACTTCTGCCACGATATTACCAAAGCCCGGAGCAAACAGTGTATCAGTTGTCACATCGGTATCTACTGTCACGCCAAGTTTGTTACCGAATGCCATCTTTGCAAGTGCTGCTGCAAGACCTTTTCCGTCAAGCGCATATGCGGAAACGATCGCACCTTTCTGGATCAATACATGAACCGCATCATAAAGTTTCATGACCTGTGCGTAAACCGGCACGTCATATTCGTCTTTGTCGATTGTAAAGTATAACAGTTCATTTCCTGCTGCCTTTAACTCCGGTGTGATGATATCCTGCTCTTTTGCCACATCCACTGCAAAGGAAACCAGTGTCGGCGGTACATCAATATCATTAAACGTTCCTGACATGGAATCTTTTCCACCGATAGATGGAAGTCCAAAACCGATCTGTGCATTGTAAGCTCCGAGAAGTGCTGCAAATGGCTGGCTCCAGCGCTTCGGATCCTCGTTCATTCTGCGGAAGTATTCCTGGAATGTAAAACGGATCTTTTTATAATCACCACCTGCGGTCACGATTCTTGATAAGGACTCTAATACCGCATAGATCGCACCGTGGTACGGACTCCAGCTTGCTAAATACGGATCAAAACCATATGCCATCATGGTTACGGTATCACATTTTCCATGTGCAACCGGAAGTTTTGCCACCATGGACTGTGTTTCTGTGAGCTGATATTTTCCACCGAATGGCATGTAAACACTTCCTGCACCGATGGAACCGTCAAACATCTCCACAAGACCTTTCTGGGAGCAGACATTCAAATCAGCCAGCTCTGCAAGCCATGCTGCCTTCATATCGTTTTTCGCAACCGCATCTGCAACTTTTGGTGTAGAGATCTTATTTAAGTAATTATCCTCCGGTACCGGCATATCCACTGCAACGTTGGTCTCCTGATGCGCACCGTTGGTGTCTAAGAAGGCACGGGAGATATTTACGATCTCTTTGCCTCTCCACTCTAAAACAAGTCTCGGCTCCTCCGTTACAACGGCAACTTCCACTGCCTCTAAGTTTTCCTCCGCTGCGTAGCCTAAGAAGGTCTTGACATCCGAAGGAGATACCACAACTGCCATACGCTCCTGGGATTCTGAGATTGCAAGTTCTGTTCCGTCTAATCCGGCATATTTCTTCGGCACTTTGTCAAGCTGTACGCGAAGTCCGTCTGCAAGCTCACCGATTGCTACAGACACACCGCCCGCACCGAAATCGTTGCATTTTTTGATGATATGGGCAACTTCCTCACGGCGGAACAGGCGCTGGATCTTGCGTTCTGTCGGCGGGTTACCTTTCTGTACCTCGGCACCGCAGACTGCTGTGGACTCTGTGTTGTGCGCTTTTGAAGAACCTGTGGCACCACCGATACCGTCACGTCCGGTTCTTCCTCCAAGTAAAATGATGATGTCACCCGGATCAGAGGTCAGTCTCTGTACGGCACGTCTTGGAGCAGCACCCATGACCGCACCGATCTCCATACGTTTTGCCACATAGTTTGGATGGTAAACTTCTTTGACGTATCCGGTTGCAAGACCGATCTGGTTACCGTAAGAGCTGTATCCGTGTGCAGCTTCTCTCACCAGTTTTTTCTGTGGAAGTTTTCCGGAGATCGTCTCGGAAACAGGAACCGTCGGATCTGCGGCACCGGTCACACGCATTGCCTGGTATACATAGGTACGTCCTGACAACGGGTCACGGATCGCACCGGCAAGACAGGTAGCGGCACCACCAAACGGCTCGATCTCGGTCGGATGGTTGTGTGTTTCATTTTTGAAATTAACCAGCCACTCCTCTGTCTTTCCGTCTACTTCTACCGGAACAACGATGGAACATGCATTGATCTCATCGGACTCTTCCTGATCCTGTAACTTTCCTTCTTTTTTCAGACGTTTCATTGCCATCAGGGCAAGATCCATCAGACATACAAACTTATCACTGCGTCCTGCATACAGGTTCTTGTGGGTATTTAAGTAATCCTCATAAGTCTCTTTCATCGGCGCGCAGTAATAACCGTCATCAAATGCCACATTTTTAAGTTCTGTGGAGAATGTGGTATGACGGCAGTGATCAGACCAGTAGGTATCTAACACACGGATCTCCGTCATGGACGGATCGCGTTTTTCATCGTTCTTAAAATAATTTTGGATATGTAAAAAGTCTTTGAATGTCATCGCAAGATTCAATGAATCGTATAACTCTTTTAACTTAGCCTCCGGCGTATCACGAAAACCGTCAAAGATCTTAACATCCTCCGGCTCCGGGAAACTCTGCACTAAAGTCTCAGGTTTCTCTAAGCCTGTCTCTCTGGAATCGACCGGGTTGATGCAGTGTTTTTTGATCGCTGCAAATTCTTCGTCACTGATCGTTCCCTCGATCGCATAAGTCACTGCAGTGCGGATGATCGGCTCTTCCTCTTCATTTAATAATTTCACGCACTGTTCTGCAGAATCTGCTCTCTGGTCAAACTGTCCCGGTAAGAACTCTACGGAAAATGTTCTTGCTCCGTTTAAATCAAACTCTTCCTCATAAATATCGTCTACCGGCGGTTCGGAAAAAACGGTTACTAAGGCTTTTTTATAAGTTTCCCCGGAAATATTTTCAATATCATAACGGATCAGTACCCGTACACTCTTCACTCCGGTAATGCCAAGGTAGCTTACTAACTCTTCTCTTAACTCTCCTGCTTTTACCGCATAATCAGGCTTTTTCTCTACAAAAATTCGTCTTACGCTCATTACAGACCTCCTGTTTTTCATAGCTTTTAGCTTCTTCTGTGCCGGACCATTATATAAATGGCCTCGTTTGCCTGTTTTACTTTAACTTTTGTCTCTATCATAGCACAGATTATATAAATTAGTAAAATTAATATATTTAATTATTCTTATATTTGTTACTTATAAGTGTTCTGTGAATGTTTTACAATTTCTTTCCTTATATTTATAAAAACCTTTCAAACTACAACTTTTAAAAGTTCTGGTATGGCATGTAAAATTATGCTATACTAAAGTAAATGCGCAAATGTACGTGTTTAAATAAGAGAAATCATAGCAGGAGATACAAGAACATGAAAATCGGATTCGACAACGACAAATACCTTTCCATGCAGTCAGAGCATATTAAAGAGCGGATCGGACAGTTCGGTGACAAACTGTATCTGGAGTTCGGCGGCAAGCTTTTTGACGATTACCATGCATCCAGAGTCCTTCCGGGATTTGCACCGGACAGCAAGCTGCGTATGCTGCTTCAGTTAGCTGATCAGGCAGAAGTAGTCATCGTTATCAGCGCTGCTGATATTGAAAAAAGCAAGGTACGCCACGACCTGGGTATCACTTATGACGTAGATGTGCTCCGTCTGATCCAGGAATTCCAGGGAAAAGGCCTTTATGTAGGAAGCGTAGTCATCACCCAGTACAGCGGCCAGAGTGGCGCTGACCAGTTTAAGGTGAAGCTGGAGCACATGGGCATCCGTGTATACCGCCACTACTGCATCGAAGGATATCCAAGCAATATCCCGCTGATCGTAAGTGATGAAGGTTACGGCAAAAATGACTATATCGAAACTTCCAGACCATTAGTTGTCATTACCGCTCCAGGACCAGGAAGCGGCAAAATGGCTACCTGCTTATCCCAGCTCTACCATGAAAACAAACGTGGCATCAAGGCCGGATATGCAAAGTTTGAGACCTTCCCGATCTGGAACCTTCCTTTAAAGCATCCGGTAAACCTGGCTTACGAGGCTGCTACTGCTGACTTAAATGACGTCAATATGATCGACCCATTCCACCTGGAAGCTTATGGAAAGACCACTGTCAACTACAACCGTGACGTGGATATCTTCCCTGTATTAAATGCTATTTTTGAAGGCATCTATGGTTCCAGTCCTTACAAATCTCCTACTGATATGGGCGTAAATATGGCCGGTTTCTGTATCTGTGATGATGAGGTATGCTGCGAAGCTTCCAAGCAGGAGATCATCCGCCGCTACTACCAGGCGCTTGAAAAAGTCGTAAAAGACGATTCCTGCCAGAACGAAGCATACAAGATCGAGCTCATCATGAAGCAGGCAAAGATCTCCCCGAATGACCGCCCGGTTGTTCCGGCTGCCATCGAACTTGCGAAGGAAACCGGCGCTCCGGCAGCTGCAATGGAGCTTCCGAACGGAAAGATCGTTCTTGGAAAGACAAAGGAACTCCTCGGTGCTTCCGCAGCTGTTCTCTTAAACGCTGTGAAAGAACTCGGCGGGATCGACCACTCCATCGACCTGATCTCCCCGGAATCCATCGCTCCGATCCAGGAGTTAAAGGTCCGCTATCTCGGCGGCGTCAACCCGAGACTGCACACTGACGAGGTGCTGATCGCACTCTCCACCTGTGCCGCTACTGATGACAACGCCCGGATCGCGTTAGAGCAGCTCCCGAAACTCCGCGGCTGCCAGGTCCACACGACCGTTATGCTCTCCAATGTTGATAAAAATATCTTTAAGAAACTCGGCATCGATGTTACATGCGAGCCGGTTCAGGAAGATAAGAAGATCGGGTAAAAGAATTACATTCCAATGATAAATCCATTGTTCCGGGGGACGAGCATCCGCACAGACCATTTATCACATTCATAAATTACATCTGAGATGCGCTTGCAGCTACTCCCACAAAAAGCTTATCTGGCTGAGACAAAATCCGCCATTCTGCCATGAAATTAGTTTTCATGACGGAATGACGGATTTTTTACTCTTTTTCCTTACTTCGCAGCCTGGCACTTCTCGTACGCAAACAATGCCGCACCGAGTGCTCCGCAGAGCTGCGCCTCATCGCAGATATAGAGTTTCGCGCCGAGTTTCTCCTCCAGCGCCTCAACGATTCCCTGGTTCTGCGCAACGCCGCCGGTCATCATGTACTCGCCAGGATTGTTCTGTCCGAGGCGGGCCGCCAGCGCGCCGACCTTGGAAGCAACGGACACATTCAGACCGTGAATGATATCTGCCACATCTTTATTCTGTGCCACGAGCGATACGACCTCCGACTCTGCGAACACGGTACACATACTGGAGATCACCACATTGTTCTTCCATTTCAGACCTCTCGTGCTCATCTCCTCCAGGGAAAGTCCCAGTGTTCTCGCCATCATCTCCAGGAAACGTCCCGTTCCGGCCGCACATTTATCGTTCATCAGGAAGTTCTTGACCGCGCCGTTCTCATCGATGCTGATCGCCTTGATGTCCTGTCCGCCGATGTCGATGACAGTGCGGACATTCGGATTCAGATAATGGGCGCCTTTCGCATGGCAGGTGATCTCCGTGATACTGTCGTCACCACTGTCGATGTAGGCACGTCCGTATCCTGTCGTATCAATGCGAACGATCTCTTCCTTTTTAATTCCCGCTTTCTCCACGGCCAGCTCCAGGCTCTT
>ERZ780228.1969-NODE-1969-length-11258-cov-2.843167_pt1 | contig 11258 bp, 10 predicted proteins | sample MGYA00511015_ERZ780228 | MGnify/ENA primary metagenome ERZ780228 (study PRJEB29588, sample SAMEA2161897) | human gut metagenome | biome: human gut; feature: human-associated habitat; material: faeces | place: Denmark | collected 2008/2010 ...
CTTTAAATATATTTAAATTTTCTGTATGGCACATAGTATTCTGAATGAATAACTAATAAATTATTTATAATTACATAATAGGAGTGCAGTATGAGTAGAGGTATAGGTGCATTTGTTAAATTAGTTTTGGAAGATAGTGAAACTGTCATATACGAATTTGGTAGTTATAATTTGAATGATGCAAGGTACTACAATGAAGAACATATATGTGATGGGATAATTACCATTGCTAGGAACTGCTTTGCTGAACCAGAAATTCATGAAAAAATGAAAAAGATGCCTAGTGGGAGAAAAAAACTAATCATAAAACGAATTCCGGTTCATGTAGATTATGCTACAGATAATTCTTTTGAGCTACATAAAAAAACATTTATTGATTTTCTAATGATAGCTAATGCTAAAAAAATATTTCTACTGCAAACTGGAAAAATGTATAAAAGTAATTTCCCAAAATCAGCTTCTTATGTAAATAATGTACCTTTTAAATTAATTCGATTTTAATTATAATTATAATGGAAAATGTTGTTACGGTTACTTCTCCACTTCTTCCTTCCTTGGATGACTTTATTCCTTATCTTGAGGATATCTGGGATCGTAAATGGCTCACTAATAATGGTCATTATCATCAGAAGTTGGAGCAGGCTTTATGTGAGTATTTAAAGGTACCTTATATTAGTCTTTTTACTAATGGTACACTTCCTTTAATGTGTGCCTTACAAGCATTACGTATAACCGGTGAAGTGATTACGACTCCTTATAGTTTTGTTGCCACTACCCATTCTCTGTGGTGGAACGGGATTAAGCCGGTGTTTGTGGATATTGATCCTGTAACCTGTAATCTGGATCCTGAAAAAATAGAGGCCGCTATTACTCCCAAGACGACTGCTATTATGCCTGTGCATGTTTATGGCAAACCTTGTGACACGGTTCGTATTCAAGAGATTGCGGATAAATATGGTTTGAAGGTCATTTATGACGCTGCCCATGCATTTGGTGTGGAGGTAAACGGCAAGTCAATACTTGAATCCGGTGATATGTCCACTCTGAGTTTTCATGCTACGAAGGTCTATAATACGATTGAAGGTGGAGCTCTGGTCTGTCACGACGAACAGACCAAGAAACGTATTGATTATCTGAAGAATTTTGGCTTTGCCGGTGAAACGACGATCGTTGCCCCTGGTATTAATGGTAAGATGGATGAAGTCCGTTCCGCTTATGGACTATTGAATTTGAAACAAGTTGATTCCGCCATTGAGGCTCGTCGTAAAGTTGCCGTTCAATATCGTGATGCTTTGAAAGATATCCCCGGTATCCGTTTCATGGAGGATATGCCCGGTGTCCGTCACAACTATTCTTATTTTCCTATTTTTATAAATGCTGAGGAATATGGTCTGACCCGTGATGAGCTTTACTTTAAGTTGAAAGAGAATGACGTACTCGGCAGAAGGTATTTTTATCCGTTAATAAGTGAGTTTTCCACTTATCGTGGACTGGAATCCGCACATCCGGATAATTTGCCCATTGCGAATAGGATAGCAAACAGTGTGATTTGTTTGCCCATGCATCACAGTTTGACTTTTAGTGGACTTGATAGAATAACATCAGTAATTTTTGAAGGCAATAGGTCTTAAATTTATAAACTTGTATATATGAAAAATGAAATCTGTATAGGAATGGCTGGTGCAGGGCGTGCCACAGAGTTACATATAAATGCTTTAAAAAGGTTTACGGGTATTCCACTCCGATTTAAAATGATTGTGGCCCGACGCAAAGAGCAGCTGGAAGTTGCAAAAGCTATATATGGATTTGAAGAAACCTCCTATGATTTTGAGGACTTGTTGACTGATCCAGATATCGATGTGATAGATATTTGTACCCCGCCATATGTACATGAAGAAATGATTGAAAGAGCCATGTTGGCCGGGAAACATGTTATTTGTGAAAAACCTTTGACAGGCTATTTCGGCATGTCAGGAGATGAATATCCTATTGGGATCAATGTTTCTAAAAAAGTAATGTATTTACAACTTCTTGAGTCTATAAGAAGATTACGCCAGATTATTCGTAAATCAGGAAAGAAGTTTATGTATGCGGAAAATTTTGTATATGCACCAGCCGTATTAAAAGCTGCGGAGATTATTACAGCAAAGAAAAGTCGTATTTTATATGCAAAAGGTGAAGAAAGTCTTAAAGGTTCTAGTTCTCCAGTTGCGGGTGAATGGGATAAAACGGGCGGAGGTACTTTCATAAGGACAGGTTCACATCCTTTATCAGCTATTTTATGGTTAAAACAACAAGAAGCTAAAGCACATGGTATTGACATAAAGGTAAAAAGTGTCATAGCTGATATGGGACGTATTACCCCCAATTTATCTGATTACGAACATAGGCATATTGCGGCTAATCCTGTCGATGTTGAAGATTGTGGTACTGTAATTTTAAATTTTACTGATGATTCGCGGGCTGTCATTATAGCTACTGATACTTTGTTGGGAGGAAGTAAAAATTATGTAGAGTTATATTGTAATGACGCTGCCATAAATTGTACATTGACTATGTCAGATTTAATGAGTACTTATTTTCTAGATGAAGATAATTTAGATAATGTGTATATATCAGAGATGTTACCGTCCAAAATCGGTTGGAATAAGCCTTTTCTTGAAGATGAAATAATCAGAGGTTATACAGATGAAATGCGTGACTTTATGGAAGCTATTTTTTATGATAGAGATCCTAAGGCTGGATTCGATCTAGCATATGATACCATTAGAATAATTTATGCAGCATATATGTCAGCAGAAATGGGGTGTAAAGTAGAATTAGACACTATATAATTAATCATACAGAAGAATGTTATGGATTTCTTAAAAAAATTACCTACGCCTCAGGAGGTGATGTTGAAATATCCTTTAAATAAAGAATATTCAAAACGCAAAATTTTACGTGATAAAGAAATAAGGGATATTTTCGAAGGCAAATCGGATAAATTTATTTTGGTAATTGGTCCGTGTTCTGCCGATAGAGAAAATGTTGTACTTGATTATGCGAAGCGTTTGGCCAAACTTCAAGAAGAGGTTAAGGATACGATATTGATTATTCCTAGGATTTATACCAGTAAACCTAGAACAATAGGAGATGGTTATAAGGGTTTGTTGCATCAACCTTTTTTAGATCGCGAGGAGGATATTGTTGAAGGTTTATTAGCTGTTCGCAGGCTTCATAAAAAAGTTATAGAAGAAACCGGATTATTTGGTGCGGATGAAATGTTGTATCCGGAAGTTATCCGTTATGTATCAGACTTATTGTCCTATGTCGTGGTTGGGGCAAGATCTGTAGAAAATCAACAACATAGGTTGACTGCCAGTGGCTTAAATGTTCCAGTAGGAATGAAAAATCCTGTAAGTGGTGATATCTCTGTAATGTTGAATTCTATTGTAACAGCCCAACATCCTCACCATTTTATATATAATGGCTGGGAGGTTATTTCACATGGGAATGTATGTACACATGCTGTTTTACGTGGCTTTTTAGATGTGAATGGAAAGGCTAATACAAATTATCATTATGATGATTTAATTCGTATTTATGATTTGTACCAACAAAGAAACCTAGAAAATATTGCTTTTATAATAGACTGTAACCATAGTAATTCAAATAAGGATTTTTTAGAGCAAATAAATGTTGCCAAAGATGTTTTACTTTCTATGAAACGTGACTCCAGATTATTGTCTTCGGTAAAAGGCTTGATGATTGAAAGTTATATTGAAGATGGATGCCAACCGGTTGGAGGAAATGTGTATGGACAGTCTATTACAGATCCATGTCTGGGTTGGGAAAAAACAGAAACTTTAGTTTTAGAGTTATTCAATGAATTGAAACAGTTTACGAAATGAAAAAGGTACTTATTTTAAATACAAGCCATAATGACTTAAGGTTGATTTTGGCATTAAAAGAAATGGGCTTTTATGTAGTGTCAATTGGCAATCGTCCAGGTTTAGTTGGTGAAAAGTATGTAAATCAATATATCCAGATGGATTACTCTTGTAAGGAGGAAGTATTAGCTCTCTCTCGGAAATTAAACATAGATGCCATTTGTGCTTGTTGTAATGATATAGGGGTGATTACAGCTGCTTATGTTGCGGAAGAAATGGGACTTCCCGGTCATGATAGTTATGAAAACACTTTAATCATGCATCATAAAGATCGTTTTAAGAAATTTGCTAGAGAATACGGTATAACAACCCCTCAATCAGAATATTTCTTTGAGGAAGAGGATGCGGTGAAGTGGCTTGATAAGGCTGAATATCCGATTATAGTGAAACCTACAGATTTAAGTGCAGGTAGAGGAGTAGCAAAAGCCGATTGCTATGAAGAAGCTAAAAGTGCAATAAAAAATGCTTTCGAACACTCGAGAATTAAACATATTGTTATTGAACCTTATATTGATGGTTCACAACACGCATGTTGTACTTTCATTCTTAATAAGAAGGTTGTAGCCTATTGTACGAATAATGAATATTCTTTTGTGAATCCTTATCGTGTGGAAATAGATACTTATCCGGCTGATAATTTTGATTGTGTCAGAGATCATTTAATAAATGAAGCGGAAAAGATGGTCAATATTTTGGGGTTAAAAGATGGAATACTATCAATGCAATATAGAATTAAAGATGGTAAACCATATATCATTGAGGCTATGAGGCGCATCCTTGGTAACCTGTATATGATTCCTGCTGAGAAATTGACAGGAATAAATTGGGACTATTGGGAGGCAAGAACACATTGTGGTCTTGATTGTAGTCATTTTCCTGTAGATATCCAGCAACATGGATTTTGGGCCTATAGAACTATCATGGGAACTCAAAATGGTGTGGTGAAAAGCTTGGTCGTGCCTGATGATTTGAGAAAGTATATATTTGATGAATGTATCCTTTGGAGATCTGGAGATTATATTAAGGATTATATGTCGGAACCATTGGCTTTCTTATTTTTTAAGTTTGATTCAAAAGAGGAGATGAATCATGTAATGCTTGATCAATATAATCGAATATATGCAGAATATTGATACTCCCCCTTTGGTAAGCATTTTCTGTATAACTTATAACCATTCATCTTACATCCGGCAATGTTTAGATGGCTTTTTAATACAGAAAACGAATTTTCCTTTTGAGGTTTTAATTCATGATGATGCCTCTACTGATGATACAGCCGGAATAATTAAAGAATACGAGGCTAAATATCCTGATATAATTAAGCCCATTTATCAGGTTGAAAATCAGTATTCCAAAGGATTGGATATAAACATTGTATACAATCTGCCTCGGGCAAGGGGGAAATATATAGCAATGTGTGAAGGAGATGATTATTGGATAGATCCGTTAAAGTTGCAAAAACAAGTAGATTTCTTAGAAAGTCATATAGAATATGGTATGATATATTCTAATGCTAAAATATATAGTCAAGATAGGGAAATATTCTTGCAATATTCTTGGGGAAATAAAAAAAGATCCACTTATGATTTGTTATTTTCTAAAACTGAAATTCCTACTTTAACTACAGTTTTTAGGCATAACCTATACTTAGAGTATGTCAATGATGTGGAAATAATGAAAAATAAATGGAAGATGGGAGATTATCCTTTATGGATATTTATTAGTTCAAAATGCAAGATAAAGTATCAGGATGATGTAACTGCTGTATATCGGGAATTAGCTGTTTCCGCCAGTCATTTTAAAACATTCGAATCTAATAGCTCTTTTTTAGAAAGTATTTATCATGTCCGTTCTTTTTTCTTTTCTTATTTGGGAATGAAGAAAGGAGCGAATCGCATAAAGGGTGAATATTATGCAGGAGTGTTGGGATGCTATTTAAAATATAATCGAAATCTGGATGGATTTAGGGATATAATTTCTAAAGAAAAAAATGCTGGATTAAAAATTTTTTTAATGAAAAAATATGTAAAAAATAAATTTTTTCAATCTTTTCTCCGATGGAGGTGGAATTTATAAAGTACTTCTTTTATTTTTTGGAAATATTATTATGAGAAAAATTTTACTTGTTTTTGGCACTCGGCCAGAAGCTATAAAGATGGCTCCTTTGGTCAAGGAGTTTCAGAAACATTTATGTGAGTTTGAAACAATTGTTTGTGTGACTGGGCAGCATCGTGAAATGCTAGATCAAGTTCTTAAGATTTTTGATATAACTCCAGATTATGATTTGAACATTATGCAAGCTGGACAAGATCTATATGATGTGACAGCTCGTGTTCTGATGGGCATGCGTGAAGTCTTAGATGAAGTAGGTCCAGAGATTGTGTTTGTACATGGGGACACTACGACTTCGATGGTTGTTTCTTTGGCTGCATATTATAAAAGAATTGCTGTAGCACATGTAGAGGCAGGGCTTCGTACTTTTGATATATATAATCCTTGGCCTGAAGAATTGAATAGGCAGATAACAGGACGGGTTGCAGCCTATCATTTTGCTCCGACAGAGCTTAGTAAGCAGAATTTGATATTGGAAGGAATAAATGAAGATAAAATATTTGTGACAGGTAATACGGTAATTGATGCTCTCCATATTGTTACCAATAGAATCAAGTCTGATATAAAAATAGAATCAAACCTTATTAATTTATTGAAAATAAAAGGATATGATCCTTTACGCACTTCCATAGGACGAAAATTGGTTTTGATAACCGGACATAGGCGTGAAAACTTTGGTGCTGGTTTTGTTAACATATGCCGAGCTATTAAACAATTGGCACAGATGTATCTGGATGTTGATTTTGTTTATCCAATGCATTTGAATCCTAATGTGAGAAAACCCATTCATGATATTTTTGCAGGAGAAAAGCTCTCTAATGTTTTTTTTATTGAGCCTTTGGAATATTTATCTTTTGTTTTCTTGATGGAAAAAGCTACCATTGTTTTGACTGATAGTGGAGGTATACAAGAAGAGGCACCTGGCTTTGGTAAACCTGTTTTAGTTATGCGTGAAACGACAGAAAGACCCGAAGCTCTGAAAGCCGGCACGGTAAAACTTGTTGGAACTGATTATGATAAAATCATAAAAGAAGTATCTAAACTTCTTGATGATCAAGAGTACTATAATAGCATGAGTAAAGCTGTGAATCCTTATGGTGACGGAAATGCATGTTTTAGAATTATAAACACTTTTATGTCATGAATGAAGTAATTAGATTAGGAGTTATTTGTGATCAGTTTGGAAATTTGCAGCGTGGAGGTGCTGAAGCACAAGTTGAAAATACAATTGCCGCTTTACAAAAAACAGGTTTGGTATCTGTTGAATATATAACACATGAAACAACTGATTTATCAAAGTTTGATTTAATTCATTTTTTTAAGTCTAGTTTTGAATATACTCCTGTTGCCATAACTTTAGCAGAAAAGGAGATTCCTTATGTTGTTTCTACAATTATATATCCTAAAAACTTTAGACTTGAAGTGCTGGCATATAACCTGACTAGGATATTTCCTAAAAAATTAAAAAGTTTATTGAGCATTTCGCGGAGAGTCCAATTGTGGGATAAAGCTTCTGCATTATTTCCTAATACGATTGACGAAGCTAAATTTATATCAAATGTAACGAAAAATAATTTTGTTAAAGTTGTTCCTAATGGGCTTGACTTATATGAGATGACAGATGTTTCCAAAGACTTATTTGAGACTGAATATCCTTTTTTGAAGAATCGGAAATTTGTTTTAAATGTGGCGAGAGTGGAACGCAGAAAGAATCAGAAATTATTGGTTCAGGCTTGTAAAGAGTTAGATATGCCAGTCGTTGTAGTTGGCAAAATTTGGGATAAGAAGTACTATGAAGAGATTCTTAATATTGGATATAAGGAGTGCTATTTTCTTGGGCCAATTTATAATCGGAAGCTATTGTTTAGTGCATACAAATCGTGTTCTGTTTTTGCACTACCTTCAACACTAGAGACTCCCGGTATTGCAGCAATGGAGGCTGCTTTTTATAATGTACCTATTGTTATTACTCGAAATGGTGGTACTAATCTATATTTTGAAGATAAGGCTTATTATGTGGATTGGAGAAATATGCAGGAAATAAAAGCCGGAATTATTGAAATGATTGATAAACCTGTTGATACTAAACAAATGATATCAAATTACTCTTGGGATAATATAGCTAATATGTATGTAGAAATGTATAAAGCTATTTGCTATAAATGACATTGTATAGAAAAAATAAGCTCAATTTAAAAGAATGTGCAGGATGGTTAATAGTATGTGGTATTTTCATGGAAAGATACTATGAAATGGTCATTCTATTCTTGGCTCTACTTGTTATAAATCAACTTCAGAAGAAGTTGAATTTTAGTAGAAATATTTTGTTTTTTTTATTAATACTTGGTATATATTCTTTTTCATGCATAACATTATCTAATTATGCGTATAATAAGTTTATTCAACAATTTTTTTTATTGACTTATTTTGTAATGTGTTATGCGGTGATTTTTAGATATTTTCGTGGGGATATTCCTGCATTATTTGCTAAATATCTTTGTATTGCACATGTTGTTGCATATTTGGGTATTATCCAATTTGCTGTTTATTATATTTGTGGAATCGATATATTTTGCTGGGTTTATGGACGGGCATCGGTTGAAGTACTTCCAGGCATATTGAGGGTGTCCTCAATTATTGATGAACCAAGTTATTTGAGTACAATATTAACTCCGGCTTTCGCCTATTATTTATTTACAGGATTATTTCCTCTGAATAAAAGAAAGCTTATTGTGATATTAGCTATCTTTCTGACTTTTAGTACGATCACATTTGTTGTTGTCGGTATCCTTTTATTTTATAAATACGTTTATTTACGAAACAAATACGCCTGTTATTCCATTTTTATTATTTTATTGCTATTGTTTTTATTGGGAGGGAATTTTAAAAGACTGGAACAATCGGGTGAAGAAACTGCTTTTAGTGCAATAGTAATGAAGCTTCAAGACACTTATGAAGGTTTTATTGCTATGGATCCAGATGTATTTGAAACGTTGAATATGAGTTCTTATGCTACTATGGTTAATGTGTGGGTCGCATTAAATGCTCCTAATAGAATAATGGGTACCGGATTGGGGACACATGAATTAAATTACTATCGAGAATATAAATCAGATTATATTTTTTATGGTCTTAATGCTCAAGATGGCTATTCTTTGTTAAATCGTTTGTATTCGGAATTTGGCGTATTAGGTCTAATATTATGTTTATGGGTGATATATAGAAATTATAATTTGAATAATATAATAAATATTTCCGTCTTCTTTCTGATACTAACACTGCTAATACGTGGAGGACATTATGTTAGATATGGATTTATTTTTTGGGCTTTTCTTTATTACTATTCTGGTTCTTTTATCTATTCTTCAAAAAAATAAAAAATGAACACTATAATTATCTCTGCTGTTAATTTGACAGAGGGAGGAACCTTGAGTATTTTAAAGAGCTTCTTGCAGGCTCTTAGTATGTCCGAGTTAAGTAATATTTATAGGGTTATTGCACTTGTTAATAATAAGGATAAAATTCTTTATCCGAATATAGAGTATATAGAGTTGCCAAAAGCAAAAAAAAGATGGCTATACCGTATTTATTATGAATATTTTTATTTCAAAAAAATATCAAATCAATTTGATGTCTATTTGTGGCTTTCTTTACATGACATGTCGCCTAATGTAAAAGCTCGGCGAAGAGCTGTCTATATGCATAATCCATCCCCTTTTTTTAGATGGAAAGTGAAAGATGTTTTTTTGTCAAAAAAATACGTCTTCTTTGCAATGTTTTATAAATGGGCGTATCGAATTAACATTCATCAAAATGATTATTTGATTGTTCAACAAGAGTGGTTACGTAAAGCTTTTGGTGAGATGTTTAAGGTTGATCAGAAAAAAATTATTGTAGCCAGACCTTACCATGAAGAAATAGATTCAAAAGAAAGGAATAGTGTTAGTACACTTCCTTTTACTTTCTTCTTTCCTGCATTGGCCCGTCCTTTTAAAAACTTTGAGGTTATATGTGAAGCTGTTATCATTTTGAATAAATTGAATATAAAAAATTTTAGAGTGGTACTAACTATTGATGGTACAGAGAATAGCTATTCCAATCATATTTTAGAAAAGTATAAATCTGTACTTAATATTGAGTTTGTAGGACTTTTAAGGATGGAACAGATGCATGATATGTATTTAAAAACTGATGTATTACTGTTTCCTAGTAAACTGGAGACTTGGGGACTTCCTATATCAGAATTTAAAGAGTATCGAAAACCTATGATAATTGCGGATCTTGAGTATGCACATGAAACATCTGAGGGTAGTTTATGTACTGCTTTTTTTGATGTTAATAGCCCTCAAATGTTAGCGGAATTGATGATTGATGCAATAAATGATAATTATATAAAGTTTTCTACTGTCCCTTATAAAAAGGTAGCTTCTCCCTACGTCGTAAGTTACTACGATCTTATGCTTCTTCTATTAAAATGATTTTGATGTATTCCTTTTATTTAGATTGATCTTTTTAGTTCTAATATAGATTATGCTTAATGTCCGAATAACAGCCAGTTTAGTGCTGTATAAAAATGAGAAGGTAGATGTTGAAAATATCTGCCGATTAATTTGTGGTGAGATAATACATAAATTATATGTAATAGATAATTCTCCATCCGATGAACTCGGAACTTCTATTAGTGTAATTTCAGACAAAATAGTTTATCTTTTTAATGGTACCAATTTAGGATATGGTGCAGCACATAACATTGGAATAAAAAAAGCTATTGAAGAAAAAGTCGATTATCATGTAGTGATAAATCCGGATATATCATTTTCAAAAGGTATTTTTAAGTCATTGGCTATGTATATGGGTGAAAATCATAATTGTGGCTTGGTTATGCCTAAAGTTGTATACCCTAATGGAGATATTCAATATTTATGTAAATTGCTACCAACTCCATGGGATTTGTTCGGACGTCGCTTTCTTCCATTGAAAAAATATAATAGAAATAGAAATTATAAATATGAATTAATCTTTTCTGGCTATGATAAAATAATGTGGGTGCCTTCTTTGTCTGGTTGCTTTATGTTTATGAGAGTTGATGTTTTAAGAAAAATAGGTGGATTTGACGAGCGTTTTTTTATGTATGCAGAAGATTTGGATTTATCACGTAGGATAGGGACTGTTTCTGACACAATATTTAATCCTAATATAATAGTTATGCACGGA
>ERZ780228.1970-NODE-1970-length-11254-cov-2.318778_pt1 | contig 11254 bp, 10 predicted proteins | sample MGYA00511015_ERZ780228 | MGnify/ENA primary metagenome ERZ780228 (study PRJEB29588, sample SAMEA2161897) | human gut metagenome | biome: human gut; feature: human-associated habitat; material: faeces | place: Denmark | collected 2008/2010 ...
ACTTTGCAAAAGAAAAAAATATAAAATATGTAAAAATATTCCTGGGTTCTTCTACATATTACCCAAAGACTCTCGCTTTTTGTAATTGAAGTTGTATATAGTGATGTGATATAATAAAAAAGACGTGAAATTTACTATGAAAGTTTCGGACGACAGCTATAAATGAGTTATGTCTGTATGAGCAGGTTTTGAGATAGCGGACAGACCGGGCTTTCAGATTTTGAACTGAAAAGGAGAAATAAATGAAGGGTGTACAGTTGACAAAATTAGTTCAGGAACTGGGACTTCACAACCTGACTCCTGAAATTGATCTGTCTGAGATTGTGATCAAGACAGCGGAGATCAACAGACCGGCATTGCAGCTGACAGGATATCTGGAGCATTTTGCAAATGAACGGGTACAGATCATCGGATATGTAGAGTATACTTATCTGATGCAGCTCAGTGATGAGGAACGGAAATTTAAATATGAAAGATTTATTATTTATTGACATTGATAAAGAGCATTTTGATGTTAAAAAATATATGAGAGGTACATTTGTTGTCTATGAGTTTAATCAAGTCAATGATGTCTTTGCATCCATGAGAAAGAATCATGCTACTCTTGCCATTGTTTTAGATGAATATGGGGTCATGAGTGGAATTGTGACATTTGAAGATATTGTTGAAGAAATCGTTGGAGAAATAGATGATGAGTATGATGAAGTCAATGATTCCATTGTTAAAATCAATGATCATGAATATTTAGTAGATGGTAGTTTGAATTTAAATGAGGTCAATGATGAAATTGATACTCATTTTGAATCAGAAGATTTTGAATCTATCGGAGGTCTTGTTTTAGGAGAATTTAGTGGTGTTCCTAAAATTAAAGATCAAATTGAATTTCCAGGTGTTACAATTATAATTGAAAAGATGCATAAGAATCGAATTGAACTTCTTAGATTAAAAATACATGAAATAGAAAAAGAGGAAGAAGGAGAGGAAAAACATCAATAGATGCTTTTCCTCTTTTAAGGAGAAAGGTAATGAAAACAACAGTTGAAATAAAAAAAATGGGGATCAACGGTGAAGGGATTGGTTATATAAACCGTAAAGTTGTGTTTGTAAAAGGGGCTTTACTTGGTGAAACCGTTGAAGTAGATGCACAACAATATAAAAATAAAAATTATTATTTTGGTGATTTGATCCGTGTTGTTCAAGCATCGCCAATGCGTGTAAAAAATCCATGCCGTGCCAATAAAGAATGTATGGGATGTAATTTACTTCACTATGCTTATCCAGCTCAATTAAAACATAAAAAAGATTTAATCAAGGAATCTTTAAAGAAATATACAGAACTTGATTGCTCACAAATTAAGATTCATGATATTGTGGGAATGAATCAAAAGAAAGAATTTTTAACACAAGTCAATCTACCAATTGTTGATTTTAAAGGAAAAGTAACGTTTGGTATTTATCAAAGAGAAACAAAATATTTAACAGTAATGACACACTGTTTAAAACATCATCCATTAATTAATCAAACATTATTAGATTTAGAAGAAATCTTAAATAATACAAAATGTAAAACATATAATGATAAATTTAGAACAGGTTTAAGATTTATTAAAATTCGAGTTTTTCAAGATAAAGTTCAATTGATCTTTATTACAGGAAAAGATGGTTTAAAAGATGAAGTTGTAGCTGGTATTAAAAAATTAAAATATGTTAGTGGTTTATTTATGTCAATTAATACTGCTAAGTATCAAGATTTTGAAAAACAAGGATATAAGAAAATCTTTGGTAATTCCAAGGAAGAGCTTTATGTAGATCATCAAAAATATATTTTATCAGTTAAATCTTCGTTACCAGATCATATTGAAGCTTTTGAAGTAGAAAATAAGATTATTAAAACAATGATCAAAGAAAGCCAAAAAGTAATTTCTTTAAATTGTGGAAATGGTATTTTAGAAATGAATTTACCTCAAGAAGTTGTCGCAATTGATAATAAAAAAGAAAATATTGAAGATGCCACTTATAATGCGAAAGCTTTAGGAAAAGATAATATTCGTTTTGTATATGGTGATTCTTTAAAGAAAATGGTTCCTTTTGCGAAAAAGAAAGATTATGATACAGTGATTATTCGTGGAATCAATAGAATTAGTGATGAATTAAAAGATACCCTTCGTTTAGGTAAAGTCAAAACAGTTATTTATGTTAATTCTTCTACATCTATGCTTGCAAAAGATTTGCAAGAACTTTCAAAATATTATAAAGTAATAGAGATTAAAGCAGTTGATAGTCATATTTATCAATCTTATGTGACATCAATTGTAAAATTAATTAAAAAATAGGAAGAAGGAATAAAGATGGAATTTGATTATACACCTAAGGGAGTATGTTCAAGAAACATTCATGTTGAAGTTGAAGATGGCATTGTTAAAAATGTTCAATTTACTGGTGGATGTTCTGGAAATACACAAGGTGTGGCAGCCTTATGTAAAGGAATGAAAGCAGAAGATGTGATTGCTCGTTTAAAAGATATTAAATGTGGTGCTAAACCAACGAGCTGTCCAGCACAACTTGCTAAAGGTTTACAAGAGAATTTATAATTCTCTTTTTTTTATTTGTAACATAAAATAGAATGGTGATAATTATGTTGATTCGTATCAAAAAGATGCAGTTTATTGTTGGATGTTGTATGATCTTACAAATTGTTTTTTCATCAATTTGGATTCCATTTCATTTTATTGCGATGCTTTTATCAATCATTATTATTTTATGGCAAAGAAAGTTTTGTGTCTTACAAATTCATTACCATTATTATATATTACTTCTCTATATTTATCGGCTGTTTATCTTAATGATTTTAACCTATCCTTTCTTTGAAATGCTTTATTTAATCTTCACATTATATGTTGGAGTTATCTTAATTTTGTTATCAATGAAAACATTTTTGTAGTTCTTTTCTTCCTATTTAATTTAGCGTATAATGATAAAAAAGGTGGTGGGAATATGATTGGTGAATTAAATATCTATAGTTGTTATAGCTTTCAAAATAGTACGATTCTTATTAAAGATTTATGTAAAAGAGCTCATGATCTTCATTTAGAAGCAATTGCTTTAACGGATATTAATAATATGTATGGGGCGGTAGAGTTTTCTAATGAGTGTCATAAATATGACATTAAACCTATTTTTGGAATGCAAGGCAATGTAAATGTTGAAGGAGAAATCTATCCTTTTTTATTGTTAGCGAAAGATCAAGTCGGTTATCATGATTTAATGAAGATTTGTAGTGATATTAATTTAAGTGATCAAAAAGCCATCGATTTAGAAAAATTACGTCTTTACCATGAACATCTTTTTATTCTTTCTGGATGTAAAGAAGGAATTGTCGAAAGATGTGTTTTAAAAGAGCTCGAATCAGAGGCATTACGCTATATGGCTCTGTTTAAGGAAATGTTTAAGGATAATTATTATATTTGTCTCCAAGATCATGGCATCCAAATGCAAAAACACTTAAATGAAAGACTTAAAGCTCTTGCAAAACTTCAAGGTATTAAAGTATGTGCATCGAATGAAGTTCGCTATCTCTATCCTCAAGAAGCGTTTGCTATTGATTTGATGCAGGCAAGTGTTCATGGTGAAAAAAGAAGTCAACGAGATACTTTACAAACAAATCAAAAATATTTAAAGAGTGGCTATGAGATATCTTTACTTTTTGAAAGAGAAATTATTGAAAATACTAATGATCTTTTAAAAAGATGCAATGTGACTATTGAAACAGGACAAATGCATTTACCTCTTTATCCCTTACCAGATAATGTTTCAAGTCAAGATTATTTAAAACAATTATGTATTGTTGGTTTGAAAAAAAGATTTAAAGGGAAAAAGATTTCCCAAGAATATATAGAAAGACTCAAAAAAGAATTAAATGTGATTTCTAAAATGGGTTTCAATGACTATTTCCTTATTGTTTTTGATTATGTTCGCTATGCTAAAACCCACCAAATTCTTGTTGGACCAGGAAGGGGTTCAGCAGCCGGAAGTTTAGTCAGTTATGTTTTAGGAATTACCAATATTGATCCTTTAGAATATGATTTACTTTTTGAACGCTTCTTAAATGAGGAACGTGTAACCATGCCAGATATTGATATTGATTTTCAAGACGATCGACGTGATGAAGTAGTACGTTATGTCACAGAAAAATATGGACAAGAACATGTTGGACAAATTGTTACCTTTTCAAGTTATGGTCCTAAAGTTGCTTTAAAGGATCTAGGAAAGGTTGTTTCAGTGCCTCTACCTAAACTTGAAATGATGTGTAAATATATTCCTACTCAAGGAAAAAATAAAAAAACGGTAAGAGAAGTTTATGAAACATCGTATGCTTTTAAAAATATGGTTGATCAAGAACCTGAACTTAAAAGAATCATGCCAGCCATCTTTCTTGTAGAACGTTTACCAAGAAATATTTCTATGCATGCTGCGGGTGTGGTTTTATCTAGAGATTGTTTAAATGAGGTTGTTCCTCTTACTAGAGGCCCTCACCAAAATGTTTTAACCCAATATTCTAAGAATTATATTGAAAGTGTGGGACTTTTGAAAATGGATTTTCTAGGTTTAAAAAATCTCACGATTCTTTCTTATATATTAAATAATATTGAAAAATATGAAGGTATTCGTTTAAATTTGAATGAGATTCCTTTAGATGATCTAAAAACTTTTCAAATGTTAGAAAAAGGTGATACTTTAGGTGTTTTCCAATTAGAATCACCAGGTATGAAAAATTTATTTAGACAATTAAAGCCACGATGCTTGCAAGATATTGGCGATGCCAATGCCCTTTATCGACCAGGACCTATGGGAGAAATTCCTCATTATATTGCACGTCGTTTTAAAAAGGAAGAAGTTGCTTATCCTCATGAGGATTTAAAAGAAATCTTAGAGCCAACTTATGGGATTATGATTTATCAGGAACAATTGATGCAAGTTGTTCAAAAAATCGCTGGTTTTTCGCTTTCTAAAGCAGATAATTTAAGAAGAGCGATTTCTAAAAAAGATTTTGATTTAATGGCTTCTATTAAAAATGATTTTATCGAAGGAGCTTTAAAGAATGGATATAGTCAAAAACAAGTAAATGAGATCTTTGCTTTGATAGAAAAATTTGCGGATTATGGTTTTAATAAATCGCATGCTATTGCTTATGGTTTGATTGCTTATCAATTAGCTTATCTTAAAGCAAATCATCCACTAGCATTCTATGGGGCAATTCTTTCTAATGAACAAAATAGTGATGTTCATAAAATGGAATATATTGCTGAAGCAAAGAAATATCGTATCCGTGTTTTACCACCTTCTATTAATTATTCAACAAACCGTTTTGAACAAGTAGAAGGAGATTTACGTTTTTCTCTTTTAGGTATTAAAAATGTAGGACAAGCGGGTTATCAAGCGATTGTTGAAGAAAGAGAAAAGAATGGTTTGTTTAAAGATATTTTTGATTTTATTTCACGGATGGATGGAAAAAAAGTCAATACGATGATGGTAGAGAGTTTAATTGATGCGGGAGCTTTTGATGAATTCGAATTGAATCGGGCTACTTTAAAAGCTAATCTTGAAAAGATTGGAGAGTATGCTAATTTAAAAAATACGATTGGTATAGATGAACCTCCTTTATTAGATATTGTTCAAGAAAATAAAATGGTTCGTCTTGAATTAGAAAAGAAAGCTTTAGGGGTTTATTTATCAATGCATCCTTTGGCGTATTTAAAACAAAAATTACAAGTTCCTGTAATTGCGATTGCCCGTTTAAATGAATATGTCTCTAAAAATGTGAGTGTTTTATTAATGCTTACAAGAGTCAAAGTAATTGTTGATAAAAAGGGTAATGAAATGTGTTTTATTGAAGGACATGATGAAACAGGAAATGTCGAGGGAGTTGTTTTTTCATCAACTTATCGACAAGTAAAAGATTTATTAGAAAAGAATAAAGTAATCTATATTGAAGGTAGAATAGATTATCGAGATAAATTATCTTTGGTTGTCCAAAGAGTTAAAGAAATAAGTAAATGAGGTATAAAATGGAAAAGTTAGTTGTTATTGATGGGAATTTTTGGTTGTTTAGTTGTTATTATGCTACGGCAGCAATGGGAAATTTAATGGTAAATAAAGATGGGATTCCAACGAATGCGGTTTATGGTTTTGCCAATCGTTTAGAAAGTCTTTTAAAACAAGATCCAGAATATTTAGTTGTGGCTTTTGATGCCAAAGGGAAAACCTTTAGAAGTGAATTACTAGAAGAATACAAGGGAACAAGAAAACCAACGCCTGATGAACTTATTTGTCAGTTTTCAATGGTTAGAGAATTTTTAGATGCTCATCATATTCCTTATATTGAAAAAGAAGGATATGAAGGAGATGACATTATTGGTACCATTTCTAAAAAAGCAGCAAGTCAAGGAATGGAAGTTGCTATTTATACAAATGATAAAGATATGATGCAACTGATTAATCCTTTAGTTAAACAATATAAAAAACCTCAAAAAACCAATGATTATGAAATCGTTAGTGAAGAAAGCTTTGTTGAAAAATATAACTTGAAGCCTGATCAAATGCGTGATTTATTAGGACTTATGGGTGATAGTGCCGATAATATTCCAGGTATTCCAGGTATTGGTGAAAAAACAGCTTTAAAGCTTTTAAATCAATATGGAACGATTGAAAATTTAAAAGAACATATGTCAGAACTTAAAGGAAAAATGGGAGAAAAAGTAAGAGAAAATATTGAATTAGGGCTGCTTTCTAAAAAGATTGCGACAATTCTTACCGATGCTCCTATTGAACTTGATTTGGCTGCTTGGAAATATCAAAAACAAGATTATAATGATGATCTTGCCGCTTTCTATCGTCGTTATGATATGAATTCTTTACTTAAAAGAATGTCTATTTCTAATGAAACAAAACCGGTAAAACCATTAGAATATCAAATTGTAGATACTTTACCAACCATTAAAAAGGATAGTGCTCTTGTTGTTGGTGTTTATGATACTAACTATCATAAATCACCAATTCTTGGTTTTGGTATTTATAATGATCAAGAAGCGTATTATATTTCTTTAGAAAAGGCAATTCAAGATCAAGGATTTAAACAATTTATTGAAGATGAAAATATAAAAAAATATGGTTATGATATTAAAAAATGTATCAATGCATGTCGTTGGCATGGTCTTACAATTAAAGGATATTCTTTTGATTTACAATTAGCTTCTTATATTTTAAATCCATCATTAAAAGATGAATTAAAAATTGTTTGTGATTATTATCAATATTTCGACTTACAATTTGATGAGGAAATCTTTGGTAAAGGTGCTAAAAAACATGTTCCTGAAGAAAGTATTCTTTCAAAACATTATGTTTTACAAGCAAAAGCCATCTATGAATTAAAAGATGAAGCAATCAATCGTTTGAAGAAGGACCAACAATATGATCTTTATGAAAACGTAGAAATGCCTGTTGCCTTTATTTTAGCGGATATGGAATATCAAGGAACTAAAATGGATCAAGGTGTTTTAAAAGAATTAGGGGATACGTTTAAAACACAAATCGATCAATTAGAAAAGGAAATCTATCTTTTAGCCCATAAAGAATTTAATATTGCCTCTCCTAAACAATTAGGAGAAGTGCTTTTTGAAGAATTAGGCCTTCCTAATGGAAAGAAAACAAAAACAGGTTATTCAACATCGGTTGATGTTTTAAATAAACTGAGAAATGTGCATCCAATCATTGATAAAGTTTTAAATTATCGTACGATCAGTAAACTTTATTCAACTTATATCGTTGGTTTACAAGAACAAATCTTTATTGATGGGAAAACACATACCATCTATAATCAAGCTTTAACTCAAACAGGACGTCTTTCTTCAACAGATCCAAACTTACAAAATATACCAGTGAAAACAGAAGAAGGAAAACTCATTCGTAAAGCGTTTGTTCCTGAATATGACTATTTGATTTCATTTGACTACTCACAAATTGAATTACGTGTATTAGCTCATTTAGCGAATGTGACAAGTCTTATTCAAGCATTTAATGAAAATAAAGATATTCATCGACATACAGCAAGTGTGGTTTTTGGTGTCAGTGAAGATGAAGTGACTTCAACAATGCGTCGAAACGCTAAAGCAGTCAACTTTGGAATTATTTATGGGATGTCAGATTATGGACTTGCCGAACAATTAGGTGTGACTGTCAAAGAAGCAAAATCTTTTATTGAAAAGTATTTTGAAAAATATGCAGAAATTAAAGAGTATATGAATAAAAGCATTGCTTTTGGAAAAGAAAATGGTTATGTTTCTACGGTTTTAAATAGAAAACGTTATATTCCTGAAATCAATGAAAAGAATTATATGCGCCAAGAATTTGGAAAGCGTTTGGCGATGAATTCACCAATTCAAGGTTCAGCGGCAGATATTATCAAGCTTGCCATGATTAAAGTTGATCAATTATTAAAAGAAAATCATATGAAATCAAAAATGATTTTACAAGTACACGATGAATTGATTTTTGATGTTTATGAAGATGAACTTGAACAAATGATGAAACTTGTTCAAACAGGAATGGAAAGCGCTTATCAAATGACAGTTGAATTAAAAGCAGAAGGAACATACGCTAAAAATTGGTATGAATTAAAGTAGGTGAAAAAATGCCAGAATTACCAGAGGTTGAAACGGTAAAAAGAACGTTAGAAAATTTTATTTTAAATAAGAAAATTAAAGATATAGAAGTTATTTATCCTCGTATTATTGAAGATGATGTTGAAGTGTTTAAACAAAGAGTTGTTAATAAAACATTTTTAAAGATAGATCGGGTAGGAAAATATTTGATTTTTATTTTAGAAGATATTGCTTTTGTTTCTCATTTAAGAATGGAAGGTAAATATCAAATTTGTACAAAAGAAACATCACTTTCTAAACATGATCATGTGATTTTCTATTTAGATGACGATACACAGTTACGTTATAATGATGTTCGTAAATTTGGACGTATGAAACTTGTGGATAAAGAAAGTTATAAAACATTAAAGCCGCTCAATCAACTAGGAAAAGAACCTTTTGAGGCGGATGTTAATGAAATCTATCAACGTTTAAAGAATAAAGATACTGCTATTAAAACGGCTTTGCTTGATCAAACGCTTTTAGCGGGAATTGGAAATATCTATGCCAATGAAATTTGTTATGCCATGCATTTAAATCCCCAAACTAAAGCCAAAGCTTTAAGTAAAAAAAGAGTAAAAGAGCTTATAGAAGTTTCAAGTTTTATTTTAAATGAAGCAATTAAACAAGGTGGGACAACGATTCATTCCTTTAGTGCTAATGGGATTGATGGTTTATTTCAGGTGCAATTAAAAGTGCATATGCAAGAAAAATGTCCTCAAGGACATGACATAAAAAAAATATCTTTAAATGGGAGAGGAACATATTATTGTCCAATATGTCAAAAAGCAAGACGATGAAAGTATATGGAATTACAGGAAGTATTGCCTGTGGAAAATCTACAGTAACCAATTATTTACGAGAACATGGCTATCTTGTCATTGATGCCGATCGAATTTCTAGGGAGGCTCTTACAATAGATCAAGGGTGTATTGAAAAAGTTGATCAACTTTTTCATTGTGTACATGGAGGCATTGTTGATCGAAAAGCTTTAGGAAAGAAAGTTTTTCATGATGCAAAGGCTAAAAAAATGTTGGAGAATATTATTCATCCCTATGTTATTTCTCAATTAAAAGAAGCTATTCAAGAAAATCAAGATTTACCATGTTTATTTTTAGATATACCCTTACTTTATGAATCTCATTTAGAATATCTTTGTGATTCAATTATTGTTGTTTATCTTGATGAAAAACAACAAGTAAAACGTCTGATGGAAAGAGATCATATTGATGAAGAATATGCTTTGACGATTATGAAAAATCAAATATCTTCTGATAAGAAAAAAGAAATGGCGGATATTGTTTTAGATAATACAAAAGATCCAGCATTTCTTTACCAACAAATAGAGCAACTAATGAAAGGAATAGAAAATGAAAGAATTACTGACAAGTGACATTTATCAAATAAGAAGTAGTTATATGCTTGATGATATTTCTTATAAAACACTTTTACAACTTTATCAACCAATCATGGGAATGGAAGCTGTCTCTTTGTATATGACACTTTATTCAGAACTTGATCAAATAACACTTACGAAAAGTCCTTCTTTGATCTCTCGGCTTTGTAAGATGACGGGATTTTCTTTAAATGAACTTTCTCAATCCTTAAGTAAGTTAGAAGCAATTGGCTTAATGAGTTCTTATAAAAAGAAAAGTCAAGAAAATCGTTTTCTATTTGATTTAAAAATGCCTTATTTACCCCATGAATTTTTAAATCATCCTATTTTAAATGATCTTTTACAAAAAAGATTAAAAGATGAGTATAAAAAAACAGTCTCTGTATTTAAGGTCTATAATGTCAATCTTGATCATTACCAAGATATCAGTGCGAATTTTACGGATGTTTTTGATGTTCATTATCAAGGAAAAGAAGTTTTAAAAGAAAAATGGTGCTGGGCATAACACCCAACACCAAGTTTGTCTACAGTCTGAAACCACCAGTTGAACTGGTGGTTGCAGACTGTAGACAAAGCCCTGCTTTTGCAGGGTTTTGCTATTGTTGGAACCGCTTTTCTGCTATAATGAATATCAGAAGGGCGGTGTTTTTTATGATGACGAAAAATACAGATAAAAAAAGAGAACAAATGATGATGTTTTCCATGGATGACATGGTACCTCAAAACCATATGCTGCGATTGATTGATAAAGCAATCAATTGGAATTTTATTTATGATCTGGTTGAAGAAAAATACTGTCCGGATAACGGCCGTCCCAGTATGGATCCCGTCATGCTGATAAAGATACCATTCATTCAGTATCTCTATGGGATAAAAAGCATGCGTCAGACCATGAAAGAGATCGAGGTAAACGTTGCATACCGCTGGTTTCTCGGACTAGACATGTTAGATCCAGTACCTCATTTTTCTACATTTGGAAAGAATTATACCCGCCGATTCAAAGATACAGACCTTTTTGAGCAGATCTTTTCAAAGATTCTGGAAGATTGTATGAAATATAAGCTTGTAAATACAGAACAGATCTTCGTGGATGCAACACATGTAAAAGCCTGTGCAAACAGTAAAAAAATGCGTAAGCGGGTTGCACACGAACAGGCTCTCT
>ERZ780228.1977-NODE-1977-length-11186-cov-2.352619_pt1 | contig 11186 bp, 7 predicted proteins | sample MGYA00511015_ERZ780228 | MGnify/ENA primary metagenome ERZ780228 (study PRJEB29588, sample SAMEA2161897) | human gut metagenome | biome: human gut; feature: human-associated habitat; material: faeces | place: Denmark | collected 2008/2010 ...
TGTACTCATGGTGCTGCCGGGCGAAACTGTGCCGGTTGACGGTGAGCTGCTGTCCGGCACGGCCACGCTCGACCTGAGCAATATCAACGGTGAGCCGGTGCCGCGTGAAGTGTTCGCCGGCGCCCGTGTGATGTCCGGGGCGGTGAACGGCTGGACTGCATTGACCATGCGGGCCACCCAGGTGGCCGCCGATTCGCAGTACCAGCGCATCCTCGAGCTCGTGGCCTCCGCGCAGGAGTCGCGCCCGGCCGTGGTAAAAACCGCTGACCGCTTGGCCGTGCCCTTTACCGTGCTTTCGTTGGTGATTGCCGGCGTCGCATGGGCGGTGTCCGGGGTACCGACGCGATTCGCCCAGGTGCTGGTGCTGGCCACGCCCTGCCCGCTGCTCATCGCCGCACCGGTGGCATACATCGCCGGAACCGGACGCCTCGCCGCAGCCGGCGTGCTTATCAAAGCACAGGACGTGCTGGAAAACCTTGGCCGCGTCACGCAGGTGTTCTTCGACAAAACCGGTACGCTCACCGTCAAGCAGCCGCAGGTGGTGCGCGTCGAGATGTTGCCCGGCGCTGCAACCCGTCTCAACGAAGACCATGTGCTGATGATGGCCGGCGCGGTGGAAAGCTACTCGGTGCACATCCTGTCCAAAGGCATTGCCAAGGCCGGCGCGGAGGCGCTGGCCCGACTGCGCCAGCGGTTCGAGGATGGCCAGCGCCTGTGCCCAGAGCCGGAGGCCAGCTGGCCTGGCCATGGCCGGGAGTATCCGGTCGTCAAGAACATCAATGAAGACGCCGGCAAGGGCGTTTCCGGCGAGGTGAACGGACACGCGGGGCGCGTTGGCCGGCTGTCTTTCGCGGCCGCCGGGGAGGAAGGATTCTTGGCGGTCGATCGGACCGCCCCCAGTCGGTCTGAGGATGACCTGCGCACACGATTTGGGCTGCTTCAGCCGGACGAAATGGCGTCGTATGTGTCTGTTGATGGTCAGCTGATCGCGCGCATCGTGCTGCGCGATGTGCCGCGCGCCAACGCCAAGGCAGCGCTCGCCAAACTGCATGAGTTGGGCGTCACCAAGCTCGCCATGCTTACCGGTGACAAGCGGGCTTCCGCCAATATCATTGCCAGCGAAGTCGGCATTGACGAGGTTCACGCCGAACTGTTCCCGGAGGATAAGGTAGCCGCAGTCAAGGCCGCTACAGGAGCCGGCAAAACCGTCACGATGATGGTCGGTGATGGTGTGAACGATGCCCCGGTGCTCGCCGTCGCCGATATCGGTGTGGCCATGACCGACGGCACATCCACCGCCGCTTCCGAAAGCGCTCAGGTGGTCATTATGAATGACAATATCGCCGCCGTGCCGCGCGCCATCGCCATTGCACGCCGCACCAAGCGCGTGATGCTTCAAGCCGTAATCGCGGGCCTTGTGCTTGCCACCATCGGCATGATTGCCGCCGCGTTCGATCTCATTCCGGTCGTCGTCGGCGCATTCCTCCAGGAGGCCATCGACGTGGTGAGCATCCTCTGGGCTCTCACTGCTTTGATTGATCGGGACTGATTAAGATAAACCGGAATTGATTGGAGCCGCATCCGGATTATGTGCAATATAACAATTTGATATCAATATTTTGTGTGTGCTTACCGGATGCGGGTGCCGTAGGTGGCAGTCTATTAGACTAAAGGCTGTTTGCAGCATCATTTAGGGGCATTGAGGCCTTTGCCAGAGGAGTCGATATGTCAGAGGGTGAGGAAGAGCTCAATGTGGGCGCAGTCCGTTTGGAGGAAGTGGCATCGGCGGCTAATGTATCGCTGTCCACTGCGTCCAAGGCCTTGCGTGGAAAGCCTCACGTCAGCGAGAAAACCCGTATTCGAGTGATTGATGCTGCGCGGAGGTTGGGTTATAGCGCCGCAGAAGCTATGGCATCGATGGCAAGGTTAAGCGTCAGGGATTCTCACGGCATGCAGGATTTTCGCGTTGGCATCATTGGCGTTGATATGAAAGGCGTCTTTTCTCCGACCATTCTTATTGGAGCGGAGAATGCGTTTCAAGCGCGCTCAGCCGCAGCGCTACTGTTCAATGCGTCAGGCAATGAGGCATTGTTCCACAGTGGTATTGAACGAATGTTGGTGCAAGGAGTGTCGGGACTGTTGATTATCAGCAGGTGTACGGATCCGGTGCCATACTACGTGGATTCTCCGGTACCTGTGGTCTACGCCTATGGCCCGTCCCGTGATCCCGATGATTGTTCCGTGGCACAAGACAATGTGGAATCAGGGTGTTTGGCCGTTCGCCACCTTCTTTCCTGCGGGCGCACTCGTATTGCGATTATTGCTGGCGACTCCGAGTACTCGGTTACACATGAACGGATGCGGGGTGCGCTCAAGGCCTTGCATGATGGGATTACAGTTGGCTGGCGAAGCGCGGTTCGGTCCATGGGAAGCGGAATGGGGGCGCGCCGCTGCCCGTCTGCTGCTCAATGACGGTGCTGCATTCGACGCAGTGATATGCCAAAACGATGTGCTGGCTCGTGGCTGCATCGAGGAATTGGAACGTAACGGATGTCGCGTGCCGCAAGACGTAGCGGTTATCGGGCACGACAACAGTCCGGATTATGTGTCGTACGCGCATCCGTTGCTTACTTCTATTGATGACAACAACGAAATGCTGGGGCGTCAAGCTGCCCTATGCCTACTGGATGCGATTGCGGGGCATCCTCACCATGGTGTGGAGCGTGTGCCGGTGAAGCTAATCCAACGCGAGTCAACGTTGCCGTTGGATTGATAACGTCACCGGATAGGCGGCAGCAGCCGGTTCACATCTTGCGTGGCATCATCCAGACCTTTGCGAATATCATTGATGCCGGAATCCTGTACAAGGCCGTGAACGTCGATGTTGCTTTGTTCGCTCAACGCTTGGCCGCGTACGCGCATGCTATGGATAAATCGTCCGACCTTGCGTGCGTAGTCGGGCAGCTTGTCGGGGCCTACCAGCACTAAAGCGATGACAAGAATCACCATGAGTTCCGTGCCCGAAATGCCGAACAACATATTATTCTCCTTCTGCAGTTATTGTTGCAGGGGCTTCCTGTTTGCCGGTGCGCTTGGCTTTGCGCGCCGCGCGAAATGGTAACGCGGCGCGCATTTTATGTAAAAGTTTGAGAAGTTTGGGTTCTTCGCCCGCCGCGCGCATGACTTTCCATAGCTGGATGTGCTCGTATACTGCGCATACGGCTATGGCTGCGAAATAGATTGCGATGATGGGCAAAGCGAGTGCGCATAATGTTCCTGGGTCGCCGGTTGGCGTGGCCACGGCCGCGAAGATAAACGCTATGACCGTTGCGAGACGCCACTGCTTCAACCATGTTCGTGTTTCGACCGCATTCATCATCGTCAATGCCGCCATAACTACGGGTAGCAGGAATGAGAGGCCGAAAGCGACTGTCATGCGCAGAATGAAATCAAAATAGACGTCGGCGCTGAGCAATGTGGCGGTGTTTGCGGGGGCAAAGCCGGTAAGGATCGCCACCGCTTGGGGCAGCAGATACCATGCCAGTCCGGCTCCGGTGAGGAACAGCGGCACTGAGGCTCCGATGAATGTAACCGCGGTCCAGCGCTCTTTGCGCTTCAACCCTGGATTAATGAATGCCCACACTTGGTATGACCACCACGGGCAGGAGGCCGTCAGACCAAGGAAGAACGCAATCTCCAGCTTTACGTTGAATGCGGAGACCACGCCATTGAATGTGATGCTCATCAGTCCCTGTTGCTGCCCGGCCGCCGTCAGGAACGGTTGTTGCAGGATACGAAACACCTGATCGCTGAACATCCATCCCACTATCGACATGATGATGATGCCGGCAATGGCCCGAACAAAGCGTTTGCGAAATTCGACAAGATGATCGGCCAGAGGCATCGCCGCAGCGGGGTTGCGGGGCTTGCGCCTTTTGGACTTGCGCCCTACACCCCGCTTCCACCGGCGTGTAGGGTGTTGCGCACCCGCGCTGGCCTGCTGCGTGGCCTCGTGTGAGTGATCGATGAGATCGTCGAGGTCAAGATGTGTATCCCGATCGCCGGGATGCATCGCCGGTGCAAGGGGTGCCGGAAGCGCGGGGTTTCCGGGAACCGTGCTCATCGCTGTTCGGCTCCGGTTGCTGTAGTCGGGGCGGCGGTGGCGTTCATCGTGACGGCTTGGGGGACGGCGGGAGCCGGTGCTGCCGCCGGAGCTGGGGCAGGGGCGTCGCTGACTGTATTGACGGTTTGTTGTGTTGCCGGGTCATCGGTCTTGGTCTCGGCACGGAAAATCTTCATCGATTGGCCAATGCTTTTGGCTAGCTCAGGGAGCTTCTTCGCGCCAAACAGCAGCACGATGATAAGTAGAATGATAATGAGCTCGGTGGGGCGAAGATTAGGCATGATAGTATGTCCTTCCAATTTCTGTGTTGTGACAGGGGAAGGGTATACCTCATTAACGCACCAATTTATCAGTATAGCGAGGAATGGTGTGTTGTTCAAGTTGAAGTGCGGTGTTGCGTTTGAGCTGCTTGTGAGAGTTGCTCGGGAACATGTTAATTTGAATGCATTTACTGTGTTATTGGTGAGCATATGTGTTTGGGTTCGTTGGTTTTCGCAAGAGGAAAACAAAAGGAAAATTACGAAAATAGCATGGCTGGAAATGCTGATAAAGACTGATTTTCATTGGTATTGTGCGCTACGAAAACCAGAGAAAAAATGAGTGAGTCGCTTTCTTTGACGCATGGTGAGAATCGTCTGTTTGAGTTATTGTGAACGCGCACAACGAAGACAAGCGGCATGGAGGGCGCGCAAAAACTCGAATAATCGCATATGGTAACTGTTTGCTTTACCGTCATCTCTCCCATACATACATGACGACGGGGACGCACCACAATGATGTGATGGTAAAACGGGCAGTACCAGACGATTCCGAGTATGTGTGTGCCATCCACTGACGCATCTTACCTGCGTCGTCGGGCCATTGAATGGATTAAGTGCATTGAATGGTTGCGAATGCGGCAGAGTGTCTTCGTCCGTCATGCCTCGCAATGAACGCGCGGCAGTCCAACGAAGGAGCAAGATGAGTTCAACGGAAGCAACAAACGGCATCTCTCGCCGTGCTGTGCTCGCAGGCGCGGCCGCCATCGGTGGCACCATCGCCGTGGCGAGTGCATTGGGTACAGGAGTGACAACGGTGCAGGCAGCGCCATCCGTCGCTGGCACGGCAGGTGCAACGGGCGCGAACGGCGCGGGCGGCGTGGCCGTTCCCGCAGCGCAGCGCACCACGAAAAGCGCGAAGACCATTACCGACGCGCCCGCTCTGCCGGGCTGGAAGGTAGCTCCGTTCCCTCTGCGGAACGTCGCCATCACCTCGAACAGCGTGTTCGATCGTGCCAAGGAAGGGATGCTCGACTATGCACGCAACTATCCGGTAGACCGCTGGCTGGTTTGCTTCCGTGCGCAGGCGAACCTGCTGCCTAAGGACAACACGACGCAGCCTTCCGGTGGCTGGGAGAACTTCCCCAGCGGCTCGCTAGACAAGGCTGTTGAACAGCAATGGGGCGATGCCGAATACACGCGTGGCCAGAACAAGAACGGTGCTGATGGTCTGTTGCGCGGCCACTTTGCCGGACATGCATTGCACATGCTCTCCCAAGCGTATGCCGAAACGGGGGAGGAAGCGATTCTCAACAAGATCAACGAGTTCGTCTCCGGCCTGAAGGAATGCCGAGATTCCCTGCGCGAGATGAAGTATAACGGCAAAGCCCGCTACAGCCACCCCGGCTTCCTTGCCGCCTATGGCGAGTGGCAGTTCAAGGCATTGGAGGAATATGCTCCCTATGGCGAGATTTGGGCACCGTGGTACACGGAGCACAAGATTCTTGCCGGTCTGATTGCCGCTTACGAGTTTGCCGGTAATGCCGACGCGCTCGACCTGGCTGAAGGCATCGGACATTGGACCTATGCGCGTCTGAGCAAATGCACCAAAACCCAGCTGCAGAAGATGTGGGACATCTACATCGGTGGTGAATACGGCGGCATGAATGATTCGCTGGTGGATTTGTACAACGTCTCCAAGGACAAGGACCGTAGCGAATTTCTTAAGGCCTCCGCATTTTTCGACACTGACAAGCTCATTGACAACTGTGGTGCTGGTGTCGATATCCTCAACAACTTGCACGCCAACCAGCACATTCCACAGTTCGTCGGTTACGCCAAAGACGCGGCCATGGGCGACGCGGATATCGATGCTGATGCTCGTGCGCGTTATCTCAAGGCCGTTGAGGGGTACTGGGGCATGATTGTGCCCGGCCGTATGTATGCTCACGGTGGTACTGGCGAAGGCGAGATGTGGGGGCCGGCACATACTGTGGCCGGCGATATCGGCAAGCGCAACGCGGAATCCTGCGCGGCATACAACATGCTCAAGGTGGCTCGCTATCTGTTCTTTATCGAACAAAAACCTGCCTACATGGACTATTATGAGCGCACGATTCTCAACCATATTCTCGGAGGTAAGTCCCGTGACCTCGATTCCGGCACGGCCCTCACGCCGGGCAACTGCTACATGTACCCAGTGAATCCGGCTACGCAGAAGGAATATGGTGATGGCAACATCGGCACTTGCTGTGGCGGCACCGCTTTGGAAAGCCACTCGAAGTACCAGGATTCCATCTACTTCCACTCGACGGACAACAAGGAACTGTACGTCAATCTGTTCACAGCTTCCACACTCGACTGGACCGACACCGGCCTGGAGCTCGCACAGGAAACCAACTATCCGGAGGAGGAGACCTCGACGATTTCCATTACGGCCGCGCCGAAGAGCGCCGTCACCTTCCGCATCCGCATCCCCGCGTGGAGCAAAGGTGCGAAGATCGAGGTGAACGGCAAGGCTATAGATGGCGTCACCGCTGGCGAATACGCCACCGTGGCCGGCAGCTGGAAGGTCGGGGACAAGATCGTCGTCACCATCCCGCTGCAGCTGCGCACCGAGTCGACTGATGACCGCAAGGACATCCAGACGCTGTTCTACGGTCCCACGGTGCTCAACGCGCTCAACCCATCCACCAAGTTCATCCAACGCGGCTTCTACGAGCGCAACGGCTTGGATGGCACCATCAAACTGGGCGTACAGAAGAAGGAAGGCACGAAGAACTACTTCATCATTGACGGCGACGAGTTCGAGCCCGCCTACAACGGCGACAACACCCCGTACCACATGTACTTCCAGCGCAAGGACGAGTATGTGGGCTTCGCAGGCAAGCTCACCGATGTGCTGAACCCGAAGCGCCCGGCTGCACAGGACCGTAGCGAGAGCACGCTGATGGATGACATCTGGGCGGGCGCGCCGTTCAAGGACCGTGCCGCCTTCATCAAGAAGGTGCAGGAGGTCACGAAGACCTATCAAGACGAGGGGCTGCTTTCCAGTCGTGATCGTCAGGTGGTTCTGCTTGCCTCCGCTCGCGCCAAGATGAGCTGACGTTTTCCTGCGACCAAACCGTCTCCCGTAGTGCACGACACGGCGGGAGATGAGTGATACAAACCATAACGCCTAACAGAAAGAATATTATGACCATCGAAAGCACTACTTCGGCCGTGAAGGGCGGTGTGGCGAAACGATTCGCCGCACTGTTCGTAGCTGCGGCCACGCTGCTGGCTGGCGGTGTCTTCTCCGTATCGGCCGCGCCGAGTGCACTGGCGGACGACGCTGAAACGAATGTTGCGCTCAATGCAGAAAAAGGCAACGACAATGCACCAGACGTTCAGGTCAGCTATGTCACTGGCTGGAACAGCACTGCTGCCATCAATGACGATAGCTTGGACGGCAACGCCAGCTATGGCGGTTGGGGCACTTGGGGCAACACCAGTGCCAGCGAAACTGCCACTTACACATGGAATCGCGCCGTGACCACGTCCAAGTCTGTGGGCTACTACTGGACGAACGTCAAGACCGGTGATGGTGGCGTGCCGCTGCCCAAGGATGTCTCGATTGAGTATCTCAATGCTGATTCCGGCCAGTACGAGACCGTGCCGAACCTGAAGGTGGACAAGACATTCCCCGCCGACGACGAGCTCGACGCCACCAACCCGGTGTATGGTCCGTATACCTACACCTTCGACCAGGTCACCACCAAGTCCATGAAGCTTGTGGTGAACAAGAAGGCCAATGACAACAAGGGTATTACCGTCACTGAGTGGCAGGTGTTTGGTACCAGCGCTGCACTACCAGTGGATCCGGGCGACCCAGGTGCTTTCTTAGACGTGCAGCAAGTTGCCGTGCGCACCACGCCGGGCGTGGACCCGACCTCGAAGTTGCCTGCAGAAGTGTGGGCGACACCTCAAGATGGTCCCAGCATTAAGGTTCCAGTGACTTGGGAAACCGTTCCGGCCGACGCTTATGCTACAGCTGGTACTACCGCCGAAGTCAAGGGCACTACTGCTGCCGGTACCTATGACAACATCAAAGTTGCGGCCGGTCAGGCGACGGCCACTATTGGTGTCTACGACCAGCTCAACACCGAGGTGACCGACGCGGAGTACGTCTCCACCATCACCGCTCCCGGTGTCAAGCCGGTATTGCAGGATACCGTGGCGCTGACCTACGCTGACGGCTCGGTCGAGTCGGGTCACAAAGTGACTTGGGACAGTATCCCGGCCGCCGAGTATGCTGAAGCCGAACAGGTCGGCTTCGTGGAAGGCTCTATCGAGGGTGTCGGCAATATCAAGGCGGAAGGCACGTTCTTCGTCGTCGCGCCTTCCGACCCGAAAGCCCAGCCGATTGTTGCTATCGATTTCGACTCCGCGGCCCCCGGCTCCGGCTGGTACACCACTGCCCCGAAGTTCACCATCACCGCGCAGCGCGGCGTCTCCACCGTGCCGATAAAGACGATCGAGTACAAGATCGGCAAGGGCGAGTGGACCAGTGGCAAGGGCCCGATCAGCGTGACCGCGCAGGGTTCCGTGACCATTTCCGCCCGTGCCACCGATGAAAACGACAACAGCCGCGAGGTCTCCCAGACCATCAAGGTCGACACCAACGTGCCGGTGGTCACCGCTAAGCAGGAGAGCAAGAACGGCAACGATGTGGTCGTCTCTCTCACCGCTGATGACGGTGCCGCAGGCTCCGGCGTGACCCGTGTGCTGTACTCCACCGGCCCGTCCAGCAACCCGAAGTCCAACGAGAACACGATGTGGGGCACCTACACCGACGAGGACAAGGTGAAGGTGCAGCTCTCCGCTGACCACGACACTTACGTGCACTTCTATGCGCAGGATGCCGCCGGAAATGAGTCCGACTACGCCAACATCAATCTCGGCAAGGGCGAAGCCGTGACCCCGACCCCGACTCCGTCTGTGGATTCCGTTGCCGTCTCCGGTGATGGTGTCAAGGATGGCAAGCTGGCGCTGGTCGCTGGTGATACTGCCCAGTTGTCGGCCGAGGTGAAGGTGACCGGTGATGCGGCCAAGACCGTGGCCTGGAAGTCCTCCGACGCGAAGGTCGCTACTGTGGACAAGGATGGCAAGGTGACCGCCGTTGCCGAAGGTACGGCGACCATCACCGCCACCTCCACGGTTGACGAGAACAAGTCCGCGTCCGTCGAAGGCACGGTAACTAAGCCCGAGGCTCCGGTTCCGCCTGCCACCGATGAGGAGCGCAAGCCTCTTGCCGACAAGATCGCCGCTGTTGAGAGTGAGAAGCTCAACCAGAACGACTACACGGCTGATTCGTGGAAGGCATATGCGGATGCACTTGCTGCCGCAAAGCAGGTAGTCAAGGATCCGGCCGCAACCGCACCGCAGGTGACCGCTGCGCTCAACAAACTCACTGCCGCACACGATGGTCTCGCCAAGAAGGATAGCGGCGAAAAGCCTGAACCGCAGAAGCCCGGTCAGCAGAAGCCTGGGCAAAACCAGAAGCCTGACCAGCAGCAGAAGAACGCTACTACCACTGCCCCCACGGGTAGTGCGGTGGCTGCCGTTGCTGCGGCCGTAGTTGTGCTCGGCGCGGCTGGCGCCGGTCTGGTTATCTGGCGCAAGCGCCGTGCCTGACGTGAGGCTATTGCCCCTAGGCTAATAACAACCCAATAATTGAATACAGGTCTTATACCTGAAGTTGATCTGCGTCGCACTGGCTTGAACCCGAATCGATGCTCGGGCTAAGCCTGTGCGGCGCATTTCGTTGCGGCTGTGTTGCTCATAATCCGGTATCGGAGTTATTCATTAGGTCGGTTTGACGTTTATTAGGTCGGTCCTTGGTCGGAGCGGCCCTTGAAACCCCGCCGTTCCAAGGGATGGCTTCAGCACCCTCCGACCTAATGAACGAAGAAATGACCTAATGAATGCAATCGAGGTCGTAAAGAGCCGTTGGAGGTGACATCTTCAGTGTCATCAAGGCCCGAATTCAATTTGTAAGTGCAACGCTCGTCTTTGGGTGGCTTGTCTTCGAGAGTACCTTGCCGAGCTCTCGATACCAAACCTCGTTGGGCGTTTCCCAGTCCAGGACCTTCATGGGGGTGTCGTTGATCTCGTCCACGATGGCCTGCAGGTCCGCGTCCGTCAGGTCGTCGAAACTGGTTTTCTTGGGCAGGTAGCGGCGGATGCGTCCGTTGCGGTTCTCGTTCGTGCCGCGCTGGTATGAGGAGTAGGGGGCCGCATGGTAGGTGAGCATGCCGAGGGCCTCGTCCACGAGCAGGTGGCAGGAGGACTCCGTGCCGTTGTCCCAGGTGCGGTCGATCCTCGCGGGCGCGGGGATGTCCTTGTAGATGTCGTATTCGGCGCGCGCCGTGGCCGGCGCGCTCTTGTCGGGGATGAGGCGGGCGAACAGGCGGCGGCTCTTGCGTTCGACCTGCGTGTCGATGCACCGTTTCGAGGGGGCCGTGCCGATGACGGTGTCGGACTCGAAATGGCCGAACTCATGCCGCGAGTCGACACGTTTGGGCCGCTGGGCGATGGGCACGCGCATCGGGATGCGCGGCCCTTTCGCCTTCCTGCCCTTTTTCCTCGTCCGGCGTTTCCTGCCGCGCGCCAGGTACTGGCGCAGGTCCAGCGCCCGCTGCGGCTTGGCGTAGATCCACTGGTAAAGGCACTCGTGGCTGATCCGCATCGACGGGTCGCCGGCGTACCGGGCCTTCAACCGTCCCTCGATCAGTTCCGGGCTCCACCCCCTGCGCAGCGAGTCC
>ERZ780228.1983-NODE-1983-length-11167-cov-10.002520_pt1 | contig 11167 bp, 7 predicted proteins | sample MGYA00511015_ERZ780228 | MGnify/ENA primary metagenome ERZ780228 (study PRJEB29588, sample SAMEA2161897) | human gut metagenome | biome: human gut; feature: human-associated habitat; material: faeces | place: Denmark | collected 2008/2010 ...
CGGGCGAACGATTTCAGCCTTTCCAATCTGGTGCAGAACGTGTTCGACGTGTGCAGGCCGATGATCATTGAAAAGGGGCATCACCTGACCATGAACATCAGCAAGGTGAGGCACGAGGGCCTGTATGGGGATGAGAGCCGCCTCCAGCAGGTTTTGGTGAACATCTTGTCGAACGCCGTGAAGTATACCCCGGCGGGCGGGCGTCTGCATTTCAGCATTGAGGAAAAGCCAACCCATGCCGAAGGGGCCAGTGTCTTCTACTTTACGTTTGAAGACGACGGGATCGGCATGTCCGAGGAGTTCGTCGGGCGCATCTTCGAACCGTTTTCCCGGGCCGAGGATTCCCGGATCAGCAAAATCCAGGGAACGGGCCTTGGTATGGCGATCAGCCAGAACATCATCCATATGATGAACGGCGAGATCACCGTGGACAGCACGCTGGGAAAAGGGAGCCGGTTTACGGTGAGCGTTGCGCTGAAATTCCGGGATGCCGAAGACGGGGAACCCCCTGTTTTGACCGATCTTCCCGTGCTTGTGGTGGATGACGAACGGGATGTCTGCGAATACGCGAGCCTGTTGCTCAAGGAAGTGGGGATGCGGGCTTTTTGGGTCTTGAGCGGGCAAGAAGCCGTCGCCGAGATTGTGCGCGCCCATGAGGAAAGGGACGACTACTTCGCGGTCATCCTGGACTGGAAAATGCCGGATATGGACGGGCTCGATACGGCCCGGGAAATCCGCCGCAGGGTCGGGCCGGATCTCCCCATCATCATGCTGTCGGGCTATGACTGTTCGGATGTGGGGGCGGATTTCCTCGCCGCGGGCGTGGACGTCTTCATCATGAAGCCGCTTTTCAAATCCAACATGGTGCACCTGTTGCGAAATTTTGCGGAGGATCGGGGATGTGGACATGCCTCGGCTGTGCCCAGGCCCGAAGGTCAACGCTTGGGCGGATTGCATGTCTTGCTCGTGGAAGACAATGAAATCAACCAAGAAATAGCTAAAGAACTCCTCCTGATGGAAGGGGCGTCCGTTGACGTCGCCGACAACGGGGAACAAGCGCTCAACATCTTTGCCCGGTCGGAGGAAGGGTATTATCAGCTTGTCCTGATGGATATCCAGATGCCGGTGATGAACGGCTACGATGCGGCAAGAGTGATACGAAGGATGGACGACCCCCAAAAGGCGAATATCCCCATTGTCGCAATGACGGCAAACGCCTTTTCCGAGGACAGACAAGCGGCGCTGGATGCCGGGATGAACGACCATATCGCAAAGCCGATCGATATGAACATTCTTGTGTCGACCCTGCGGAAATACCTTTGATGCGGACAGAAAGTCGTCGTATATAAGAACGACCCATAGACCGCAATACAACCTGTAAACGAATACCGCCGGGGAGCCTTCCCGTTTTTGGAAGGCATCCCCGGCGGCTTTTTGGTTTATATAGCAGTGATTCTGACTTACAAGCCAATCTTCCCATCTGGAACCCAAGGACACGGCGGTATATAAGCTCATCACGACCAAGCCGGGCAAGGCGACATCAGAGAGATGATAGAATCACCAACGCCGCCCATTTTTCAAACAGCAATGTGTTCCGGTACAACTTTTCTGTAAGCAGCAAAAAATGAATTTATTTGAATTTATTATGATTTTTGACTTGTCCATCGACGACTTATATGGTATAATACCTGCATCCAAGTTCATAAGCAAACCCGGCGCAAGCCGGCGACGCAAAGCTATAGGGGCCCATCGGGTCAGCCAGTTGCCAACAAGAAATTGTTGTTTTACTGCCGCCGGTAGCTTCGCGTCCTTTTGGGGGCAGGAGTTGACGAGGGTGAAAACACATCGCTACACCGGCGGCACAAAGCAGGGCATCTATGACGCTCTGCTGTTTTCTGCTGCCCGCGGATATTGTTTAATACGGTCAGACAGCGCTTTCAGGCATGGGTCCGCCATGCCCTGAAGGCGTTTTTTCTGCGTCACAGCCTATATAGCAGACCGTCAAAAAATAAGGAGAAAAGCCGGATGAAAAAGAAACCACTGCACAGAATTTCTTCCCTGCTTGCAGCCACGGTGCTGGGGCTGTTCCTGCTGACCGGCTGCGCCGGAAAAAGCACCGAGGCGGTGCAGGCACAGGAGGACGCCGACACCATTCAGGTCTATTTGTGGTCCAACAGCCTCTACGAAAAGTACGCCCCCTACGTGCAGGCGCGGCTGCCGGACGTAAACATTGAGTTTATCGTGGGCAACAACGATCTGGACTTTTACAAATTCTTGCAGGAAAACGGCGGTCTGCCGGACATTATAACCTGCTGCCGCTTCTCCCTGCACGATGCGGCCCCCCTGAAGGACAGCCTGATGGACCTTTCCACCACCAACGAGGCAGGCGCTGTCTACAATACCTACCTCAACAGCTTTAAAAATGAGGACGGCAGTGTAAACTGGCTGCCCGTATGCGCAGACGCCCACGGCTTTGTGGTCAACCGCGGCCTTTTTGAGGAATACGGTATCCCGCTGCCCACCGATTATGCCAGCTTTGCCGCTGCCTGCAAAGCCTTTGACGAAGCGGGCATCCGCGGCTTTACCGCCGATTATCTGTACGACTACACCTGCGCGGAAACGCTGCAGGGGCTTTCCGCCACCGAGCTTAAGAGTACGGAAGGGCGCAAATGGCGCACCGCCTACAGCTACCCCGCCAGCACCGCCCGTGTCGGGCTGGATGATACCGTCTGGCCGGGCGTCTTTGCGCGTATGGAGCAGTTCATTCAGGACACCGGTCTTACGGCGGCGGACTTAGAGCTGAATTACGACGCCGTGACCGGGATGTTCGGCAAGGGGGAGCTTGCCATGTACTTTGGCAGCTCCGCCGGCGTACAGATGTTCCGGGAGCAGGGCATCGACGCGACCTTTTTGCCGTTCTTCAACCAGAACGGCGAAAAATGGCTGATGACTACCCCCTACTTCCAGGTAGCGCTGAACCGCGACCTGGAGCAGGACGCCGCCCGGCGCGACAAGGCAATGCAGGTCCTGCACGTCATGCTGTCGGAGGGGGCGCAGGAGCAGATCCTCGCGGACGGGCAGGATCTTTTGAGCTACAGCCAGAATGTCAGCTACCACCTGACCGACACCATGAAGGACGTGCGCTCGGTGGTGGAAGAAAACCACATGTTTATCCGCATCGCCTCCGACGATTTCTTTGCCATCTCCCAGGATGTGGTTTCCAAGATGATCGCGGGCGAATATGACGCCGGGCAGGCCTACCGTGTGTTCAACGCCCGCCTTCTTACAGAGGAAACGCCCGACACAAGCGACGTTGTGCTGACCAATGAAACCGCCTATTCCAACGTGTTCCACAAAAACGGCGGCAATGCGTCCTTCTCGGTCATGGCAAACACGCTGCGCGGGCTGTACGGCACCGATGTGCTGATAGCACCCGCCAGCAGCTTTACCGGCAGCGTGCTGCAGGCAGACTATACCCAAACAACGGCGCGCGCCATGATCATGCCCAACGGGCTTATGTCGTACCGGCGCACCATGACGGGTGCCGAGCTGAAGGACACCGTGCGCGCCTTTGTGGAAGGCTGCGAGGGCGGCTTTACCCCGTTCAACCGCGGTTCCCTGCCGGTGGTCAGCGGCATTGCCGTGCAGGTGCAGGAGAACGACGGCAACTATACGCTGACCGGCATCACCCGCGGCGGCCAGCCGCTGCAGGATGACGACACCGTCACCGTGACCTGCCTGGCAACCGAAAAGCAGATGGCGCCGCTGCTGCAGGACGAAAGCCGCGCGTTTGAGCGCGGGGATGCTACGGTCAAGGATGTCTGGAGCGAGGCACTTTCCGGCGGCAGCGTGTCGCTGGCCGCGCCGGAAAGCTATATTACATTCGGGGGGGGTAATGCGCTGTGGAAGAAACTAAGCATAAAATAAAAATGAAGCGGCATCCCCGGCGAAATTGGCATGCTGCGGCGGCCTGCCTGCTGTCGATTGCGCTGCTTGTCTGCCTTAGCGCGCAGTACCTTTCGTTTGTGTCAAAAACCATCTATGCGGAAAGCACCCAGCATTTGGGAGAAGTCCTGCACAAATCCAACAATATGCTGAGCCTGATCGTCAAGAAAAACACCTCCTACCTGCATGTGTGGAACGGCTTTCTGAGCAGTGACCCCGATGATGCCAGCACGCAGGCGTATCTAGAGTCAGCGCAGCAGCAGCTTGGCTTTGCCGAATTCTACTTTCTTTCTTACGACGGCAACTACATGACCCCCAGCGGGAAAACGGGCTACCTGGGCCTGCAGAGCAATCTGGACGAGCTGCTTTCCGACCAGAAGGACGTTGTGCTGAACACGGCCCTGCCCGGGCAGGACCCGATGCTGGTGTTCATCTGCCCCGAAACCAAGGGCATCTACCGCGGCTTTGCCTACGATGCCATTGCCATCAGCCACTACAACAATGTTGTGATGAAGACCGTGGACGATTCAGCTTTCGGCGGAGCGGCCAGCTCCTTTGTCATCTACCCGGACGGGCAGGTCGTGATCGAAAATATCTCAGAAGACTCGGAATCCATTTATAACTTTATAGCGATACTGCAAGAGTATTCCGACCTTACCGAGGCGCAGATACAGGAGCTTACGGACGATTTTGCGCAGGGCATCACCGGAAACCGCGAGGTGACGCTGGACGGCACAAGATTCTATATGGTCTACGAAAGCACCGGCATCCAGAACTGGATCCTGGTGGGCCTTGTCCCGCGGGATACCGTCAATGCCGCCATGAACCAGCTTTGGCAGCGCACGATGCAGATCGTAGCCCTCGTTGTCCTGTCGATTGCGGCAATGGTCCTTCTGATGGTCATGCACCGGGGCCGCACCAAGCTGCGCCGCCAGAACACCGCGATTTTGTACCGGGATGTGCTGTTCGAGAAGCTGTCCCAGAACGTGGACGACGTTTTCCTGCTGCTGGATGCCCAAAAGCACCGGGCGGATTATGTCAGCCCGAACATAGAACGGCTGCTGGGCCTGACGCCGGAGAGCGTGCGTAAGAATATCGGCACGCTGGCCCTGCTGTACCCGGCGGATTTCCCCGGCCGCACCAAAAATTATCTGGAAGGGCTTGCCTGCGGCGACCAGCGCGAATGGGACACGGAGTTTGTCCATCAGGGAACCGGGGAGCATCGCTGGTTCCATGTGGTTGCCATAGGCAGCGAGGTCGAGGGCAAAACCAAGCACATTCTGGTTCTGTCTGACCGCACCGCCGACCGGCAGGCGAACCAGGCGCTCTCGGATGCCGTGGCCGCCGCCGAAAACGCCAACCGCGCCAAGAGCGCCTTCCTTTCCAATATGTCCCACGACATCCGCACCCCGATGAATGCCATCATCGGCTTTACCACGCTGGCGGTCAGCCAACTGGACGACAGGGACCGCGTGAAGGATTACCTTACCAAAATACTTGCCTCCGGCAACCACCTGCTTTCGCTCATCAATGATATTCTGGATATGAGCCGCATCGAAAGCGGAAAGATCCAGCTGGACGAGACCGAGGTCAACCTGTCCGACGTGCTGCACGACATAAAGACCATCGTGAGCGGGCAGTTTTACGCAAAGCAGTTGGAATTGTATATGGACGCGATAGATATTACCGATGAGGACGTCTATTGCGACAAGACCCGGCTGAATCAGGTTTTGATGAACCTTTTGTCCAACGCCATCAAGTTCACCCCCGCGGGCGGCACGGTGTCGCTGCGGGTGCGCCAGCTTGCCGGCCAGGTCAGCGGCTGCGGGCAGTATGAGTTCCGCGTCAAGGACAACGGCATCGGCATGAGCCCGGAGTTTGCCCAAAAAATCTTTGAGCCCTTTGAGCGCGAGCGCACCTCCACGGTAAGCAAGATACAGGGCACCGGGCTGGGTATGGCCATCAGCAAAAACATCGTAGATATGATGGGCGGCACCATCGAAGTGCAGACCGCGCCGGGCAAGGGCTCTGAATTTATCGTCCGTGTGCCGCTGCGCATACAGGCAGAGCACCGCAAGGCGGAAAAGATCCCCGCGCTGGAGGGTCTGAAGGCGCTGGTGGTGGACGACGATTTCAACACCTGCGACACCGTGACCAAGATGCTGGTCACGGTGGGTATGCGCGCCGATTGGACGCTTTCCGGCAAGGAGGCCGTGCTGCGCGCACGGCAGTCCATCGAGATGGGCGATACCTACAAGGCCTATATCATCGACTGGCGCCTGCCGGATATGAACGGCATCGAGGTCACCCGCCAGATTCGCAGTTTGAACGATGATACGCCTATTATTATTCTGACCGCCTATGACTGGTCCGACATTGAGGCCGAGGCAAAGGCCGCCGGTGTCACGGCGTTCTGCCCCAAGCCGATGTTCCTGTCGGACCTGCGCGACTCCCTGATGACCGCCATCGGGCAGAAGCCGGAGGAGCAGCAGGGCGTATTGCCCAAGGAACCCACCGACTTTGCGGGCAAGCACATCCTGCTTGCCGAGGATAACGAGCTGAACCGCGAGATTGCCGTGGAGATTCTGAACGCCTACGGCTTTGAGGTCGATACCGCCGAGAACGGCGCCATCGCCGTGGAAAAGGTCCGCACCGCCGCGCCGGGGCAGTACGATCTGGTGCTGATGGACGTGCAGATGCCGATCATGGACGGCTACACCGCCACCCGCCGCATCCGCGAGCTGGAAAACCCCGCCCTGGCAGGCATCCCCATTCTTGCCATGACAGCGAACGCCTTTGACGAGGACCGCCGCAACGCCCTGGAATGCGGCATGAACGGTTTCCTGTCCAAGCCCATCGTGATCGCCGACCTTGTGCAGGAGATGCGCAAGGTCCTGTAACACGCGGGGTTTCAAAGCCGGGAATCATACGCAAAACCAAAACAAAAGACGCAGCCACGCTATTTTACCGTAAAATAGCGTGGCTGCGTTTTTTTGTGGGTGTCCCTCTTGGTCAGAAACGGAATCCGTAGGGGCGCATTCTATATGCGCCCGCGGAAGTTTATCTTACCGCAAGCGGGCACGGGCGGATATGGAATCCGCCTCTACGTTTTTGAAGCGGCAGAGCACCAGCCGTCACGGGGCGTGACGGCTGGTGGGGGTTATGACTTTAGGTGGTCGGTGTACCAACGCTGACGGTAATGTACCGTTCATGTCAACAAGAGCCTTTTGGTTTTTAGGGACTTCGGCTATCAGCACACAGCCACCAAAGAAAGCAACGACCGTTATATTGATGCAGCCCCGGAGTACATGGCATTTATGCAACAATACAAAAAACACCGGGAGTCGATACGCAATCAGTTGAGCAGTGAATTGTACGAAAAAAAAGAATCGCAGCTATGCCATTTTGCAACAAAATAGCGTAGCTGCGTTCTTTTTTTGGTGGGCCGTGAGGGATTCGAACCCCCACTCAAGCGGTTATGAGAATCACGAAAATCTTAAAATCCCGTTTTTCTTGTGCAACAGTGACAAATAGCATCGGTGCACGAGCAAGAGGCATTAGTTATTATGACGGAGTTTTTAGTCCGATTTCGTAGTGAAAATCAGACTAAATCGCCAGGTTCGTCGCCAGAAAAAAGCTGGCGACGAAAATCGCCAAAAAAGACTCATTTGGTGCGATTTTGGCGATGAAAAAAGCTACTGTGGATTCGAGGCTTTTATGCCCCACCGTTTTTCTCATTATAAATCGTTCATTTTAGAATGTCAATATCGCCAACAAGGGGGAAGTGTACCATTTTAGTAGAATACCGACCCAGTGTTCCTCTCCCCCACACCCCCTCTCCAGCTGGCTGAAGAAACAGCCAGCTGAAAAAGAGAATATCGTTTCTTACAAGCATCTTACCTGTTCGCAGATGAGGTGCTTTCTTTATTACAATCTTGGAGGTCATCATGGGCAAATATCAGAAGAACATCGAGGCTGCGCGGCGTATCAGCGTCATGCAGTACCTTGAAACCTACCATCCCGGCGAGCTTGTCCGCAAAACAGACAAGGAATATCGCACAAAAACGCACAGCAGCCTTGTTATTACCCCTGCGAATTGGAAGTTTCACTGGTACGCCCAAAGTGTGGGCGGTAACAATGCTATCGACTATCTGACGAAGGTTGAGGGTATGGATTTTGTGTCAGCAATACGGCTGTTGAGTGCGATGACTCCAATGCCCGTTTCTATTCAGGCGGCTAAAGCAACACCTACTCGGCAGCATACGATTCGTCCGTTTGAACTGCCAGCCGCAGATCGAAACACCGAAGCCGCAGTCGCTTATTTGATGCAGCGCGGTATCAGTCCGAAGGTACTGCGTTATTGCGTGAACAGCGGTATCCTGTACCAAACCACACGCGGCAGCTATCGCAACTGTGTGTTTGTGGGCAAGGACGCAGAAGGTGTACCGCGCTCTGCTTTTCAGCGCTGCTGTCAAGGCGGCTTTCGCGGCGATGCCGCGGGCAGTCAAAAGCAGTATGGTTTTCTGATTCCTGCCGAGATTGAAACCTGTGATACCGTAGAAATCTACGAAGCCCCTATTGATGCTATGTCCGGCGCGACGTTGCGGCAGTACAAGCATGATGCACCGTGGCGCAGCGTCCACTACTTGGCGCTGGGTGGGCTGAACCACCAGCCGATTGACTACTTTTTACAGCAGCATCCCGAAGTTAAGCGCGTGGCACTTTTGCTCCACCGCCGAGGGGCAGTATACCTACTGGACTGTTACCTTCAACTAAAACTCCTACTTGTTTTCATACATAAATTATGATATAATTTATGTATGAAAGAGAGGTGCTATCTATGCCGAACATTCGTTCCAGCGCAGATTTAAGGAACAACTACAATGACATTTCCTCTTACTGCCATGCCTACAACGAGCCGGTCTTTATTACCAAAAACGGTAAGGGCGACCTTGCCGTTATGAGCATGGAAACCTACGAGGAAATGGCGGGCCGCATTGAACTGTACAGCAAGCTGCAAGAGGGCCTTGCCGACGTGGAAGCCGGGAACACGCGCCCCTTTGCCGATGTTATGGCTGATTTGCGCCACCGCAGGGAGCGCAGATGAAATACAACATTCATGTCACCCAAGCCGCCGAGCGCGATATGGCGAACGCCTACGACTATATCGACCTTGTACTGAAAAATCCAACTGCCGCCGACAAGCTGTTGGATGTGGCCGACGAAAAAATCGGAGCACTGGCAGAATTCCCGCACAAATTTGAAGTCGTTTCCGACAAACTGCTTTCCCTATGGGGAATCCGCTTCACCATCGTTATGAACTACCTTGCGTTCTATACGGTGGACGATGCCACGCAAACCGTGCATATCGTGCGGTTTCTCTACGGCAAAAGCAACTGGATCACCATTCTGAAAACGGATGCAGCAAACGGCAGTTTGCCGATGTTCTCATAACCGAATATTTTATCTGGGCGCTCACTTTTGTGGGCGCTTTTCTTTTTAGGAGGACGTTATGTCTTACGATGATATTATTGAAGTTTTGGCCGCTGCGCTGCTCGAAAAAGCAGAAACCGTAGGCTGTCTTGAAGTGCTGGACGGTTTCAGCCAGCGCCCAGACACAGAAATTGAAGTCAGCGCCCCAATCAGTGAGGAAATGCTGGCGTTGCCGCTGGACAAACAGGAGTGGCCGGAAGAGTGCACACCGATTTTGAAAGAAAGCAGTGCGGCCACGCTGGGCGAACTGGTGGAATATCTGAACCGCTGCACAGCCACGGGGAAGAAGCTGAATGTTTCCGAAGATGCAGCGGCAGCCATGTTCCCGGCGCTTATCACATTCTGCTATGATGCTGCGGATATGAACGGTAAACGCTTCTTTTGGGAATATATTCTTGAAAGCAATTCTCTTGTTTTTGAGGATGCCGAATGACCCTGCAGGAACAGCTCTGCGAAAAAATGCGGGTGGAGCAGAGCGCCTATTGCCTATGGCTGACCGCACAGCCGCCAGAAGAAATTCTACATCACGCCTACGAGTACAGCGTCCGTGAGGACATTATTCTTGCAACGGAAGAAATGAACCTCACCCCTGCACAGGTGCGGGCGCTGCTGAAATCTCCCGCGCCGCTGGCGGATGTGTATAAGGATTTTTCCAAGCTGGAAACCGATTATATGAGCATTGTGGCTCAGTGCGTTGAAGACCGCGCAGATGACTTGCTGAAAAAGGAGCAGCAGCAGAACCCACCCAAAGTATATCGACAGTCCGTCACTTATGCCCGCGAACACGGTGAATTGCAGCAGTACCATGCGTCTTGCCACTTGAATGAAAGGTGTCGGGACGAGATTGACGCAGCGCTTGCACAGCGCTTTGATGGTATGCGGCTGGGCGCTGGCGCTGTTGAACAGGTAGTGGCGGAATATGGTTTGGAGCGCACAAAATATGTGTTGGCAGCGGCCATTCAAACCCGTGATGGAGATGGTCGAATTTCTCGCACAAATAGAAAATGGGCAGATTCCATTCGCACGATCAAAGATATGGATCGCCGTGGATTTGACCGTTCCTGTTACTACGCTGACCTACAAGCGCATACCTGCCTTTTGGACGGTTTTGTAAACCAAGTGCGAAAATTTGAAAAAGCCAAAGCCCAGCCCGCCCAGAATACTCCCGAAAGATAACCGCAGCGTCTGCATTTTGCAGGCGCTTTTTTTCGTGAAAAAATCTCTGTTTTGAAAGGATTTCACAATGAAAGAAACACATTATAAATTGAAGCATCGCGTTACCGCGCTGTTTGCGGCGGCGGTAATGCTCTGCTCCATGCTGCCCGGTGTAGCGTTTGCGGAGGAACCCACACCGCAGCCCACCGAGGAAACCGCGCAGATGGAGCAGCACATGTGCGGCTGATGATGGACGAGTTTGCAAATGTTGCCTTGCCCAAGAACTTCAAAAACATTTTGGCCGTGTGCCGCAGCCGCAATATCAGCTGCGACATTATTTTGCAGAACATTGCCCAGCTAAAAAGCCTGTTCAAAGACGATTGGGAAGGCATAATCGGAAACTGTGACACCCTGCTTTACCTCGGCGGTAACGAGTACGGTACATACGAGTATCTTTCCAAAATTCTCGGCAAGGAAACCGAACGCACCAAAAGCCAAAGCATTGGCAAAGGCAGCCGGAGCAGCGACAGCCTGCAAACGGCGGGCCGTGAACTGTGTATGCCCGATGAAATCC
>ERZ780228.1989-NODE-1989-length-11149-cov-4.672976_pt1 | contig 11149 bp, 8 predicted proteins | sample MGYA00511015_ERZ780228 | MGnify/ENA primary metagenome ERZ780228 (study PRJEB29588, sample SAMEA2161897) | human gut metagenome | biome: human gut; feature: human-associated habitat; material: faeces | place: Denmark | collected 2008/2010 ...
CAGAGGCGGCCGTGCCGGAAGCAGCGGTGGAGCTGGAAGAATTGGAGCAGCCAGCCAGAGTCAGCACACCGGCAGCGGCCATGACGCTCATAAGAGAAATAAAGGTTCTGCGTTTCATAGTTGGATTCCCTTTCCTCTATAAAAATATTTGTGAAATAAACTCCTTCAGGCACAGCTGACGCTGCGACAGCTCCCTCAAAGAGGGAACTGTCTGCGAAGCAGACTGGGGGAGTTGGTTAAACTTTACTCGGTGTGTGCGATTTTGCGCAAAAATTCGCGGGTACGCTCCTCTTTCGGGTCTGCAAAGAACTGGCGGGAGGGAGCCTGCTCCACCACTACGCCGTTCTCCATGAAAACGGTCTTGGAGGAAACATTGCGGGCAAAGCCCATCTCGTGGGTGACCACCAGCATGGTCATGCCCTCTTCGGCCAGCTTCCGCATGACCGAGAGCACCTCGCCGGTCAGCTCCGGGTCAAGGGCACTGGTGGGCTCGTCAAAGTAAATGATCTCCGGGTCGGTGGCAAGGGCGCGGGCAATGGCAACGCGCTGCTGCTGTCCGCCGGAAAGCTGGCGGGGATAGTAGTCGGCCCGGTCGGCCAGACCGACCTTTTCCAGCATCCGTCTGCCGATCTCATCCGCCTGCTCTTTGGGCATCCTGCGGGCAACGATCAGGCCCTCGGTCACATTCTGCAGGGCGGTCTTGTTCCGGAACAGGTTGTAGTTCTGGAACACAAAGGCCGTTTTTTTGCGCAGGCGGGCAATGTCGGCCCGGGAGATCCTGCCAAGATCGAAGGATTCGCCGTCGAACACCAGAGTGCCGCTGTCAGCGGTCTCCAGAAAGTTCAGGCAACGCAGCAGGGTGGTCTTGCCGGAGCCGGAAGGGCCCAGAATGGCAACAACATCTCCCTTTTCCACATTCAGGTCCACGCCGTTCAGGACGTGCAGTGCGCTGCGCACCCGGCGGGCATTGCCGCGCGGGAAAGGCCCGATGTGGAAGCGGGGCTTGTCATCATAGGTGTAAAATGTTTTGTGGATGTCTTTGATCTCTAACATGGCCATACCGTCCACCCCTTTCTCACTGGAAGCCGTGTGCGTTCAGCTGCCGCTCCACCAGCGCCTGCAGCTTGGTGATGATGGTGCAGAACAGCAGGTAGACCACAGCCACCTCGCAGTAGATGGGCAGGAAAATGTAGGTGCGGGCTGCCACACGCTGGCCTGCCATGAACAACTCTGCCACCGTGATGTTGGAGGCCAGAGAGGTGTCCTTGATCATGCTGATGAGGGAGTTGGACAGGGAGGGCACGGCGGTGCGCAGGGCCTGCGGCAGAACGATGCGGCGCATGATCTGCCACCAGGTCATGCCCACGCAGGAACCGGCCTCCAGCTGGCCCTGGGGCACGCTTTCCAGCGCGCCGCGCATGGTCTCGGCGCAGTAGGCACCCTCGTTGAAAGCAAAGGCGATGACGGCTGCCGGAAAAGCATCCAGCATGATGCCTAGGCTGGGCAGGCCGTAGAAGATGATGAACAGCTGCACCAGCAGCGGCGTGCCCCGGATGACCCAGATGTAAAACCGGGCGATCTGGCGCAGCACCGGAACATTGGCGTACTGCACCAGCGCAACAGCCACTGCAATGACCATGGCAAGGTTGAAGGAGATCAGGGTCAGGGGAATGGTCATGGTCAAGCCTGCCGTCAGGATGCGGGGCAGGGCCTCCCACAGCACGCTGACCGTGCGGTTGGTAAGAAGTGCTTCAAACATATTTTTCTTCCTTATTGATAAAAAACGGTGGAATATCTTTAGGATACACCTTAAACTATGGTTCAGGTCAAGAGCATATCCTACAATTCCTACCAAAATACTATAGCATGAAATGGCGACAAGTGCAATCCATTGGCGAAAATCTTTCACTCTGGCCAAAAACAAAAGAAAACACCGGTTAACTTTGTGCAGACTGGCAAGGAGTTGACGCGGTACGATGTTTCGTGTAAAATGGAATCAGACAGGCCCCGTGCAGGAAGCGCGGGGAACAGGCCGGGCACACAAGCAGCCCGGCGCATACGGAGGACAAAACACAATGAAGCATAAAATTGGTATTCTGGGTGCAGGCACCTGGGGCATGGCTCTGGCGCGGATGCTGACGGTGAGCGGCAATGACGTGACCGTGTGGTCGGCGCTGGAACAGGAGATCGACAACCTTTCCACCACCCGGGTCCACCCCAATCTGCCCGGCATGACCATTCCGGCAGAGATGAAGTTCACCAAGAGCGTGGAAGAGGTGTGCACGGACAAGGAGATCCTGCTGTTCGCGGTGCCGTCGGTGTTCGTGCGCTCCACCGCCGCCAAGGCCCGGCCCTTTGTGCCGGACGGTCAGATCATTGTGGACGTTGCCAAGGGCATTGAAAAGGATACCCTGTTCACCATGACGGAGATCCTGGCCGATGAGCTGGGCAAAGAGGGCGGCCCCAAGGGGGTGCGTCTGGTGGCCCTGAGCGGTCCCACCCACGCTGAGGAGGTGGCGATCGACCTGCCCACCACCATCGTTTCGGCCAGCAAGGATATGGAAGCGGCCAGATTCGTGCAGACGGTGTTCACCAACAACGTCATGCGTGTGTACACCAATGAGGACATCAAGGGCGTGGAACTCAGCGGTGCCATGAAGAATGTCATTGCGCTGGGCGTGGGCATCTCCACCGGCCTGGGCTATGGCGACAACGCCCGTGCCGCCCTCATCACCCGCGGCATTGCCGAGCTTGCCCGGCTGGGCGTGGCCATGGGCTGCAATGTCCATACCTTTGCCGGTCTGGCCGGCATCGGTGACCTGATCGTGACCGCCACCAGTATGCACAGCCGCAACAACCGGGCCGGCATCCTCATCGGCAAGGGTGAGACCCCGGAGCAGGCCGTGAAGGAGGTGGGTATGGTGGTCGAGGGCATGAACGCCCTGCCCGCCGCGCTGGAGCTTGCCGCCAAGTATCAGGTGGAAATGCCCATCGTCCAGACCGTGAACGCTGTTGTGAACAAGGGCATGAGCGCCGCCGAGGCGGTGCGCTCCCTGATGGACCGGGACCCCAAGAACGAACTGCCCCAGAGTTACGAAAAGTAATATTTTTTCATCGAGAGGGACGACCCTCTCCGTCATTGCCTCGCAATGCCACCTCTCCCGAGGGGAGAGGTTTGGTGCTGTACTTTACGGCATCAAAAAAGCTCCCCCTTTTGGGGGAGCTGGCAAAGCCGCAGGCTTTGACTGAGAGGGTTGTTCCTCTTTCATTTTACTGCTGGGCTTCGATTGCCTTGACGATCTTGTCGGCGATGTACTTGTGGCCGGAGACGGTGGGGTGGCCATCCAGCTCAGTCTGAGCAAAGGGGATGGAAACGTAGGTGGCACCGTAAACATCGGCCAGCTGCTTTTCGTAGTTGTTCAGCTTGCTGAAGTAGTTGCTCCAGCTGGGCAGCAGGGGCACAGGGTTGGTGGCACCGATGATCAGGATCTGAGCATCAGGGTTCAGTTCCTTGACAGTCGCCACGATCTGGCGCAGGTTGCTGCTGCTTTCAGGATAAGCGTTCTCGCAGATCTTGTTCATGCCAGAGAAGAACAGGTTCCAGACGGCATCCTTCTCGCTGCGGGTCAGGCTGAGCTTTTTCAGGCTCTCGTTCAGTGCGTCCTCGGTTTCCTTGCTGCTGCCGCGCAGGTTGCCGCTGAGCACGATGGAAGCCAGGTCCTCACTTTTCCAGTTGGTGGCCTCACCAAAAGAGACCACGGTGGGCACAAAAGCATCATTGGAGCCCAGCTGGATGGAGATAACATCGGCACTTTTGATGTAATCTACAAACTCGGGGTAATTGTACTGGCAGCCGGAGAGGGTGTTCATCTCGGCCATGGTGCCGGTCTTGACCAGCTCCAGCATATCCTTGCTCATCACGCCGGGCAGGCCAAGGTTGATGGCGTGATCCCGGTCGAGGTTCAGGCTTTTGCCCACCTGACCCACATAGCAGGCCTCGGGGTAACCCTTGAAGTTGAAGGAAACGTCCACGCCCATCAAGTTATGTGCATATTGAACGGTAGTCAGGCCGATGCCGGCGCAGATGCTGTCGCCCAGGGCAACATAGGTGATGGAGTTGGGCTCCTTCTCTTCTTCGGTGCTGCTGGAGGTGAAGAAACAGTTCTCCTCCTCTGCAGCGGTCTGTTCAGTGGTCAGAGCGGGGTCTGCGCTCTCTTCCGGGGCGGCTGCAAAGGCCGGAACGCTCAGGACAGAGAACAGCATGGCGGCCGAAAGGGCCAGGCCAATCAGTTTCTTTTTCATGGTATCGTCATGAATCCTTTCCAATGTGTATTATTCTGCTTAATAATCGCGGGGAGTGATCTCTTCTTCCAGCTTGCGATAATCAAATTTAGCGGCCAGTGTCAGGGGCATTTCGGGGATGATCTTGTACCCCACGGGCTGGACATATTCGGGCAGCTCCTCAATGCAGAGCTGGCGCAGCTCCTTGATGATCTGCTTGCGCTTGGCGGCGGGAACCGCAGGGTCAAGCACCAGATAGACAAAAGGCAGGCGGCCCTGCACATGATCCTTGTCGGCGCAGCCCACCACAGAGCACTGATGCACGGCGGGATGCTGGCTGACCACATTTTCGATCATGGAGGGGAACACCTTAAAGCCATCGTGACGGATGATGAGCCGCTTGATCCGGCTGTCCAGATAGACAAAGCCGTCCTCGTCCAGATAGCCGATGTCACCGGTGTGCACCCAGACCCGGCCATCTGCATGGGTGCGCAGGATGGCGGCGGTCTCGGCAGGCTTGTTGTAGTAGCCTTTCATAACGCCGGGGCCGGAAATGCACAGCTCGCCCCGCTGGCCGATGGGCAGCTCTGTGTCGGTGCCCGGCTCAAAGGCGGACACCAGCGTGCTGACCAGTGGCAGGCCCACGCTGCCGGGCTTGTTGTTCCGACCAGCAGCAGCGGTGGCAGCAGAGGATGCCTCGGTCATGCCGTAGCCCTTGGCGATGGGGAATTCCACGTTGTGAGCGGCCAGGAAGTCGTTGACCGTCTGTTCGGCACCCCGGGCGATGGCATCGCCGCCCGCGGCATAGTTGCGGATGAAGGAGAGATCCTTGTTCTGCAGCTTGGGGTCAACAGCCAGCTGCTGGTAGTGGGAGGGCACGCCGAACATGTGTTCGGGCTTGTACTTCCAGATCAGGCTGCCCAGCTTATTGGGGTCGAGGTTGGGGATGATGACCACCTTAATGCCCAGCGTCAGCGGCAGATGTACGCCGCAGGCAAAGCCGTAGGCAATGAAGGGGGGCATGATGTTCAGCAGGGACTGACCCTTGGAAAACAGCGTGTCGCAGGCGGAGAACTGCATGGCAATGCCGTTGAAGTTGTTATCGGTCAGCATCACGCCCTTGGGGGAGCCAGTGGTGCCGCCGGTGTGCACCACCACGCAGGCGTGCTCCGGGTCATAGGGTTCTGCGGCAATGCTCTCGTCTTTCCCGGCAGCAAGGAACTGCTTCCAGTGGATGACGTTGGAATGGTACTTGTTCTTGTCGAGATTCTTGACCTTGTAACCCAGCGCCAGAGGCAGCGGCAGGGAGTCGGCCGGGGAGAGCACCACCACATGCTCCACATGGGTGCGCTTGGCAGCCTGATGGCAGCGCTCATACACCACATTCAGGCAGATCAGTAGGTGGGAATCCACCTCTTCAATGTACTCACGGATGCCCTCCACACTGTAACGGGGATCCACCAGGTTCAGAGTCGCGCCGATCATGTCGGCGGCATAGAACGCAAAGATGATCTCCGGGGTCATCACACTGACCACAGTGGCGATATCGCCCTTTTTCAGGCCTGCGGCCCGCAGGGCGGCAGCTGTCTTTTTGACGTTGACGATAAAATCAGCGTAGGTGAACTTGCGGCCATAGTATTCCAGTGCGGTCTCGCCCAGCCGGTTCTTGTTCTGCCGGCAGACGAGCTCAAACGCCGTGCAGGCGGGCATGGTCTGGTCAATGTACTTCTGATCGTAGAATTTCAGCCAGGGACGTGCCTGGGAAGCATAGATCGGGGTGTTGGATGTTGTCATAAATTGTCCTTTGTCCTTTGAGCAGTCACTGCACCCGCAGCCGGGGCAGCCAGATTCAATGGGGTCTTAAATTTCGTCCGTTTGTTAAAAACAACACAATACGTACAAGAGCTATTGTAGTAGAGCAGGGTGGAAATGTCAAGAAACAAAGGGCGAACTTTGTCAAAAACGCAAGAGAAAGTTTACATTTCAGCCAGCCAGTCTTTGGCCTCCTGCTCGCTGCAGAGCACCCAGTGGCTGGGGCCCGCCACTGGGGGGCCTCCTGCGTGTAATCGTGCATGGCGGGGTCGTAGACCAGCAGCTTTTTCTTCCGCTCCAGCCTGGGGTTGGGCATGGGGATGGCGGAGAGCAGGCTGCGGGTGTAGGGGTGGATGGCATGGGTCACCAGCTCCTCCGCATCGGCCAGCTCCACGATATCGCCCTTGTGGATGACGGCGATGCGGTCCGAAATGTACCGCATGACCGAGAGGTCGTGGGCGATGAACAGGTAGGTGATGCCGCGCTCCTTCTGCAGATGACGCAGCAGGTTGAGCACCTGGGCGCGGATGGACATATCCAGAGCCGAGATGGGCTCGTCGGCAATGATGAACTCAGGCTCCACGATCAGGGCGCGGGCAATGCCGATGCGCTGGCGCTGGCCGCCGGAGAACTCATGCGGGAAACGGGAAGCGAATTCAGGCAGCAGGCCCACATCCAGCAGTGCCTGCCGGACCTTTTCCTCCCGCTGGGCGGCGGTCAGGTCGGGCCGGACATTCTGCAGGCCCTCGCCCACGATGTAGCTGACCTTGGCACGCTCGTTCAAGGAGGACTGCGGGTCCTGGAAGATCATCTGGATCTCCTTGATGACCTGCTGGTCCAGCTGGCGGGAGATCTTGCCGTTGATCTTCTGGCCCTTGTACAGAACCTCGCCGCCCGAGGTGGGCAGGATGCGCATGATGGCGCGGCCGATGGTGGTCTTGCCGGAGCCGGATTCGCCCACCAGACCAAAGGTCTCGCCCTTGTAAATTTCAAAGTTGGCACGGTTCACGGCCTTGAAGGCCTTGCGGCCGGAGCCGTAGGTTACCTCGAGGTCCTTGACCTCAAGCAGGACCTGCCGGGGCGAAGCCTCTCCATCTTGCTGGTGCAAGACCGTTTTTTCGCTCGAACACTCCACTGGGGTGTTCGCTGCTTCGCAAACGCGAACGTCACGATTTTCAGGCATCCTGCATCCCCTCCTCTTTCAACAGTTTGACGGCGGCAGGCGGTTCCACCTTGGGGGCCCGGGGGTCCAGCAGCCAGGTCTTGGCCTTGTGGGTGGGGCTGACCGTAAAGTAGGGCGGGCGCTTGACAAAGTCGATCTTCAGCGCCTGGGGGTTGCGGGGGGCAAAGGCATCGCCGTGGATCTCGGTGAACAGATTCGGGGGTGTGCCCTGAATGTTGAACAGATCCTCGCCTTTGATGCCCATCTGGGGCATACTGGACAGCAGCGCCCAGGTGTAGGGGTGGCGGGGGTCGTAGTAGATCTCATCGGAGGTGCCGATCTCCACGATGTCACCTGCGTACATGACGGCCACCCGGTCGGCGATGTTGGCCACCACGCCCAGATCGTGGGTGATGAGGACGATGGTCAGGTTGTACTTGACCTGCATCTCCTTGAGCAGCTGCAGGATCTGGGCCTGAATGGTCACATCCAGTGCGGTGGTGGGCTCGTCGCAGATCAGGATCTGCGGGTTGCAGGCCACCGCAATGGCAATGACGACGCGCTGGCGCATACCGCCCGAAAACTCGTGGGGATACTGCGCAAAGCGCACCTCGGGGTCAGCAATGCCCACATCCCGCAGGTATTCAAGGGTTTTTTCCCGGGCGGCCTTGCCCTTGAGATGCTGGTGCAGCTCCACGGCTTCCATGATCTGGTCGCCGATGGTCTTCAGGGGGTTCAGGCTGGTCATGGGGTCCTGCATGATCATGGCGATCTCATGGCCCCGGACCTTCAGCCAGTCCTTCTCCTTTTTCAGGTCGGAAAGGCGGATGGGCTTGCCGTCATCGGCACCGTAATAATCAATGGTGCCCGAGGTGATGGAGCCGTTGGCATCCAGCAGGCCCATGAAGCTCTTGGTGAACACGCTCTTGCCGGAGCCGGATTCGCCCACGATGGCAAGGACTTCGCCGTGGTAGATGTCCAGGTCGATGCCGCGGATGGCATGCAGCACCTTGCCGCGCAGGTTGAATTTGATGTTGAGGTCCTTTACAGAAAGGATGAGCTGATTTTTTTCCATCTTCTGTCCCTCCTTACTGCAGGTGATTCTTCGGGTCGGCAGCATCCGAGAAGGCGTTGCCGATGAGGTAGAACGCAATGGTGACAAAGCTCAGGATGATGGTGGGGTAGAGCAGCTGGTACCGCAGGCCCGCCTGCATCATCACCTTGCGGCCGTCGTTGATCAGGTTGCCCAGAGAGGGCGTTTCCACAGAAAGGCCCAGGCCGATATAGGTGATGAACACCTCGCTGCCGATGGCGGCGGGGATGGTCAGGGCCATGCGCAGCATGATGACCGATACCAGATAGGGCAGCAGGTTGCGCAGCACGATGCGGCGGATGGGGGTGCCGATGCAGCGGGAAGCCACGTTGTAATCACGGTCGCGGATGATCAGGATCTGGTTGCGGATAAAGCGCGCCATGGCGATCCAGCCCGTGATGGACATGCCCAGGATCAGGGTCTGGATGCTGGGGGACGCGACATAGGAGATCAGGATCAGGATGATGGTGGAGGGGATGTTATCACAGATGTTGTACAGCTCGGTGAAGAAGAAATCGAGCTGGCGGACATAGCCCCAGAGCACGCCCACCGTGATGCCCACCACGGCCTCGATGAGGGCCACGAAGAAGGCGATGGTCAGACTGGTGCGTGCACCGGCCCAGATGCGGGCCCACAGGTCCTGGCCGATGGCGTTGGAACCCCAGATAAAGCCCTCTTCCCCGGGGGCGATATTGCGGAACTGGATACCGGTGGTAGAGTCTACTTGGCAGAGATTGGGATCTGCCTGACCTGGCAGATAAGGCTGCAAAAAGGCAAAGCCCACCACGAACACCAGTGCAATGAGCAGGGCCACGGCGATCTTATTCTTGAAGAAAGCACGGAAGGTGCTGCCCCAATAGCTGTAATTGGAGTAGGAGGTGGCCTCGGCACGCTCCTCGCTGAACCCGGCGGGGGTGAACAGCTCGTCCTCGGGCAGGTCGGCCCAAGCGGCGGGGCCGTCCTTCTGCAGCTTGTTCAGATCGTTTTCCAGAACAGCTGCCTTGTGATCTTTCATGTGGAACAGCATTATCGGCCACCTTCTTTCTTGCCAAAGCTGATGCGGGGATCGATGAGCACCATGAGCAGATCACCAAGGATCAGGCCGATGATGCCCACGCAGGCATACAGCAGCACGATGCCCTGCACCATGGTGTTGTCGTGGCGCTGGACGCAGGTGACCAGCAGGCCGCCCATGCCGGGGATGGAATACAGGCTCTCGATGTAGATGGAGCCGACCACAGTGTTCAGGAAGGCAGAGGGAATATACTGCACCAGCGGCACCATGGCGTTGCGGAAGATGTGGCGCAGGGCGATGTTGCTCTCGCTCACGCCCTTGGCCAGTGCCAGCCGAACGTAATCCTTGTTGCTCTCGTCCACCATGTAGCGGCGCAGCCACATGGCGTAGAATGCCACGTTGCCCAGGCTCATGGAGCAGACCGGCAGCACCCAGTACCGCCAGTCGGAGGCATCAAACAGCAGGCCCACGCCCAGGGCGGTGGTGCCGTACATCTGAATATAAAGGTAATACACGGCAGCAGGCACAGCCTGAATGAGCACGATGATGGCGGTGCCGATCTTATCCGGCCAGCGGTTCTTGAACCGGCCCATCAGCAGGCCCATGGGAATGCCGATGACCAGGCTCAGCAGCATGGCAAACACGCCCATCTGGATGGAGATGGGCAGCTTCTTGGCCAGGATGCCGGTGACCGAGGCATTTACCTTATAAATATGGCTCACGCCCAGGTCGCCGTGGAGGGCATTCCACCAGAAGCGGCCGATCTGCACCGGCAGCGGGTCCAGCAGGCCCATGGACTGCAGGCCCGCCTGGATCTGGGCCTCGGTCATTTTTTCGTAGTTTGCAAAGTAGCCTTCCACCGGCATCAGCCGCAGCAGGCAGAACACGAGCGTTACAATGACGAACAGCGTCAGGATGGAACGCCCGATGCGTTTTGACAGATATTTCAGCATATCTGTGCGCACCCCTCTTTCGTTTGTGGTTCCTCCGCGGACAGTGGTCCTGAACAGCGGATAGGAATAGAATACATCAAAATTGCACTTTTGGAAAGTGATTTGCCCGGATTTTGAAAAATGTTTTTGTAAAAGCAGGGTAAAGTGAACGTTTTTTCTTACAAAAACAACCCTCTCCGCCGGGTTGACGGAGAGGGATAAAAGTTTTTATAAACCTCTGCGCTTCAAAATCTCATCCAGAATGGCATCGGCTACATCGGCCTTGCTCATCAGGGGCAGCTCCCGGGTGCCGTCGGGGGTGATGAAGGTGACCACGTTGGTGTCCACCCCAAAACCGGCCCCGGCGACCTTCAGGTTGTTGGCCACCACCATGTCCAGATTCTTCCGGGTCAGCTTGGCCGTGGAGTTTTCCACCATATCCCGGGTCTCCATGGAAAAACCGCAGAGGAACTGGTGGGTCTTTTTCGGGCCGATGGTGCCCAGAATGTCGGCGGTGCGCTCCACGGGGATGGAGAGGTCGCCGTCCTTTTTCTTGATCTTGTCACTTGCCACCGTCACGGGGCGGTAGTCGGCCACGGCGGCAGCCATCACCAGCACGTCCATCTCCTCAAAGCGGCTGGTCACGGCATCGTACATATCCTGCGCCGTGGTAATGGGAACATCGGTGGTGAAGCGGACCGGCGGCAGGTCGGTGTGGCCGTGGATGAGGGTGACCTCTGCTCCCCGCATGGCGGCGGCCCTGGCGATGGCATAGCCCATCTTGCCGGTGGAGTGGTTGGTCAGGTAGCGCACGGGGTCCATCGGCTCCTGCGTGGCACCGGCGGAGACGACGA
>ERZ780228.1990-NODE-1990-length-11148-cov-3.950599_pt1 | contig 11148 bp, 4 predicted proteins | sample MGYA00511015_ERZ780228 | MGnify/ENA primary metagenome ERZ780228 (study PRJEB29588, sample SAMEA2161897) | human gut metagenome | biome: human gut; feature: human-associated habitat; material: faeces | place: Denmark | collected 2008/2010 ...
GGTATCATAGCCGTGGGAGCCGCTCTCGAACAGCGGGCCGATATAAATGGCCGTGCAGCCCAGGTCTTTGGAGGCGTGCTCGGCCCAGGCGTTCAGCTTTGCGAACGCGCCCGGTGTGGGCTGGCCATCGTTTTCGTGCGCACAGCCGCACAGGCCCAGCGGATAAATGTGATAAAAAACTGCGGTATCATACCATGCCATAGTTACTCTCTCCCATATCATTTCTTCTGCCGCCCAGCAGCGGCAGGCTCAGTATACCACAAACTCTGCCAATTGTGTGGATGTTTGATAAATTTTCTACATAGTCTCTGTTAAAATCGGCAAGTGTGACGATTTTGATCAAAAATTATTGGTAAATATGACCGGGTGTATCCCGTTGAGAAAAGGAGAAATCTGCATGAATTTTCCCACCATCGACCGCTCGTTCTTTGCGGGCGAATGCTTTGATGCCTACCGTGTGCTGGGCGCGCACCCCTGCCGGGATGACTTTGGGCAGGAGGGCTGGCGGTTTGCCGTGTGGGCCCCGGGGGCCGTGGCTGTGGAGATCTGCGGCGGCTTTGACGGCTGGGGGCCGGGCGTTCCCATGCAGAAGGCCGACACCGGCGTGTGGAGCGGCTTTGTGCCCGGCCTTGCCGAGGGAGAGCTGTACAAATACCGCATCCACGGCAAGGATGGCAGCACCGTGATGCGGGCTGACCCCTACGCCTTTTCCACCGAGCTGCGGCCCGGCACAGCCAGCAGGCTGGCCCGGATGGACTTTGCCTTTGACGATTCCAGCTGGATGGAGCGTCGGGACAAGTGCCGCAACCTGCCCCTGAACATCTACGAGCTCCATGCAGGCAGCTGGAAGCACAAGCCCAACGCCACCCGCGAGGACGGCTCGGACGGCTGGTACAATTACCGGGAGCTGGCCCGGGAGCTGATTCCCTGGCTGCTGGATCACCGCTTCACCCATGTGGAGCTGCTGCCGCTGGCAGAGCATCCCTTTGACGGCAGCTGGGGCTACCAGACCACCGGCTATTTCTCGGTCACCAGCCGCTACGGCACCCCCGCCCAGTTTGCCGGCTTCGTCAATGCCTGCCACCGCATGGGCATCGGCGTCATCATGGACTTTGTGCCGGTGCACTTTGCCGCCAACGCCGACGCTCTGGCAAAGTTTGACGGCACCTACCTCTACGAGTACGACAGCGATGTGGGCCACAGCGAGTGGGGCACCTGCAACTTCAACTATTACCGCCGGGAGGTGTGCAGCTTCCTGAACAGCGCCGCTGCCCTCTGGATGGATGTCTACCACTGCGATGGCATCCGGATGGATGCCATCTCCCGCGCCCTTTATTGGCAGGGCGACCCCAACCGCGGCGTAAACGAGGGCGCTGTTACCTTCCTGCGGAACCTGAACCACGGCCTGAACGAGCGCTGGCCCACCGGCATCTACATGGCAGAGGACTCCACCAACTTCCTCAAGGTGACAGCTCCCACCCGCTACGACGGCGTGGGCTTCGACTACAAGTGGGACATGGGCTGGATGCACGACACACTGGACTATTTTGCCACCCCCTTCGGCGAGCGTCCGAATGCCTACGGCAAGATCGTTTTCAGCATGCATTACTTCTACAACGAGCTGTATCTGCTGGCGCTGAGCCACGACGAGGTGGTGCACGGCAAAAAGACCATCATCGATAAGCTGTGGGGCACCTACGCGGAAAAATGCGCCCAGCTGCGCACCCTGTATTTTTATATGTATATGCACCCGGGCAAGAAGCTGAACTTCATGGGCAACGAGATGGGACACTTCCGGGAGTGGGACGAAAAGCGGGAGCTGGACTGGGATCTGCTGAAATATCCCTTCCACGATGCCTTCCAGAAATACTTTGCCCACCTGAGCCGGGTCTACTCCACCGAGCCTGCCCTCTACGATGGCGAGTACAACCCCGACTGCTTTGAGTGGGTGGCCTGCGAGAGCCGCAGCGAGGGCGTGTACGCATGGCTGCGCAAGGGACAGGGCCAGAGCCTGCTGTGCATCATGAACACGCAGGATCACGCCCACAAAAAGTTCCCCCTCTACCTCCGGTTCCCCTGCGGTGCCGAGGAGGTGCTGAACACCGAATCCCCCGAGTGGGGCGGTGCGCTCAAGGGACGCCGCAAGACTAGCCTGCACACCACCGACGGCGGCGTCTATGGCCGGGATTACACCCTCACCATCGACCTGCCCGCCATGGGGAGCTGCCTGCTGCGGCTGAGCCCGGAAGCCCCGAACCCGGACGCCGCCCGCATCAGCGCTAACAAAGCCATGGCGCAAAAGCGCCGCAGCGCCCGCAGCACAAAGACCGCTTCAAATTCCAGTAAGTAATATTTACGTCAAAATGTCCCGTATGCTTTGAAAGCTGCGGGACATTTTGCTGTTTTCCGCGCCCTGCGGCTGGACAGTGCAGATTTTGCTTGCTATACTGTAGCTGTGATATTCTGCAACTGAGAGGTTTTTGGGGATGAATGGAATCGTTTCCCGTCTGTCTGCCCTTGGCAAGGTCTGGCTGGGCCTTGCTGCCGGGGCGCTGGCGCTTATCGTATTCGGCCTTGCCGCACCGGGCAGCGGCCTGTTTTTCCCGTTGCTGAGCCTGTGGTGCAATGCAGCGCTGTTTGCACTGGCGCTGCTGGTGCTGCGCCGGGCCGGTGTGGAGCTGGACCTGTTCCACAAGGCGGTGCTGGTGGGCGTCTGGGCTGTGGCGGCGCTCTACTTTTTCTGGGCGCTGGGCAGCCGCACCTTCCTCTACTACTGGGACTATGTGAACTACATTTTAAAGCAGTATAACGCCGAAGCCGCCTTTGCCCAGAGCACAGGCGCAGGCTTCCGGTTCCTCCTCGATTCCATCACCGAGGACTACACCAACTTCATCACCCTGTTCACCGAGTTTCCGTTCTGCCTGAGCGGCAAGACCGGCGACGACTACGCATTCTGTCAGCTATTCAGCGTCCTGCCCAGCCTGCTGGTGCTGCTGGCAGGGCTTGTGTGCAAAGCCGGGCAGCTGCTGCGGGTGAAAAATACCCGCTGGTATTTCCTCATCGGCTTTTCCTGGTGCGTCACCTTCCCGTTCCTGCGCATGTCTGCCATGCTGGGCCAGCCGGACTGGTTCGGGCTCATCTTCGCCTTCATGCTCCTGCTGCTCACGCTGGACTACCGCTTTGACCGCATCGATCTGCCCCGCTATCTGCTGATCTTTGCCGCCACGGCGGGGGTCATCCTCACACGGCGGTGGTACTTATACTTTGTGGTGGGCTACTGCTTCGCCTACGTCCTGCTGCTGGTGGTATCCAGTGTCCGGCTGGCAAAAAGCGGCCAGCAGTCCCGGGCTGTGCACCGCCTTGTCCGGCTGGCCGTGTTCGGCCTGTGCGCCGCCGGGGCCATGGTGCTGCTTCTGCTGCCCATGGTGCGCAAGATCCTCGGCTTTGATTACGCCGGGCGCTACTCCTACTACAACTTCGGCGGCATCACGCTGGAGCTGGCCGCACAGACCCTGCGCATCGGCCTGCTGAACTTCATCCTCATCGGGCTGGGGCTGTGGTTTGCCGCAAAACGCCGTCTGCCTGCCCTGCCCTGCCTTGCGGGTGTGGAGTTGCTCACGAGCCTTCTGCTCTTCACCCGGGTGCAGAACACCGGTTCCCACCAGATGCTGCTGTTCGTGCCGGGGTGGCTGCTGCTGTTCCTCACCGGTTCTGCCGCACTGGCCGAGGGCATCCGGAAGCACCGGAAGCTCAAGCTTTTCTACTGGGCCTTCACGCTGGTGTTTGCCATGTCGGTGCGCTGTTCCCCGCTGACCACCGTGGCCCTGCCGGGCTTTGTGGTGGACCACTTTCCCCTCAAGGCGGTGTCGGAGTTCGTCCGGCTGGACAAGCTCACCTACGACCGCACCGACGCCGCCCAGATCCAGCGCGTGGACGACTGGATCGATGCCCACTGCGATGTGGAAAAGGGCGAGTTCGCCTATATGATCCCCCACGACATGCTGTACAACTCGGACATGTTCCAGTATGCCGCCCTGCCGGACATCCAGCTGCAGGGCAAGCTGACCGCCGGCATCTCCATCCCGGGCACCCACGAGTTCCCGGTGCGGTTCTTTGAGGCGAAGTATGTGCTCACTGCAGAGCCCTTCCCCCAGACCTTTGTCAGCGGCGGCGAGCTCTCCGGCCGGTGGAACGCCCTCTTCTGCGCCGCGCGGGATGAACATTTTACGCAGGCCGCCAGCTTTGACATGGGCAACGGCACCGTGTTCACCGTGTGGGAGCGCACCGAGCCTGCCGACCGGGCTGAGGTGGAATATTATCTGGATGCCTTCGCGCAGGAGGATGCCCTCTACCCCGAGATGTTCTCGCAGGTGGCAGAGAGCTGGCTTGCCGGGCATGGACTTTAAGCTGCCGTTTTCTCAGGCCGTCTGCGCCTGTACTTTGGAGATAAAAGGAGTCTTTTTCGATGGAACAGAATGCAAGCGCCCTGCCCAAGGTCACGCTGGGCCAGTACAAAGGGCTGGACTTTACCCGCCGGGTGCGCCCGGTGTCTGAAAAAGCCGTGGAGCTGGAGGCTTCAAACCTCACCCGCACCCATGCCCCCTTTGTACCGGTGGAGCTGCCCGCCGCACGCGGGATGCGTGTAACGCTGGATTTTGAGGGGTTTCTGGACGGAGTCCCCATCCCGGACAGCCGGATGGAAAACGTCACGGTGGTGCTGGGCACCGGCCAGCTGATGCCCGCCGCCGAAAACGCGGTCTACGGCCACAAGGCAGGTGAGGATTTCCGGTTCGATTTTACCTACCCCGCCGAGTTCCGGGTGCCGGAGCTTTCCGGCAAGACCGCGCAGTTTGAGATCTGCCTGCACACAGTGGAGCGCAAGCAGGTGCCCCCGGTGGACGATGCCCTTGCAAAATCGTTGGGCTTTGCAGACCTTAATGCCCTGCGGGAGAGCCTGCGGGAGAAAAAGCGCCTTTCCCACGAGGCCAACGCCGACCGCATTGCCGGTGCCGCCCTGCTGGACATGGCCGGGGCAAACCTGACGGCGGAACTGAACGGTGCCATTCTGGATCAGAACGCAGAGCGGGACATGAACGCCCTGCGCGACCGGCTGCGCCGCAGCAAGATGACCATGGAGCTGTACTGCAAGGCAGGCCAGACCACACCGGACGGGGTGCGTGCCGCCTTCCGCCGGGATGCGGAGCGCAAGATGCGCAGCATCCTTGCGGTGTGGGCCATTGCCGAAGCAGAGCAGATCACCGTGTCCAACGCCGAGGTGGACGCCGAATACGCCCGCCTTGCCAAGCTGCACGACACCCCGGAAGCCGAGATCCGCAATGTGCTCAGCCGGGACGCTGTGGCCTCTGCCGTGACCACCCAGAAGGTACAGCGCTTTCTGATCGAACATGCAAACATCACTTCTGTTGTGGAAGGGGAGTAAATTATGGGCTTTTTTACACGCACCGCGATGGATATGCTGATGAAAACTACCCATCCCGAGATCAACCGCCGCCAGTGCTGGAACCTGCATCCTCATCGCAAGCCCTGCACCGAGTGCAAGGATATCTGCCCCTATGGCGAACAGATCTTTACCCGTCCGAACCTCGTCAAGGACTGGGACCCCTGCACCGAGTGCGGCCTGTGCGTTTCTGCCTGCCGCAGCGGCTGCATCATCCCTTCGCCGGAGCAGGTGCAGCGGGACACCTCTGCCGCCGATACCGACAATGACACCATCTGGATCGGCTGCGAAAAGTCCACCCGCAAAAATTCCATGGTGCGCGCCTGCATCTCTGCCCTCACATGGGAGACGCTGGCCTACCTTGCCCTGAACAAAAAGATCGTGCTGGACCTGACCCCCTGCGGTGAGTGTGAGAACGACCTGTGCGCCGCCCAGCTGCGCAAGGAGCTGACAAGGCTTGTGGATTTCTTTGGTCAGCCCATGTTCGAGGCACGGTTCACGCTGGCCTACGAGCAGGACGAAGCGCCCTATCACGTAAAGGAGCTGAGCCGCCGCGAAATGTTCGAGCAGGTGAGCCACGGCTCCAAGAGCGGCACCAAAAAGCTGCTGCAGCTGCTGCCCGGCCTGCGCAGCGAGGACGACGGCGGTGTAGATTTCCGCCTTTTGCTGCACCAGCGCACAAAGCAGCTGAAAGCGGCCATGGACACGCCGCTGAAGTACGGCTACTATCTGCCCAATTTCACCGACAAATGCTTTGGCTGCGGCAAGTGTGAAAAGGCCTGCCGCGCCGGTGCGCTGAAGCTGGAGGACCTGCCCGACGGCCAGACCCGCATCGTCATCACGCCGTGGAAGTGCAGCGAGTGCGAGGTGTGCGTGGCATCCTGCTCGAACCACGGCATCGACGGCATGAAGCTGCGCCAGCTGACCACCCTTGGCCCGGTGAGCATCTACAAATGCACCAAGACCCTGTGCAAAGAGTGCGGCAAGCCCATTGCGCCGGACAGTGCGGAGGGCGTGTGCACCGTGTGCCGCATCAAGGCACGCACCAAAAAGCGGCAGGAGGAAGCCGCCGCCCGGGCAAAGCAGCTGCGGGAGGAGCGGGAGGCCAAAAAGGCTGCCGAGGAGGCCGCAAAGGCAGCGGAGGAGGCCGGTGCCGCTGTTTCCGCCGAGGCCGCAGCGGTCCCCGCCGAAGCCGCTGTCCCTGCTGCAGCCGGTTCGGTCATCAGTGCCGTGACGCCTGCCAAGCCCGCACCCACGCTGCCGGACGAGACACCCGAAGCCGCAGCGCCGAAAAACGATTGACGGCGCGTCGATTCAATGCTATACTGACCATAAAGCCGCCCTTTGTGCGGCAATGGACTGTTACAAAGGGGGTAACGGATGTGTGTTCCGTTACTCCCTTTTTTCAGAGCACACAAATGCTAGAGCTAGAAGAAAGAGGGATCACACTATGCGTCATTCCATTTCCCGCCGTCAGTTCCTGAAGGGCAGCGGTGCAGCCGCCCTTTCTGCTGCAGCTGCCGGTCTGCTGAGCAGCTGCGGCGGCTCCTCCGCTTCCAATGGCGGCGGCACCGGCGCTTCCGGCAGCAGCTCCACCTATACCGTGCTGTACTCCCGCCAGCCCGCCACCCTGAACTATCTGGTCTGCTCTGCCGACCCGGACCTCTACCACGGCACCCAGTGCATCGACACACTGGTGGAATACGACAACCGCGGCAAGATCCGGGAGGGCCTTGCCACTGCGTGGGAATGGGACGCCGACAGCCTGACCTGGACCTTCCACCTGCGGGACGAGAACTGGGTGGACTGCAATGGCCAGGTGCTGGGTCCTGTGACCGCGCAGGATTTTGTGGATGCGCTGGCCTATGTGCTGAACCCGGACTACGCTTCCTCCACTGCAAGCCTTGTCACCCCCTATGTGGCCGGTGCAGACGATTATTACAACTACTGTGTCTACCGCAACAACGCCAACAACGGCACCGTGGCCGAGGATGGCACCACCTACGCCATCGACGCAAACGGCACTGTGACGGCCACCGCTGCGGACGGCACTGCCACTGAGTATCCGGCTGTGGATTTCAGCGCCGTGGGGGTCAAGGCTGTGGACGAGCACACCCTGAACTACACCCTGAACTTTGATTTCCCGGGCTTTCTCAGCCTGTTGAGCTACTCCCCCTACGAGCCCGCCTACGGCCCGCTGCTGGAGGAGTTTGCCGACCAGTTCTGCACCAGTGCCGAGACCGCCTGCAGCTGCGGCGCGTTCTATCTGGCCGAGTACACCCCGCTGGAAAGCTGGGTGATGAAGAAGAACCCCGAGAACTACGATGCCGACAGCGTTTATATCGATACGGTGCGCTACATCTACAATCAGGAAGAGCTCATCAGCGGCCCGGAGATGGTCAAGCGCGGCGAGATCGATCAGGCCACCGTCAGCTCGGACATTCTGGACAGCTGGCTGGCCGATGACACCACCAGAGATATGGTGTCCATGGAGCGCCCGGAGACCGGCAAGAGCTATTTCTACATCTTCAACTTCCTGCCCTACCGCCACGAATTCTCCAACTGGACCGTGACCGGCGTGGACGCTGAATATGAGCCGGACAACTGGGCCAAAGCCATCAACTCCACCAACTTCCGCAAGGCGTTCCTGTATGCCATCAATCCTTCCGTCACTCTGGCCGTCACTGCGCCCGAGGGCTACGAAAACTATAAGCTGCACACCATCACCCCGCCTTCCTTCTGCGCCAACAGCAAGGGCGTGGATTATACGGAATGCGGCGGGCTGGCAGGCCTGTCCGATTTCTTTGACGAAGCCACCGCCAAGCAGTACCGTGATGCCGCAGTGGAAGAACTGACGGTTGCCGGTGTCACCTTCCCCATCAAGGTGCAGTACCCCTACAACCCCGCCGTGGTGGACTGGGACAAGCAGTGTCAGGTGTTCAAGCAGCAGGTGGAGAGCGTGCTGAACGACGGCTTCGACTTTGTGAACATCATCATCACTCAGGGCCCCTCCGACAACTTCCTGAACGCGGTGCGCCGGGTGGGTGCCTACCAGCTGATGTCCTACTACTGGGGTGCCGATTACTCCGACCCCGAGACCGAGGTGTACCCCTTCTATCAGGAAGCCGGCGACCGCGGCACCTGCTACAGCTTCCTGCGCACCGGCGTGGAGGACGGCATCGTGACCGGCGAGACCGCCGAACTTGTGATGCAGTACATGTCTCTGGTGGAGAAGGCAAAGACCATCACCGAGGATCTGGATGCCCGGTATGATGCCTTTGCGGATGCTGAAGCCTTCCTCATCCAGAACGCGCTGGTCATCCCGCTGGGGATGCCGGTGCCGCCGTACATCGCCACCCGCCTGAACCTGTGGGAAGGCCAGTACGCTCCCACGGGCCTGTCCACCAACCGTCTGAAGGGCGTGCACATCCTCGACCATTACGTTTCCATGGAGGAGTACAACCAGAACCGCGATGCGCGGTGAGCCGCAGTGCCTGCGGCAATGCAGGACGGACGATTTTGAATGGCTTCCGCTTCGCTCTAGCCATATTCAGAGGAAGAATTATTTTAATTAGAACAATGCCGGGCAGCCTGCGGGCTGTCCGGCATTGCATTTTCACGGGTAGAGTCGTGGAGGAAAGCGGCATTTGCAGCGCTGGTTTCCTGCGGAAACAGCCGCGCGGCGGGGGAAGCCTTTATTAGGAAAATTGATTTCCATGGTAAAAGTCGATTCCCTCTTGAAAAAGAGCCTGTTGTCCGATACACTGAATATAACGAATCTTATAAGAAGGAATGAAACTGACCATGGCTGCAAAAACGCCTGCCCAGTGGAAAACACTGTTTGAAAACGTACCCTTCCACCGCGAAAACTATTATACCGGCCCCCTTGGGCCGGACTACACCCCCGGCGGCACCTGTCTGCGGCTGTGGGCACCCACCGCCGAGGCGGTCACTGTGACCTTATACCACAAGGGAGACGGCGGTGCTGTGCTGGGCACAAAGCCCCTTGTGCGCGGAGCGCAGGGGGTGTGGAGCATCTGGCTGCCCGGGGAGCAGCACGGCCGCTATTACACCTTTGCCGTCACCGTGGACGGCGTCACCCGCGAGACCGGCGACCCCTACGCCCGGGCGGCGGGGGTAAACGGCGTCCGCAGCATGATCGTAGACCTTGCCCGCACCGCGCCCTCCGGGTGGGAGCGGGATGTGCGCCCCAATATCCCCCCGGCGCAGCGCGCCGTGTGGGAGGTGAGCGTGCGGGACTTCTCGCAGGATGCCGCCAGCGGAGTGCGCCCGGCGTGGCGGGGTAAATATATGGCCTTTACCCAGCAGGGCACCACATTGCACGGCGATGGCATCCACCCCACCTGCCTGAACTACCTCAAGCGGTTGGGGGTAAAATACGTCCAGCTGATGCCCATTTTTGATTTTGGCAGCGTGGACGAGGCAAAACCCCTGCTGCGGCAATATAACTGGGGCTACGACCCCACCAACTTCAACGTACCGGAGGGCAGCTACTCCACCGACCCCACCCGGGGCGAGGTGCGCACCCGGGAGTGCCGGGAGATGATCGCCGCCCTCCATGCGGCGGGCATCGGGGTGGTGATGGACGTGGTGTATAACCACACCTACCGCACCGAAAATCCTCTGAACAGCACCGTGCCGTACTACTTTTTCCGGCAAAACCCGGACGGCAGCTTTTCCAACGGCAGCGGCTGCGGCAACGAGTTTGCCAGCGAGCGCCCCATGGCGCGGCGGTACCTCATCGACTCCATCCTCTACTGGGCAAAGGAGTACCACATCGACGGCTTCCGGTTCGACCTGATGGGCCTGTACGATGCCGAGAGCATCAACGCGGTGCGCACTGCGCTGGACAGCCTGCCCGGCGGGCGGGACATCCTGCTGTACGGCGAGCCGTGGCAGGGCGGTGCCAGCCAGCTGCACCGGTACGAGGCCAACAAGGCGAACCTTGCCATGCTCAACGAGCGGGTGGGCATCTTCTGCGATGACACCCGGGACGCCATCAAGGGCGGCTGCTTCGATGCCCGGGAGCCGGGCTATGTGGAGGGCAAGCCCGGGAGTTTCTGGGATATCGGTGCTTCGGTGGCGGCGTGGTGCCGCAGTGAGAAGCTGCCGCCCCACGCCCCGGGGCAGATCATCAGCTACGTTTCGGCCCACGACAACTTCACCCTGTGGGATAAGCTCCTGATGGTGCGCTACGCCCTCCCGGAGTTTGCCGCTGTGGACAAGACCGCCCTGGCCCAGAACCGGCTGGCAGCGGGCATCTACCTGACCAGCATGGGCCTGCCTTTCTGGCAGGCGGGCGAGGAGTTTGCCCGCACCAAGAAGGGGCAGGGCAACAGCTACCGCTCCAGCCCGGCCCTCAACCGGCTGGACTGGCACCGGGCCGAACAGTTCCACAGCCTTGTGGATTACTACCGCGGGCTCATTGGTCTGCGGGCGGCGTTCCCCCGGCTGGGCGCGCTGGACAAGGCCAGCCCTGCCGCCATCGAGTTCTTCCCGCTGGAACAGCCTCTTGTGGGCTGGCGGCTCCCCGCCCAGTGGGGCGACGGCGCAGCGTGGAGCGCCCTGTGCGTCTACTATAACCCCACCGAGACGGCGCAGGTCGTCACCCTGCCCGGCGGCAGCTGGAAGCTGCTGAGCGACGGCATCTCCTCCAGCCTGTGGCGGGG
>ERZ780228.1993-NODE-1993-length-11117-cov-2.996474_pt1 | contig 11117 bp, 5 predicted proteins | sample MGYA00511015_ERZ780228 | MGnify/ENA primary metagenome ERZ780228 (study PRJEB29588, sample SAMEA2161897) | human gut metagenome | biome: human gut; feature: human-associated habitat; material: faeces | place: Denmark | collected 2008/2010 ...
CAGCCGCTGCAATTGGGATTGGAATAGGATTTTACGGGGAAGAACTGCAGAATTTTGTCAGTGAGCAGCAGGTTAAGATTGCGCAGATGGTGAAATCTGCAGACAGGAAAACAGAAGAAGAAAAAACAGCTCAGCAGACAAATGCAGAGGCAGAAGCTGAGAATGCGGTGACACCTGAAGTTCAGGATACGGATGGACTGAGTGAAGAGGACAAAACTCTTTACAGGCAGGCAAAGTATGCTGCAAAACAGTATGATTATGATAAAGCCATAAGTATGTTGCAAAACAGTGAGACTTATCAGACAAGTGAGAAGTTTCAGCATGCGGTTAAGGTTTATCAGAAAAAGAAGGAATCCTGCGTTTCCTGGCCGTTAGACCAGGTGACACACGTCTTTTATCATACTCTGATCAAAGATACCGGTAAGGCTTTTGACGGGGATTACAAGTCAGGAGATTACGATCAGGTTATGACAACGATTGATGAATTTAACCAGATTACTCAGAGCATGTATGATAAGGGATATGTCATGGTCAGCATTTATGACATGGCGACAGCGGATGAAAATGGGAATATGAATGCAGGGGAGATTCTCCTTCCTCCGGGTAAAGTACCGTTTGTGCTTTCGCAGGATGATGTGTGTTATTATCATTATATGGACGGGGACGGATTTGCAACCAAACTTATCGTAGATGAGGAAGGAAAAATCCGCAATGAATATGTGGAAGATGATGGCAGTATTTCCGTAGGCGATTATGATATGGTTCCTCTGATCGATCGTTTTGTAGAGGAACATCCTGATTTTTCTTACAGAGGTGCTAAAGGAATTGTTGCCCTTACCGGTTACAATGGAATTCTTGGTTATCGCACAGACAGCAGTTATGAAACCCGTCCGGATGATCTGGATGCAGATAAAGTAAAATGGCTGGATGAGCATCCGGATTTTAATCTGAATACAGAGAGAGAAAATGCAGCCAGAGTAGCGCAGGCTATGAAAGATGAAGGCTGGCTGTTTGCAAGCCACACTTGGGGACATCAGAATGTAAGTCAGATCAGTCTGGAGAGATTACAGGCAGATACACAGAAGTTTAAAGAGAATGTTGATCCTCTGATAGGCGGAACAGATATTATTATTTTTGCATTTGGAGCAGATCTTACCAGTGTTGAAGATTATTCGGGGGAGAAGTTCGAATATCTTAAGAGCCAGGGCTATAATTATTACTGTAATGTGGATTCAAGCCAGTATTTTGTGCAGATCCGCAGTAATTATTTCCGGCAGGGAAGAAGAAATCTGGACGGATACAGAATGTACTATAATCCGGAACTTCTCTCAGATCTGTTTGATGCACAGTCTGTGTTTGATTCTTCCAGACCGGTGCCGGTTCCAACTATGGGGTGAGTATGATCTCTGTGCATAACTGAAAGGGGACAATATATGAGAAAAAAGATAGCATGTGTAACAGCAGCTATTTTGAGTATTTCGTTAGGAGTAAGCGGATGTGGGCTCATTCCGTTTGAACAGGATATTCCATTTCTGAGTTCCAGAGCTGAAAATGCGGAAACTGAGAAAAAAACAGAACAGCAGACAATTGATGAACAGGATGCTGATACAGAGAAAAGTACAGAAGATACACAGCAGGATGATGGTCTGAATGAGGGAGAGCAGACTGACAACGAAGATACAGAAGAGGCAGATGAGAAACAGGAAAATCCTATGGAGCAGGCAGCGCTTATGGCTGTACAGTATGATTATGATGGCGCCATAGAACTGCTTAAGAGTCAGCCGGATTACGAAAGTAATACGGATATGCAGAGTGCAGTTTCGGATTACGAAAATACGAAAGCCACCTGTACAGAATATCCGCTGGAGCAGATCACGCACGTGTTCTTCCATACACTGATCAAAGACACTGCCAGAGCATTTGACGGGGATTCAGACAGTAATGGATATAACCAGTATATGACAACAATTGATGAGTTTAACAAAATCATACAGAGTATGTATGATAAGGGATATGTCATGGTCAGTCCGCACGACATGGCGGTTATCAATGAGGACGGAACTATGTCCAGAGGCAGTATTATGCTGCCGCCGGGAAAAATTCCATTTGTGCTTTCTCAGGATGATGTAAGTTATTATCACTATATGGACGGAGATGGTTTCGCATCGAAACTTGTAGTGGATTCCAATGGTGAGGTTAAGAACGAATATATTGAGGATGACGGAAGTGTTTCCACAGGGGATTATGATATGGTTCCGCTGATCGATACTTTTGTAAAAGAACATCCGGATTTTTCCTATCATGGAAGAAAGGGAATCCTTGCAATGACAGGTTATGACGGTGTTCTGGGATATCGTACGGATATTGCATATAAGACCGGAAAAAAACTGCAGGATGATCAGAAAAAATTCCTGGAAGATCATCCGGATTTTAACTATAAGCAGGAAGTGAAAAATGCAAAAAAGGTAGCTAAGGCTATGAAGGCAGAAGGCTGGGAATTTGCGAGCCATACCTGGGGACATCAGAATGTGGGACAGGTCACACTGGAGAAGCTTCAGGCAGATACCGAACGTTTCAAGAAAAATGTAGATCCGCTGATCGGGGGAACGGATGTTATCATTTTTGCTTTTGGAACCGACATTACCAATGACCAGGAGTATTCCGGGGATAAATTCGAATATTTGAAGGGGCAGGGATATAATTATTACTGCAACGTGGATTCCAGCCAGTATTATGTACAGATCCGGGATCGGTACTTCCGTCAGGGAAGACGAAATCTGGATGGATACCGTATGTATTATAACCCGGAACTGTTATCCGATCTTTTTGACGTAAAAGATGTTTTTGATCCGGCAAGACCGACACCGGTACCGCCGATGTAACGGTCATATCCGGAGATACGAGGGGACTTTTAGAAAGGGGCATATATATTATTATGAAGAAAAAAATTGCAGGTGTACTGACAACAGTGCTTGCGGCGTCACTTCTTGTGGGCGGAAACCATCCGGTCACTGTTCAGGTGGACAATATGATCTCCGGGACACAGGATGACGAGGATACACAGTCTGATGAAGCGGAAGCAGAAGCTGCGGAAGCCGAAGAAGAACAGTCCGAAGAAGCCAAAGTAGCAGCGGATCCGGAGGACCAGCCGGCAGCTACCGAGACACCGAAGGAAGAAAAAAAGGCAGAAAAAGAAACACAGAAAAGGGAAGCTGCCGAGAACAGCTCCGACAGTACTTCCTCAGACGAAAAAACACTTCTCAAAAAAGCCAAAAAACTGGCACAGCAGTATGATTACACCGGCGCGATCTCCGTGTTGAAAAACAACTGGAAATTTGCCACCAGTGACAAGATGCAGGAAGCAGCAGCAGCCTACATGAAAAAAAGAGATGCCTGTGTGGAATATCCACTTGAGAATATCACCCATGTATTTTTTCATTCCCTGATCGTGAATACCTCACTGGCCTTTGACGGAGATTCCGATGAGGCCGGATATAATCAGATGATGACCACAGTCAGCGAGTTCAAAAAAATGCTCCAGATCATGTATGATAAGGGTTACGTACTGGTGAGTCCTCATGATATGGCTGTGATCAATGATGACGGAACCATGAGCAGGGGAAAGATCATGCTGCCGGAAGGCAAGATTCCTTTTGTTCTTTCAGAGGATGACGTCAGCTACTATCATTATATGGACGGAGACGGATTTGCCACAAAGCTGGTGATCGACGACAACGGAGATATCAAATGCGAGTATAAGAAGGCAGACGGTACAGTTGTGACCGGAGATTACGATGTGGTGCCGATCCTGGATTCCTTTATCAAAGAACATCCGGATTTTTCCTATCATGGAAGAAAGGGTATTCTGGCAATGACCGGTTATAATGGTGTTCTGGGCTACCGTACAGATGGGGCATATAAGACCAAGAAGAATCTTCAGGATGACCAGAAGGCTTTTCTCAAGGCCAATCCGGATTTTGACTATGATAAAGAAGTAAAAGCAGCCAAAAAAGTGGCGAAGGCCATGAAAAAGGACGGGTGGGAATTTGCAAGCCATACCTGGGGTCACAGAAACGCTACAAGCTCCACAGCAGCGGAGTTGAAGACCGATAATAAAAAATGGGAAAAATATGTGGCACCCATCCTCGGAAAAACCGATATGATCATTTTTGCCTTTGGTGCGGATATCGGCGACTGGGAAGGATACACCTCGGATAATGAGAAGTATGAGTATTACAAAAGCCGTGGCTACCGCTATTTCTGCAATGTAGATTCCAGTCAGTATTTTGTGCAGATCACAAGTGAATATTTCCGTCAAGGAAGACGGAATCTGGATGGATACAGAATGTATTACAATCCGGATATGCTCAGTGACCTGTTTGATGTATCGGAGGTGTGGGATTCTTCCAGACCGACACCGGTACCGGAAATGTAAGACAGCAAACACACTTTACAAATCTGTATAAAAAAAGATTATAATCGAACCGACAGTACTTGATGAAGGGAGTAGGTTATGAAGAAAAAAGCATATCTCATGGTTCTTGCACTGTGTGCGGCACTGGCGATCACTGCATGTGGCACATCAACAGACCAGAAAGATGACAAAAAACCTGCAGCAGAAGCGCAGGATACAACAGATAAAGAAGATTCCGGATCTGCAGATTCCAAAGAGTCAGAAGAAACGGATTCCAATAAAGACAGCGAAGAGGCAGCCTCCGGAGATACAAGGCTTGTTTCCGTGGATGATGTGAGCAAATATGTGACCATCGGAGAATATAAGGGACTGACTCTTGATAACACAGTAGAAGCCGTAACCGATGATATGGTTGACGGAAGGATCAAGGAAGAACTTCAGAACAAGGCTGAGGAAGTAACGGAAGGCAGTGTTCAGAACGGAGATGTGGTTATCATTAATTATGTGGGAACCAAGGACGGAGTGGCTTTTGACGGCGGTACTGCAAATAATTATGAGCTGACCATAGGCTCCGGAACGTTTATCGACGGATTTGAGGACGGGATCATCGGAATGAAAAAAGGTGAGACCAAGGATCTCGATCTGACTTTCCCGAAGGAATACTCTTCGGAAGAGCTGGCCGGACAGGAAGTGGTATTTAAGGTCACTCTGCAGAGCTTTAAGCGTGCACCTGAGCTTACCGATACCTGGGTAGCCAAGAATACAGACTGCAAGAGTGTGGATGATTACAAGAAGGAAATCCGTACCACACTGGAGGATGAAGCGAAGACAAGTGCACAGAACACATTGCGTGAAACTGCATGGAACACAGTGCTCTCAGCATCTGAAGTGAAGGAATATCCACAGGAGGATCTGGATACAGCCAAGACAGAGTTTCGCAGTCTGTATGAGAATTATGCAAAACAGGGTGATATGACGCTGGAGGATTTTGTAAAAGCTCAGGGAATCTCCATGGATGATTTTGAGGAGCAGAGCGGTCAGTATGCGGAGTTTAAAGTAAAGCAGAACCTGATCGTACAGGGGATCATGGATGCGGAGAATATGACACTTGAAGATAAAAAATCTCTCAGTATCCAGGATGAACTGATCAAAGCATACAGTGTGAAGGATCTGGCTGCGCTGGTAGATAAATACGGACAGGCAGCCGTGGATGAATCCATCGGACTTCTCAGAGTGGAAGATTTTATCCTGGACAATGCAACGGTTGAGGAGAAGGTTTCTGCCGGTGATACCCAGGGAGTAAACGGAGATGATCCTTCCTCGGACGGAAGCAGTGCGGAAGGTACCGTGGATGAAGAGCTGGAAGCGGCAGAGGCTACAGATATGGTGCCGGAAGACGGCGAGGCGGATCAGGATGCAGACAGCAGCACATCGGATGCAGCGGGGCAGGAGTGATCTGACAGTATCAGCAGCTAAAAAAGTGTGGTGCCCGGAATGTGTTCCGGGTGCCATTTTTTTTACATGTGCATCGCGAAGTGTGTTACTGAGAACGGAGTGAACAGTAACAAATTAAGAGATTCTTTCGGGAATTTCCATTGTATTTAAGCGTTAAATGCGGTATGATTAAAGACAGACATTAAATATCAAAGAAAGATATGAGTATATAAACGGGGATGTAAAAAATGGACAAAAGAGTTTTGCGTGAGAGGATGCGCAGAAAACAGCAGCAGTTAAGACGGCGGCGGATGATGAAGCGGATAACCTGTGTAGTTGCGGCGATTCTTCTGCTGGTTTTTGTTGTTCGAGGGGTAATTCTTCCCATCGTCAACCATGCAGGCGGCGGAAGCAATAAGGATGCGGAGACAGTAAATGTCCAGGCAAATACCGCCGGAGCTTCCACAGGCAGCAGTACGAAGGACGGTACGGCATCGACGGATACGGCTGCTTCGGATACAGACAGCGCGGATTCCGGTACGGATGCAACGGTGATGCCGGTAAAGGGCAGTGCAGCAGGCGAAAGGCTTTCTGTTATGACTCCGGGATGGCATGAGGATTCTACAGGAAAGTGGTATCAGAATCCGGATGGTACATATTATGTAAATGGTTTTGCGGATATTGACGGAACAACATACAGCTTTGATAAAAAGGGATACATGCAGACCGGATGGGTGGAGAAAGGTGTGAAGGACTATTATTTTAATGAGGATGGCTCTTATGATCCTTCCAAGAAGCGCCCGATGATCGCTCTGACCTTTGATGATGGTCCTGGAGAGTATACAGAGACACTTCTTGATACTGTTGAGAAATACAATATCCATGTTACGTTCTTTATGCTGGGACAGAATGTGGAGGGCCGTGAATCTACCATACAGCGAATGGTAAAGCTTGGCTGCGAGATCGGTAACCATACCTGGGATCATCCGGAACAGACGCTGCCGAATATGGATCTGGATTCTGTTATGCAGGAGTTCCAGAAGACGGATGATGCACTGGTAAAAGCCTGTGGGCAGGCATCAACGGTATGTCGTGCACCGTATGGCGCGATCACAGATGAGCAGATGAGTGCAGTTGGCAAGCCTTTCTTCATGTGGTCTACGGATTCTCTGGACTGGAAGCTGATGGATGCGGATGCAGATTATAACCAGATCATGAATGATTCCTCACTGGGAGACGGTTCTATCATCCTGATGCATGATATTCATGAACCATCTGTGAAGTGTGCCACAGAGAAGCTGATCCCGGCACTGATCGACCAGGGATATAAGCTTGTAACAGTCAGCGAGCTTGCAGAAGCGAAGGATGTTACGTTACAGAGTGCTTCCTATTCTGACTTCTGGGACAGCTCTCTTCAGGCTGGTCGTGTTGCAGGATATGCAGGAAATTCCAGCGATTCAGAGGATTCCTCTGAGGATGGCTCCGATGGAAGCGATTCTTCTGACGGATCGGATGTCAGTGACGGATCTTCCGATGAAGGGGACTATTCCGATGGTTCTGACGAAAGTGATTATTCGGATGGATCTTCCGATGATGGAAGCTATGATGATGGTTCCTACGACGAATCTTATGACGATGGAAGCGAAGAATATTAAAAAATGACAGGAGAGACCTGAATGACAAAATGTGCGTCATTCAGGTCTCTTTTTTGACTTTATCTGACACTGTCGGATAATAGACACATATTAGCCGGAGAGGGTTTTTCCTTGACTGAAAATATGGGGATTGGTATAATTATAGAATAAAAAATTCCACTTAAAATTGGGGAATGGACGGTGGCAGAACTATAAAGGGAGGTACCTGAAAATGGGAAAAAAATTACAATTTACGGAGCTTGACCAGTATCTGTTTGGTCAGGGCACGAATTATGATATTTACAGGAAGCTGGGAGCACATCCGGACACGCAGAACCGGAAAAAAGGGGTTTATTTTGCAGTGTGGGCACCTAATGCACAGGCGGTTTCTGTTATAGGTGAATTCAACGAATGGGATACGGAGAAGAATCCCATGAAAAAAGTTGGACCCATTGGCGTTTATGAGACATTTGTACCGGGAGCGAAGATCGGACAGCTGTATAAATTTTACATTACAGGTGCACATGGTGAGGAGCTTTACAAGGCAGATCCATATGCCAATGCCGCTGAAATGCGTCCCGGAACAGCCTCTCGTATTACAGATATCACCAACTATAAATGGAAAGATGATACCTGGATGAAAAATCGCGAGAACTTTGATCCGGACACAAGTGCCATGTCTATCTATGAGGTGCATCCGGGTTCCTGGATGAAGCATCCGCAGACAGCAGAGGATGAGGATGGTTTCTATTCCTACAGAGAACTGGCGCCGAAGCTTGCACAGTATGTCAAAAAAATGGGATACACCCATGTGGAGCTTATGGGTATCGCAGAGCATCCTTTTGACGGTTCCTGGGGCTATCAGGTAACCGGCTATTACGCACCGACTTCCCGCTACGGAACACCGCAGGATTTCAAATATCTGGTGGATTATCTTCACCGTCAGAAAATCGGTATCATTCTTGACTGGGTACCGGCACATTTTCCGAAGGATGCACACGGACTGGTTAACTTTGACGGAACTGCTGTATATGAGCATGCAGATCCGAGACAGGGTGAGCATCCGGATTGGGGAACCAAGATCTACAATTACGGACGTCCGGAGGTGAAGAATTTCCTGATTGCAAACGCTCTTTACTGGGTAGAGGAATGCCACGTCGATGGTCTTCGTGTAGATGCGGTTGCATCCATGCTCTACCTGGATTACGGTAAGAAAGACGGTGAGTGGATCGCCAATAAATACGGCGGAAACAAGAATCTGGAGGCTATTGAATTTTTTAAGCATCTGAATACCGTTGTTCTCGGAAGAAATCATGGAACTGTCATGATCGCAGAGGAATCTACCGCATGGCCGATGGTAACAGGTAAGGCAGAAGACGACGGGCTTGGATTCTCTCTGAAGTGGAATATGGGCTGGATGAACGACTTCCTGGAATACATGAAGCTGGATCCATATTTCCGTAAATTTAATCATAATAAGATGACATTTTCTATGACTTATGCATACAGTGAGAAATATGTTCTGGTTCTGTCTCATGATGAAGTAGTACATCTGAAGTGTTCTATGCTGGAGAAGATGCCAGGAGAGCTGGATGATAAATTCAAGAACCTGAAGGCCGGATATACTTTTATGTTCGGGCATCCGGGTAAGAAGCTTCTGTTTATGGGACAGGATTTCGGACAGCTGCGTGAGTGGAGTGAGGCCAGAGAGCTTGACTGGTATCTTCTTGGCGAGGAAAATCATCAGAAGCTGCAGCAGTATGTCAGTGATCTTCTGCATATCTACCGCAAATATCCGGCACTTTACGGTGCAGATAATGATCCATCTGCATTTGAGTGGATCAATGCCAACGATGGCGACAGAAGTATCTTCAGCTTTGTGAGAAAATCTCCTACAAGACGTAATAATATCCTGATAGTATGCAACTTTACACCGGTAGCACGTCCGGATTACCGTGTAGGCGTTCCGAAGAAAAAACAGTACAAGCTGATCATGGATGAGCAGGGGCTTCTTCCGAAGGGCAAGGTATTTAAAGCCGAAAAGAAAAATTGTGACAACCGGGAATTTTCTTTTGCATATCCGTTGGAAGCTTATGGAGTTGGTATATTTACATACTGATATTCTGTATAGCGAAATCTTTGAAAGAAAATATAAAAGATAAAATAAAAATACCGGAGATCTGTGTACCTTTGAAGTGTTGGCTTCAGAGGTGCCGGATCTCCGGTATTTTATGGATCTGGGTATAAACTGGTTACGAAAAGTTATCGCTATTCTTCGCTATCATCGTAGGAACCGTCGTCGTAGGAACCATCGTCGTAGGAACTATCGTCGTAGGAACCATCATCGTAGGAACCGTCATCGTAGGAATCGTCGTCAGAATAACTGTCGTCGTAGGAACCGTCATCCGAGGAGTCGTCTGTGCTGCCTGAGTTATTATCAGCAGAGTTAAAGTCTTCGGAAGTGATGTCAATGCCTTTATCTGCGTAATATTTTTCTGCTGTGATGGAGTCGGTATCTTCTACGACATTTCCGGATGCGTCGATCATGTTCAGGTCTGTGTCAATGGTCACATCCAGGAGGTTGGTTCCTGTGGATGGAGTGACATTCATGGACATAATCTCGTTGAACTTCTTTTTCAGGTTGTCAAGAGTGAATACACCGGAGCCAATGTATGACTGTACACCGTTCTGAGATGCAAGTTCTTCTGTGTAATCGGAAAGCATATATGGTCCGAATTCACCGGCATCGCTGTTGTAATGCATGACCAGAGGTTCCACTGTAGGGGTCAGGATCTCAATTGAGGTCTTGCCGTCCTGTACGGTTTTCTGAATGGTGAATTTTGCCATTCCGCCGAGAAGTTCTTCCAGCTTCTGCTGGGTGGATACGAAATTTCCCAGAGAGTAGAAGACTACAGTTTCATTGCCTTTGTCATCAGTAAGGCGGCCATATGGCTGGAGTACATGTGGATGTCCGCCGATGATGACATTTACGCCCTGCTCCATAAGGTAGGCTGCCCACTGTTTTTCGTATTCGTTTGGCATGGTTTCGTCTTCGGTACCCCAGTGTGCTACAAAGATGATGCAGTCGGCCTGCTGTTTTGCTTTCTGGATCATGGCTGTGATCTTGTCTTTGCGGATCATGTCGATCATGTAGTCTTTTCCTTCAATGCCGCCTACGTTTGTGCCGTAGGTGTAATCCAGAAATGCGATCTTGATACCGTTTACTTCACGGATCTTGACGGTGTCGGCATCTTCCTGGGAGTCGTGGATCCCCAGAAGTGTGACATCCGGATATTTGGTTTTCCAGAAGTTCAGTGTGTCTGTGAGGAAGCCTTCGCCGAAGTCATCGATGTGGTTGTTGGCGGATTCTACTACGTTGAATCCTGCTTTTATAATGGCGTCTCCTACTTCTGTGGGTGTTGCAAAGGATGGGTAGGAGCTTACGCTGTCATGGTCGGTTGTGAAGACGGTTTCCTGATCGATCATTTTGATGTCTGCGTCCTTGATGGCGTCCTGGATGTGGGTGTAGATCTTGTCGTAGTTCCAGTTGCCGTCAGAGGATACGCCTGCGTCGATGAGACTCTGGTGATAGAGGTTGTCGCCTACTGCGATGACGGAGGCAGTGGTAGTTTCGG
>ERZ780228.1994-NODE-1994-length-11111-cov-2.800832_pt1 | contig 11111 bp, 10 predicted proteins | sample MGYA00511015_ERZ780228 | MGnify/ENA primary metagenome ERZ780228 (study PRJEB29588, sample SAMEA2161897) | human gut metagenome | biome: human gut; feature: human-associated habitat; material: faeces | place: Denmark | collected 2008/2010 ...
GCTATATTGGAATGAAGCTCCGGAAGTCTTAATCCTTATTATACTGGAATAGATCTACATTGATAAAAATTTTTCATGCCGCACAACGCATCGGGGGTCTTAATCCTTATTATACTGGAATAGATCTACATACTCTGATTATTAGACTATTATATATTCTTAAATGTATTTGTCTGTGATCATAATAGGTTGTAAACCAGAATAGTAGATGCGAATCTAAGTCTTTTTTCGCAAAAGTAGGTCTTTTTTTCTGTAATTCTGATGTGTAAATAGTGATTTTTTGACCTAAATGATTGATAATTAGAATGCTGTGTAAACTTCATTTTTCGCAAATAATCGTTGGATATTTAGGGGTGGGCGAGTTTCGAAAACAACCCTAAAACTATGTTGCGTAAGTTGCTGATATATAGAACAATATTTCAAAGAGCGCATAACATATCAATCCTTTTTTCGCAAATGATTTGCTAATATACGTAAAAGCTATTATTTGCGCATCTCTTTTTACACTTATTTTTTCTTAATATAGAATAATCTTCATATTATCAGATGACTAAGTTTTTTCTTTTTTTCGCAAAAGAATTTAGAAAAAAACTATTTCGAGTGAATGCGGGGAATCTTCAAGATGCCTATGAGAGGTTTTTGCAGCTAATATTTTACTACCAAAAGGTTTGATTTGTCTCCCAAAACAAAAGTGAACACTATCGTGTGGCAACTACGGGCAAATGGCTTTGCGTTTCTTTGAATGAGGCTCCTAAAATTATTGTGCAGATAATAAGGGTGTTACAACTTTTTCTGAGAAAACTGCTTTCCGGACCGTTTTTTCCTTTGTCGATAATTTGTAAATCTTCATCTTTGCAGTGTTGATCAACGAAATATGAATGAAACGTAGTAGTAACATTAGTAAAGAAGGAGAAAAATTATGCCTTTATTTTATAGAGCGAGACAATCGCAGTTGAAAACGAAAGAGGGAAAGAAACAGTGGCACCTGACTCTGGTGAAAGTTGGAAAAATGGTAACTTCACAACAGTTGGCCGAAGTAATAGCTGAAAAATCATCGTTGACACCGGGTGATGTTCATAATGTGATTCGTAACCTGATGACTGCCATGCGTAAAGAATTGTTAAATAGCCGTTCGGTACGTCTGGAGGGATTAGGTACTTTCACGATGAAAGCTTGTACACAAGGGAATGGGGTAGATCAAGAGGAGGAGGTGAATCCGAATCAGGTGAAGGCTCTTCGCTGCCTGTTTACCGCGGAATATACTCGTCCGGCAGCTATCGGTACTACCCGTGCTTTGCTTCAGGGAGTGGAATTCCAGAAAGCCAGTGCGATAGGGGGAGCAATTAATGGTGGATCGGGTAGTGGAGATGGAGATATTGTAGATGATCCGACAGCTTGATAAAGTTTATTGCAGATATAATAATTATTGTAAATGAAAGGAGGTATGAAGAATATGAAGAAAACGGGATGGAATATTATATTGAAGTTGATTATTGCTGTGGCAAGTGCTGTAGCCGGTGTAATCGGTGGGCAGGCTATGACATTATAAAACGGAATTAATAACCAAACAGGGTGAACTCCCGATAGCCATTAGAGGCTTTCGGGAGTTTTTCTTTTCCCCATGATCTTGTCTATAATCAGAGCGATGGCTCCATCACCGGTTACGTTACAAGCTGTACCGAAACTGTCCATAGCGATATAAAGGGCGATCATCAATGCCTGAGCTGATTCGTCGAAACCGAGCATGGACTGGAGGATACCTAAAGAAGCCATAATAGCGCCTCCAGGAACGCCGGGAGCAGCAATCATCGTAATGCCGAGCATGAAAATGAAACCCGCAAACAGGGAAAAATCGAAAGGCATGCCCTGCATCATCATTAAGGCTAAAGCACAGGCCACAATCTTCAGGGTACTTCCGGATAGATGAATGGTGGCGCAAAGCGGGATGACAAATCCGGCTATATCGGCTGATACACCGTTCTTCTTGGTCTGCTCGAGTGTGACAGGGATGGTGGCGGCTGACGACTGAGTACCTAAAGCGGTGAAATAAGCCGGCAGCATTCGTCCCAACAGGCGGAACGGGTTTTTACGGACGAACAATGCCGCAATGCAATATTGAAAAACCAGCAAGAAAATATGCAGTATAAAAATAACGCCGATAATCTTGATAAATACCATAAGGATGGAGAATACTTGTCCGGAGTGTGTCATGTTAAGGAAAATGCCAAAGATGTAAATGGGCAGTAACGGGAGGATGACTGCGCTTATCATACGTACGATAATCTCTTGAAAGTCTCGTGCTACGTTTTTCAAGGCGTCACTATGCAGGCTTGCCAACCCCAGGCCGAGGGTAAAGGCAAGGACCAGTGCCGTCATGACATTCATCAAGGGTGGAATGGCAACAGAAAAATAAGGGAGGATTCCTTGTGCTTCGCTCACTTCGTCGAGAGGTGCTCCGGGAGTAATGAGCGAAGGAAAAATGGCGGCTCCGGTAAAGTAGGACAGAAATCCGGAGAAAAGAGTGGCACCATATGCAATGAGTGCCGTCACGAGTAGCATTCGTCCGGCCCCTTTACCAATATCGGCTATGGCAATGGTGACCAGTCCGAGGATGATAAGTGGTATGGAGAAATTTAGAAACTCCCCAAAGATGGAGTTGAAGGTCACGAACAGCCGTACCAAAGGTGTCGGCAGGAAATTTCCGATAGCAATACCAAGTATAATAGCTATGATGATACGTGGCAAAAGTCCTATGTGTATTTTCTTCATTACGAGGTTTTAGAAGTTTGTTGCAAAAGTAATATTTTATTCTGAAACTATCCGAACAAATATTTTCGATATGTGTTATAAATAATAAGAAATAGAACAAAATATCAACTAATTTAGATACATATTACAATTATGGCAACTCAGAATAAAACAGATATAGGCCTGATTGGTTTAGCTGTGATGGGAGAAAATTTAGCTCTGAACATGGAAAGCAGAGGTTGGAGCGTATCGGTGTATAATCGTACGGTGCCGGGTGTGGAAGAAGGAGTGGTGGAACGTTTCATCAATGGAAGGGCTAAAGGCAAGCATATAGAGGGCTTCACGGATATAGAGGCTTTTGTAGAATCGATCGCTTTGCCTCGTAAGATAATGATGATGGTGCGTGCCGGTAGCCCCGTAGATGAGCTGATGGAGCAACTTTTCCCGTATCTTTCTCCGGGTGATATATTGATTGACGGTGGTAACTCAAATTATGAAGATACAAACCGCAGAGTGAAACTGGCAGAGTCGAAAGGCTTTCTGTTCGTCGGTGCCGGTGTGTCGGGTGGAGAAGAGGGAGCCTTGAATGGAGCTTCTATCATGCCGGGCGGTTCGGAAAAAGCATGGGAGGAGGTAAAGCCCATCTTGCAGAGCATTGCAGCCAAAGCTCCCGATGGCAGTCCGTGCTGTCAGTGGGTGGGGCCTGCCGGATCGGGACATTTTGTGAAAATGATACACAACGGGATAGAGTATGGTGATATGCAGTTGATTGCTGAAGCTTATTGGGTGATGAAGGAGCTGCTGGATATGACTAACGAGGAGATGGCATCTGTGTTCACCCGTTGGAATGAAGGTAAACTACGGAGTTATCTGATAGAAATTACAGGTAATATACTCCGCCATAAAGATAAGACAGGGGCCTATCTGATTGATAAGATCCTGGATGCCGCTGGACAGAAAGGGACAGGCAAATGGTCGGTGATTAATGCCATGGAATTAGGTATGCCACTGGGATTGATTGCTACGGCCGTTTTTGAACGCAGTTTGTCGGCCCGGAAGGAACTGCGTGAAGCTGCTGCCCGGCAATATCAATGCAGGCACTCGATGGCTGTATATAATAAACAAGATACGGAAAAAGAGATTTTCTCGGCATTGTATGCTTCGAAACTGGTTTCGTATGCTCAAGGGTTTGCGGTGTTGCAACGTGCTTCCGATACATTTGGATGGAACCTCGATCTGGCTTCGATTGCACGGATGTGGAGAGGCGGTTGTATTATTCGCAGTGTTTTCCTGAATGATATTGCTGCGGCATTTGAGGCAAAAGAAAAGCCTAAACATCTGCTGCTGGCCCCTTATTTTGAAGAAGAGATCAAAGGTCTGTTGTCCGGCTGGAAGAACCTGGTGGCACAAGCCATGCGTGAGGAACTGCCGGTTCCGGCTTTCTCTTCGGCTTTGAATTATTTCTATTCGTTAGTGTCGGCTGATCTTCCGGCCAATCTGGTACAGGCACAGCGCGATTATTTCGGTGCTCATACATTTGAGCGGAAAGATGAGTTACGAGGAGTCTTTTTCCATGAAAACTGGACAGGACACGGAGGAGATACAAAGTCGGGTACGTATAATGTATAAGCAAAAAAAGAAATATGAGTAAATTTGTAATGACTATCTTTGGTGCTTCGGGTGACTTGACGAAGCGTAAGTTGATGCCGGCATTGTATTCGTTGTATGTAGCCAAGCGTCTTCCGGAAGAATTTGAAATTCTCGGGGTGGGACGTACGGTTTATGAAGATGCGGACTATCGGACTTACATTTATAATGAGATGGAGAAATTTGTGAAGTCGGAAGAGCAGAATAAGGAGAAGATGGACGCTTTCGTTGGACATCTTCACTATCTGGCAATAGACCCGGCATTGGAAAGCGGATACGGACAGCTTCGCCTACGCATTGAAGAACTGAGCGGAGATAGCCGGCCGGATGACCTGCTGTTTTACCTCGCTACGCCTCCATCATTGTATGGTGTGATTCCGTTGCACCTGAAGTCGGTGCATTTGAATAAAGGCCGTGCACGAATTATCGTTGAAAAGCCATTCGGGTATGATCTGGAATCGGCTGAGAAACTGAATAAAATTTATGCTTCTGTATTCGACGAACATCAGATTTACCGAATCGATCATTTCTTAGGTAAAGAAACGGCTCAGAACCTGTTAGCTTTTCGTTTTGCCAATGGTATTTTTGAGCCTTTATGGAACCGTAATTATATAGATTATGTGGAAGTGACCGCCGTGGAGAATCTCGGAATCGAGCAACGCGGCGGTTTTTATGATACTACGGGTGCACTGAGGGATATGGTACAGAATCATCTGATCCAGCTCGTGGCATTGACTGCTATGGAACCTCCCGCTGTGTTTAATGCGGATAATTTCCGTAATGAAGTGGTGAAGGTATACGAGTCTCTGACTCCTTTGACCGAAACGGATTTGAGTGAACATATTGTCCGGGGGCAATATACGGCAGGGGGAAATAAAAGGGGGTATCGGGAAGAGAAGAATATTTCACCCGACTCACGTACCGAGACTTATATTGCAATGAAACTGGGTATCAGTAACTGGCGGTGGAGTGGAGTACCTTTTTATATCAGGACCGGAAAACAGATGCCGACAAAAGTGACTGAGATAGTGGTGCATTTCCGTGAAACTCCTCATCAGATGTTCCATTGCGCGGGTGGTAATTGTCCGAGAGCCAATAAGCTGATATTGCGTTTGCAGCCCAATGAAGGTATTGTGTTGAAATTTGGTATGAAAGTGCCGGGACCCGGATTTGAGGTCAAACAGGTAACGATGGATTTCAGTTATGATCAGTTGGGAGGCGTCCCCGGCGGAGATGCCTATGCCCGTCTGATAGAAGACTGTATTCTGGGCGACCAGACCCTCTTTACACGGAGTGATGCAGTAGAAGCATCCTGGCATTTCTTCGATCCGATTCTGCGTTATTGGAATGAACATCCCGAGGCGCCGTTGTATGGTTATCCTGCTGGAACTTGGGGACCTTTGGAGAGTGAGGCTATGATGCATGAGCATGGTGCCGAATGGACCAATCCATGCAAGAACTTAACAAACACAGATCAATATTGCGAGCTATGAAACCCTACATTTTTCCTTCGTCCATAGAGACGGCACGTGCACTGATATTACATTTGGTGAAACTGATGTTAGATGAACCGGACAGGACCTTTTGTATCGCGTTTAGTGGTGGAAGCACTCCGGCACTGATGTTTGACTTATGGGCGAATGAATATACGGATATCACTCCTTGGGAACGACTGAAAGTGTTTTGGGTAGATGAACGTTGTGTGCCTCCCGAAAATTCGGACAGTAATTATGGCATGATGCGGTCGTTGTTGCTGAGTATTGTACCTATTCCGTACGAGAATGTGTTTCGAATACAGGGGGAGAAGAATCCGAAGAAGGAGGCTGCCCGCTATTCGAAGCTGGTGATGAAAGAAGTGCCGGTGGAGAATGAGTTCCCGGTATTTGACGTAGTGCTGCTGGGAGCGGGTAATGACGGACATACGTCGTCTATCTTTCCCGGACAGGAGGAATTGCTTTCAACTGATCATATATATGAGGCGAATTTTAATCCGAATAACGGTCAAAAGAGAATAGCTTTGACAGGACTTCCGATTTTGAATGCCCGAAGGATCATCTTCCTGATAACAGGAAGGGTGAAAAGTCCGGTTGTAGAAGATATCTTTTATTCGGGAGATACCGGACCGGCCGCCTATATAGCGCATCATGCCGATAACGTGGAACTATTTATGGATAATGCAGCTGCTGAAAAAGTCATTCGCGGATAAGAAATAAAAAAAACGTCCGACCTTCACAGGCCGGACGTTTTTCGTTCTATTTGAATACGTTATTTACATACAACAATTAAACAGTATGATAATTAAAATAACAACTCAACAAAATGGAATCCGGGAGAATCACTTCGGCCGGATTGGCTTATCTCACTTAAATGTGACTTACGTAATAATTATGACTAATTAATGTATTGGCAAAGATAGTTGGTTCTGTGTTGCGGGGCAATCACTTGATTTAGGTATTGTGAAGAAGGCAATCACTATAAGTAGGGATTGAATCGGGAGGAAATGAGGAGGGAGCTTTGTTTTATGCCCTTTAAGTTGTAAATTTGCGGAAAAACAAGACTAAGATGGAATATAAGTTTGACGAACAGAGTGTGAAAGAATTAATGGAATGGGCACAGACTGCACAGTTGCCTCAGGAACTTGAACTGAGTAAAGCGGAGCGTATTTTTGATGTAAAACTTTGTATAGAATCTGATTTATCGTGTATCAGGGCCCATTATCCCGATGCTTTCTACAATCCGGCTATAACTCGTCTTTATCGTATCAGGGAGAAGCTGGAGGAGAAATGAGGTACGGGGATGCCTAAGTAACTTCGCAAAAGTACGTAACCCACTTGATTTCTGTGGAAAAATTCTACAGAAAATGTGGAATATTTCTTCGTATTCCACTATTTCAATAAAGGCTGTTATAATATAATTCTTTGAAAATGAAGATCTAATCCGGATCTACACAAGTCTGGCATGTGCATTGCATAACAATATTCAGATGTTTAGTTATAGTTAGTAGATCTAGAACAATTAAGTTTTCAAGAATTATGAAAAAGGTATTAGTAGCATTGGTAATAGTAATGGGATTTTCAGTAGCAAAAGCAGATGAACCTCTAAAGAAAAAGTCCCCGAAAGTGGAACAAAGAGATTCGCGGGAGGACTTTACACCTATTGAGGTTAATAATCTTCCTGAAGCGGTGATTGATGAGTTATCCTGCGAAGGAGCACTGATTAAAGAAGCTTTTATTGCTTATAGTCGTTCGGAGGGTAAACTCTACAAAGTGATTATATTGTCGAGTGATTTTCATGAACAGGCTGTATTCTTGAATGAAAGCGGGAATATACTGAATAGATAGTTTCCCAATCTTTGAAGAAAGCACACAACTTAATTTATGTCAGGCCCCGACTCGAAAGAGTCGGGGCGTTTTAGTTTCATCAGTACAAAAAGCCAGGGAGATGTGTTCGAGGGACATTTCTTTATAATTTTCCGGCTTTTGAGAAATCTTTTGGCTATGAAATAAAAGCATTGTGTTCTATGTTTTATGATTCGCTTCATTGCAATTATAATTATAGGTTGAATTCTTTATAGGTTTCAGAATAATTCATATCTTTGAAACTGTAACTAAAATTAATCAATAATGAAGCAAATACAACCTGTTTTTTTAGCTATGAAGTTTTCTTTTCTTATTTTCTTCTTTTTTAGTTTGCCTGTCGGTGCACAAAGTATTTTTCAGAAATACGAGCGTTTCCTGACTGAACCTCGTTCATATGTGTGTTATCGTACGGATGGTAAACTGAAAATAGATGGCAAACTGGATGAAGTTTCGTGGCAGAAGGCAAAACCGACAGCTCCGTTTGTAGATATCAGCGGGGAGGGGTTTCCTACACCTAAATATGAAACTACGGCCAAGATGCTGTGGGACGATGAATATCTTTATATAGGGGCGATGTTGCAGGAGGATGATATCAAGGCACGTCTTACACAGCGGGATACTATTATTTATTATGATAATGATTTTGAGGTTTTCATAGATCCTGACTGGGACGGGCACAACTATTTTGAAATAGAAACCAATGCGCGTGGGGTCATATTCGACCTAATGCTGGACAGGCCTTATCGGTCCGGTGGAAACTTTATGGTACAATGGGATTGTCCGGGATTAAAGTTGGCGATTCATCGCGAAGGTACGCTGAATAAGTCGAAAGACAAAGATAAATATTGGAGTGTGGAGATGGCTATTCCACATAAAGCATTGACTATGAATTTCAATAATCCATTGAAAGCTGGTAATTGCTGGCGAATTAATTTTTCACGTGTACAATGGCTGAAGGCAGGAGGACCTGAAGAAAATTGGGTTTGGACACCTACCGGAAAAGTTGATATGCATATGCCGGATCGTTGGGGATATTTGTTTTTTGCTGACGAGAAAGTAGGAACACCCGAACATACTTTTGCATTACCGTATAATGCTTCTGTGTATAAACTGCTTTGGGCTATGTTCTATGTACAACAGGAAAGGTATGCGAAAGAGAAAAATTATCTGCGTACGGAACAGGATTTCTTCTTGACAGATGCCGAATTGAAAGGTCTCCCGCAAGGTGCGCAAATCTCGGTTGAAGCCACTCGGAATACATATCAAATAGCCATTACTGTTCCGGGTGAAAGCAGACGTTACATCATTAATAATGAGGGACGGTTTTGGACAGAAAAGGTTGCTCCGCGTCAAGTGAAGAACTGGGTGTGGACACGTATAAATAAGAGTAAAAGTGAAACGGATTACCGCCAATGGTTTGCCCTGCTTAAAGAGTGCGGCATCAGCGGGGTGATGTTTGAAGGATATGATGAAAACCTATACCGCATGTGTAAGGAAGCCGGTCTTGAAGCTCATTTCTGGAAGTGGACAATGAATCGTGCCGAATTGCTCAACGTACATCCCGATTGGTTTGCGGTGAATCGTAAGGGGGAGTCTACGCATGATAAGCCTGCTTATGTGGATTATTACCGTTTTCTTTGTCCCAATCATGAAGGAGTGGCCCAATATTTGGCAGATGATTATGTGAAGATAGCTCATTTACCCTATGTAGATGGAGTACATTTGGACTATGTTCGTTTCCCGGATGTAGTTCTGCCTGTCAGCTTGTGGAAAAATTATGGAATAGAACAGACAAGTGAACATCCTGAATATGATTATTGCTATTGTGATGTTTGCCGTACTAAATTTAAAGAACAAACAGGGCGTGATCCGTTGGAGTTAAAGTACCCGATGGAAGATCAGTCATGGATCAATTTCCGCTTGGATGCGATCAGTCGTGTTGTCGACCAAATTACAAAAGCGGTGAAAGCCGATGGGAAAGCAATTTCTGCTGCTGTATTCCCCGGGCCTTCTATGGCCAAGAAAATGGTGCGTCAGGATTGGGGTAACTGGTCGCTGGATGCTTATTTCCCGATGATCTATAATGGTTTTTATTACGAAGGACCGGAATGGATCGGGCGTTCGGTTCAAGAGAGTGTTAAGACCGTTGACGGACGTGCGAAAGTGTATGCCGGACTGATGTTTCCCGATATAAAGAACGATTTTGAGAAAGCATTGGATGAAGCATTTGATAACGGTGCATCCGGTGTTTCATTCTTTGACGGACCATCAGACGAATATCTGCATCGGTTTAAAGCCTATCTGGACAAGAAAGGATTAAAGACGGAATAAAAGATTCGAATGTACTTTGTATTTATGAACAGAGGCGGCCCCGATAAGGCTGCCTCTATTTGTAAGATATTGATTCTTAAAATGTTATTTCCGTGATAAATATCCCTGTTTTGTTTTTCGGCTGACATTATATACATTTGCAGCATAAAAACAATTACATATGTATAAAAACATTTTAATATTAGGTCGTGGAATTGGGCAAGTGATGTTTCAGAATAATGCTCTCTCCGGTGGGTTGATGTTATTAGGAATTGCTTTTAATTCATGGCAACTCGCAGTTTTATCTGTACTCGGTACAGTCGTTAGCACTTTGACAGCTTCATTATCCGGATATGATAAGGAGGATATTCGTAACGGATTGTATGGTTTTAATGGGACATTGGTCGGTATTGCAATTGGAGTCTTTATGGAAATCAATGTTACATCTATATTATTGCTTATCTCAGGCTCTGTTTTCTCCACATGGGTTGCGCGTTGTTTTCGTTATCAGGACAGAGTATCGGGACTGACAGCACCCTTTATTTTTGTTGTATGGCTTCTGCTTGTTGGGTGTCATTATCTATACCCTTCTTTACTGTTATCTTCATCGTTGGAAAAGCCTGAACTAACAATGGATATTTTCCGTTCATTCTGCTTAAATATCGGTCAGGTGATGTTTCAGGGAAATATACTTTCGGGATTATTTTTTCTTTTAGGGATCCTGATTAATTCTCGTATAAATGCTCTGTATACACTGACCGGTGCAATACTTCCTTTATTTATGATTTTATATCCACATACTGATCTTGCTGCATGGAATTTGGGATTATTAGGATATAACGGAGTGCTTTGTGCCATAGCCTTGGGAGATAAGACAGGCATAGGAGTAGTCAAAGCGATATTTTCTATCATACTGTCTATCGTTCTGCAGTTAACGGGTATGCATATGGGCATAGTGACTTTAACGGCACCATTTGTCTTTTCCGTATGGATTACCGGGGGCCTGTTCAGTGTTTTCAGAAGTAAATCCTGAGAAGCTAAATAGGA
>ERZ780228.1998-NODE-1998-length-11094-cov-5.629314_pt1 | contig 11094 bp, 9 predicted proteins | sample MGYA00511015_ERZ780228 | MGnify/ENA primary metagenome ERZ780228 (study PRJEB29588, sample SAMEA2161897) | human gut metagenome | biome: human gut; feature: human-associated habitat; material: faeces | place: Denmark | collected 2008/2010 ...
GTTATACGGAACCTGTGCAAGACATAAGTACAGGGAAAGCAGCTGTTTTTCATTTACTCCTGAAATTTCTTTTTTCGCACTGGACACATTGATCAGCCAGGCGATAACATTTCCCCAGGTACTGGAAATGTTTTTCGCATTCTGCCTGGTCTCTTCATTCTCGACCGGAGTCATGATAAATTCTGCACATTCCTGAATTGTCATTCCATCTACATCCATGAAACCATGATGTTTTTCAACGTTTCTCAGTTCTGCAATTTTTCTGTGCTCTCTAGAAAAAGCCATAATGTCTTCTCTCCTTTCTTTCGCTGCAAATTTTATAAATGTCACTCAAAATATCCTGAAATGGTCTTGGATTGCCATGTTCATAGTACTTAACCTGTTTACGCAGCTTATCCATGGTAAGTCCGGTGTTATAGATATTTTCCTCTCTTTGTTCAGTCCTTCTGTCCGCAGGACACATGGTCAGCTCATCAAACTGAAATCCTGTCATCCCTCCATGCTCACGGATATCTGCTTTTTTCTCGATATGATATTCCAGCACTTTGTTGTAATCCAGCTTGTATACACAATCACCACCTGTAATAATTACATATGGCTCATGACGTTTTTTCAAGAAATCAATGTTCTGGTACATTGCATCTGCAGTTCCTCTGTACCACCAGCTGTTGTCAGCGGTTACGGTAGGAGTGAAGGTATAAAGACCTCCCTGTTTTCTTCCAAAATCCCACCATTTGGATGAACTTAAATGTTCATTTAAAGAACGTGCATTATACTGAGTCAGCACTGCAACGGTCTGAATATGTGAGTTGCTCATATTACTCAATGCAAAATCAATGCATCGGTAGCTTCCGCCGATTGGCATTGCTGCAATTGCACGCTTGCTGGAAAGTTCCTGCATACGATGATTGTTTCCACCTGCTAAAATTAATCCTAATGCCTTCATATTCTGTCACCTTCCTTAATAATAGCTCCACCGCCTGCTAACATTCCATCTGGATAATCTGACGGTTCCGTCACTCCGGAAATCGCTGTATTTTTTCCAATTGAAACTCCGTCTGGTATTACAGAATCTTCTCCGATAGTAACCAGATCAGATGCATATACTTTTTCATTCAATGTGCTTGGTGCATACTCGCCTACGCCTAAGTGGCAGTTTGCTCCAACAATGGTCTTATCTGCAATAATGGATTTCTCCACCACAGTATTCTCTCCAATCACACATTCTTTCATGATAATGGAATTGTGTACCACCGCACCCTTTTCAATCCGGACTCCTGCACCAATTACAGAATTCTGCACTTCTCCATAAATTTCAGCACCTTCTCCGATAATGCTGGTATCAACCTTGGACTCTGCTGCAAGATACTGCGGAGCTACATTATCGCTCTTGGTATAAATCTTCCAGTATTCTTCATAAAGGTTAAATTCCGGAATCAGATCAATCAATTCCATATTTGCTTCCCAATAGGAGGAAAGTGTTCCAACATCCTTCCAGTAACCATTGAATTCATAAGCAAATAAACGCTTTCCATTCTCATGGCAGTATGGAATAATATGCTTTCCGAAGTCACAATTACTCTGATCCTTCATAGCAATTAAGCTGTCACGCAATACTTTCCAGTTGAATATGTATATTCCCATGGATGCGAGGTTGCTTCTCGGATGTTCCGGTTTTTCCTCGAACTCTTTAATTTTTTTATTTTCGTCTGTTATAACCACACCAAAACGGCTTGCTTCTTCTATTGGAACAGGCATTGCTGCAATTGTTACGTCTGCATTATTTTCCTTATGGAAATCAAGCATTACTTCATAATCCATCTTATAAATATGGTCGCCTGATAAAATCAGCACATAATCCGGATTATAAGTCTCCATATATTTCAGATTCTGGTAAATCGCATTTGCTGTACCAGTATACCATTCACTGTTATCACTTCTCTCATATGGAGGAAGAACCGTTACTCCTCCGTTATTACGGTCTAAGTCCCACGGAATTCCAATTCCAATATGTCTGTTTAATCTCAATGGCTGATACTGTGTCAGCACTCCGACGGTATCAATACCTGAGTTGATGCAGTTGCTCAATGGAAAGTCGATAATACGATACTTTCCTCCAAATGCGACTGCAGGCTTTGCTACACCGGAAGTTAATACTCCAAGACGGCTTCCTTGTCCGCCCGCCAAAAGCATGGCTATCATTTCTTTCTTAATCACGTCATTCACCTCTCGTCATAAAATCAGGTCATTTTGGTATAACAAAAGTATAACACACTGCCCATATGTTGTACAGCATTCTGTATAATTATTTTATCTTTTTTCGCATATTTTAGTCATTTTAGACAATTTTTGAACATTTCTTGTCATTTTTACAAAATCACCTCCATTATTTTGCATTCTTTTTTCCCGACAGACAAAATAGATTTGCAAATTCCCTGCATATGGTTATAATATTAGGAAGAAATCTTTTCTCAAGAAACGAAATTATAAGTCAGGCAGGTAAAGAATTATGTATTCATTAAATTTTGAAGAACCTATTCATGTACATTTTATCGGTATTGGCGGTATCAGTATGAGTGGTCTTGCAGAAATCTTGCTGGAAGAAGGTTTTACCATTTCCGGTTCTGATGCAAAGCAGTCTGCACTTACCGACAGCCTTGCCCAAAAAGGCGCAACCATTTACATTGGCCAGAAAGCATCTAACTTATCCATCCGTCCTGCACTGGTTGTCTATACTGCTGCCATCCGCGAGGACAATGAGGAATTTAAAGCAGCCGTAGATGCCGGTATTCCAATGCTTTCCCGTGCAGAACTGCTTGGACAGATTATGGATAACTATGAGAAATCCATTGCAGTTGCCGGTACCCATGGAAAAACCACTACCACATCCATGATTTCACAGATTCTTCTTGTTGCAAAGGCTGACCCTACAATCAGTGTTGGTGGTATCTTAGAAGCAATCGGTGGAAATATCCGCGTAGGTGGTTCAGAAGTATTCATTACCGAGGCCTGCGAATATACCAACAGTTTCCTGCATTTTCATCCGAAATACAGTATCATCACCAGTGTGGAAGCTGAGCATCTCGACTTCTTCAAAGATATCGATGATATCCGCCGTTCTTTCCATGAATTTGCCGGAAATACTGCACATGATGGTGTATTAATCATCAACGGCCAGATTGCAGCTTTAGATCAGATTACCAACAATTTGTCCTGTAGCGTCACTACTTATGGTTTATGCGAAAACGATGACTTTTATGCTAAAAATATTACTTATAATGACCATGCCTGCGGCACATATACTCTGATGCACAAAACCGAAGACTTAGGAACCGTTTCCTTAAGCGTTCCAGGCAGGCATAATGTCTCCAATTCACTGGCTGCCATTGCACTTTGCTTAAATCTCGGTCTTCCTTTGGATGTTATCAAAAAGGGACTGCTTCAGTTTGGCGGCACCAAACGTCGTTTTGAATACAAAGGAACAAAGAACGGTATCACCGTTATCGATGATTATGCACATCATCCGACCGAAGTAGCTGCTACATTAACCGCAGCCCGGAATTATCCACACGGACGGATTATCTGCGTTTTCCAGCCACACACCTATTCCAGAACCAAGGCATTCTTAAGTGATTTTGCCCGGGTGCTTTCCATGGCAGATATTGTAGTCCTTGCAGACATCTATGCCGCCAGAGAGAAAAATACGATTGGGATTTCTTCCAAAGACCTTTTGGCAGAGCTTCAGAAAAACGGTCAGGAAAGTTATTATTTCCCGTCTTTTGATGAGATTGAAAAATTATTATCAGAAAAATGCATAAACAATGATTTGTTGATAACTATGGGAGCCGGAGACGTGTATCTTATAGGCGAACACCTTCTCCAACAGTAGTTATCCACATTATCCACATCGTAATTCACATTTTTGTGAATTATGGATGTGGATTTTTTTGTTTACATAATGTATTTTTGAAAATCGCCATTCTATCTGTATTAACCGCCAAACTGCTCCCATTTCAGTTACCATAATGCACTTTCAAAAGAAAGTTATCCACATTATTCACAATTCTGTGCAAATGTGGAAACCCTTGATTTTACTGGATTTTTGGTTAAAATAAGACTTCTCAATTTTAGATTCATATGCTATAATGTGGTCGGTGAAAGAGGGAGTTCTTATGACAGACATAACATTACATACGAAAAGCAAATCCACGGTTACCTGCGTATCCAATACCTTTATTGATGAGTATATGGCAGATGCCAATGGAGAATTTGTAAAAATTTATTTATATTTACTCCGCTGCATCAACGCAGCTGAGAATTTTTCCATTTCTAAGATGGCTGATAAATTCGACCATACAGAAAAGGATATTAAACGTGCCTTAAAATACTGGGAGAAAAAACACTTACTCCAGTTAGAATATAATTCCGGCGAACAGCTTACCGGCATCTGCCTGTGTGAGCCTGTTTCTGCGGTTACGCAGGATTCTGAACATGCAGAAAAGCCTACGGAAGCATCTTCTGTAGATATCCGTCCATCCTATACCAAAGACCAGATTCTGTCTTTCCAGAATGATGAGGCTTCCAGCGATTTATTATTCATTATTGAACGCTATATCGGACATCCTTTGTCCATCAAGGATTATGAAACCATTCTTTACTGGTCAGATGAATTGAAATTCTCCACAGACCTGATTGAATATCTGGTAGAATCCTGTGTGGACAACGGTCATAAGAGCATCCGCTATATGGACAAGATTGCCCTTTCCTGGTCTGCTTCTTCTATCCGTACCGCGGAAGATGCCAGACGTTCTTCCAGTGCCTATAAGCAGACACATTATGGTGTCATGAAGGCATTTGGAATCAGCGGCAGAAAGCTGGCCGAATACGAACTTGAACTGGTAGATAAATGGACCAGCCAGTTTGGATTTACACTGGATATCATTTCCGAGGCATGCAAACGGACACTGCAGGCGACAAATCAGCCAAGCTTCCAGTATGCCGATACCATCTTAGAGAACTGGCATAAATGCAATATCCACCATTTAGAGGATATTGCTATATTAGACACTGCTTACAAAAAAAGCAAGGCATCTTCTTCCCGCAATGTCACCGTAAACAAGACTGCCGCCAACCGGTTTAACAATTTTTCACAGCGTACCTATAATTTTGAACAGCTTGAAAAACAGCTCTTAAATAATTAAGACACTTTTTCAGGAATACTAAAGGAGCATTTCATGTCTCTTAATAATTCACAATACGATACTTTAATCCGGCAATATAATGCCAGACAGTTTCACAATCAGCATCTTCTGGATGAACGCATTCAGGAAGTCTACGGAAAATGTCCGCGCCTTACAGAAATAGACAACGAGATTTCTTCCATCTCAGTAGCAAGTGCAAAACAGCTTTTATCTGATGATGGAGCAGAAGATTCCTCTGTTCTCTCTTCATTAAAAGAACAGCTTGCTGCTCTTCGCAGGGAGAAACAGAATCTGATTGCTTCTCTGGGTTATCCGGCTGATTATCTGGAACCGGTTTACACCTGTAAGGACTGTAAGGATACCGGTTATATTGGAAATGAACGCTGTCATTGTTTTGTACAGGCTGCCATTGATTTAGTCTATACGCAGTCTAATGTAAAAGATATTTTAGCCAAAGAGAATTTTTCGAATTTCTCTTATGCATACTATTCCAAAGAGCAGATAAATCCCACAACCGGATTATCTGCTTATGATACTGTAAAAAAAGCTGTTGCAGACTGCAAGTCCTTTATCGAGCATTTTGATACCTCTTTTGAAAATCTCTTTTTCTATGGAGCAACCGGTGTCGGTAAGACTTTTCTTTCAAACTGCGTTGCCAAAGAGCTTTTAGATAAAGGACATTCCGTTATTTATTTTACAGCCTTCCAATTATTTGATATATTTGAAAAGGACACTTTCCAGAAGGACGTTGCAGCTTCTGCTGCCGGACAGAATATCTTCGACTGTGATCTTTTAATCATTGATGACCTTGGAACCGAACTTGCTAACTCCTTTACGGCATCCCGGCTTTTCCTGTGTCTGAACGAACGTATGCTGCGTCAGAAATCAACATTGATTTCTACGAATTTAAGTATCGACCAGCTTGCTGATGTATATTCCGAGCGTATCTGCTCCCGCATCTTCAGCAGCTATACGATGATTAAGCTTTTTGGAGACGATATCCGTCTTAAGAAAAAGCTGCATTAATTACGCATTCAATTAGATGCTATATCTATTGAACTATATAAGATAAATTATTTCTATGGAGGAACCTATTCATGTCAAACAGTGAAAGAAACTTAGAAACCCTTCCTACTGGTTCTCTTGGAATTATTCCATTACAGAGCTGCCAGGAATTAGGAGAAAAAGTTGACAAATACCTTGTCAAATGGAGAGACGAAAGACAGCATCAGCACCAGAATGATGCAGCTTTTATGGGCTACAAACGTGATTCTTATATCATCGAAGCTGTTACCCCTCGTTTTGGTTCAGGCGAGGCAAAGGGAATGATCAAAGAAACTGTTCGTGGTTATGACCTTTATCTTATGGTTGATGTTACTAACTACAGCCTTACTTATTCTCTGTGTGGTCAGACAAACCATATGTCCCCAGACGATCATTACCAGGATTTAAAGAGAATTATTGCTGCAATTGGCGGCAAGGCAAGAAGAATTACTGTTATCATCCCATTCCTTTATGAAAGCCGCCAGCATAGAAGAAGCACCAGGGAATCTTTGGACTGTGCACTGGCTTTACAGGAACTGGTTGCCATGGGCGTTGACAACATTATTACATTTGATGCACATGATCCTCGTGTCCAGAATGCAATTCCTTTAAAGGGTGGTTTTGAAACTGTTCAGCCTGCATACCAGTTTATCAAAGGTATCTGCAAAAACGTTCCTGACTTACAGATTGATTCTGACCACATGATGATTATCAGCCCGGATGAGGGTGGTACCGGACGTGCAATTTATCTTTCCAGTGTACTTGGACTGGATATGGGTATGTTCTACAAACGTCGTGATTACAGCAGAATTGTTGACGGACGTAACCCTATTGTCGCACATGAATTTTTAGGTTCTTCCGTAGAGGGAAAAGATGTTCTGATTATCGATGATATGATTTCTTCCGGAGAAAGCATGATTGACGTTGCAACCGAATTAAAAAAGAGAAAAGCAAACAGAATCTTTGTTGTTGCAACCTTCGGACTTTTCACCAATGGTCTGGAAAAATTTGATAAAGCTGTAGAAGATGGAACTATCTACCGTGTAGTTACCACCAACCTGACTTATCAGACTCCGGAGCTTTTAAGCCGTCCATATTATATCAACTGTGACATGAGCAAATATATTGCTTATATTATCGATACATTGAATCATGATGCTTCTATCAGTGAGCTCTTAGATCCAAATGAACGCATCCAGAAGCTTATAAAGAAATATAAAGCTAATCAGAAAAAGAAATAAATAACGGTAGCAAAAATGACTTCGGAATTCCGAAGCCATTTTTAATATCATGAGCAAAATAAAACTAGAATAAGTTAACCTTGCCTGCATATGTATCGTTTATAACATAGTATGCTGCATATTCTTCCGGTTTTAAATAAACCTTTAAAGACTTGATGCTGGATGCCCTGTGTCCGTCTGCTGTGAAAGCTTCTTTTGCTCTCTCAATCACGTTTGCAACAACATCTTCATTACCATCAAACTGAACAAATACTTCCGGTACAAGTTCTTTCTTCTCTGCCTTGGCAGTTTTCTTAGCTGCTGCTTTCTTGGTTGCTTTCTTTGCGGTAGTCTTTGCTGCTGCTTTTACAGTTGTCTCTGCTTTCTTTGCTGTCTCTTCTGCCTTCTTAACTGTCTCTTCTGCTTTCTTTACTACGGTTTCTGCTTTCTTCGCTACAACTTCTTTTGCTTCTGCCTTAACCTCTTCTGCCTTAACTACTGCCTTTGTCTCTGTAGCTTTTACTGCTGCCTTTACTTCGGCTGCTTTCTCAACTGGTCTCTTCTGCATTATAATTCCCTCCCTGAAAATTAATCACACACTAAAAACTTCTCCATTGCTAAAAGAGCTTCTTCTTCATCATTCCCCTCTGCAACAATGTTAACCGTCATTCCTTTGGACGGATTAAATGCCATAATTCCCATGATGCTCTTGGCATTAATTTTACGGTTATCACTTTCCAGAGTAATATTGCTGTCAAACCGGCAGGCAACCTGAACCAACTCTGCAATTGGATTATCATGTTTTTTTGAAACGTTTGAAACTGTAACTTCTTTTCTACTCATGTTATCTTCCTCGCTTCTAAGTAGTACAATTCGTACAAAAGTTAATATATCCTACACGAACAGATTTTGCAATAGACTTTGTGAAAATACAGCACTAATACCGAAACTGCCAAGAAACTTCGGCTTTTTTTAGGCAATTTTATATATTTTTTACGCCTTATTCACGCCTGTCTCTGCCCGTATCCCTATTCTGCCATTTTCATATAAGCAAAATATACATTACCTGCTGCATCAAATACATTCTGTGCATCCGTCATTGACATCTTCTCTGTTGCACCGGTTGCCGGATTATAAACATAGACTCCTGCATTATCATAGCCTGTAATTAATACAGCTTCACTTCCACTACTCATGGCAAATACCGGTGTTCCCAGATTGACATAATATAACACTGCATCCAGATCACTTCCAGTCAAATCAATGACTACAGAGTCCTGCAGGGTATCCTTTAAAATTTGTTTTGGTGTATTTCCGGATGTCATCAATTCTCCTACACCAACATTTAATCCCTGCATCGAAAGCATACCATTGATTGCTTTTGCTATCGTTGTTCCGGATGCGTCTGCATCACCTATTGTAATCGTCAGTGATGACTGGGAAGATTTTCTTGCCCTCTTCCAGATATACTGCTGTCTGCTTCCTACCACAACGCCCACATTATCATTTGCCACTGCAATGGCTTTTGCCGCATTATCCGTTGCCAGCACTACTCTTCCGGCAGAATAAGCATAATAATAATCTGTCTCTTCCGGTTCTTTCAGATTCACATTTCTCGGCGACTCCAATACAATCCGCTTCGGAGTCAGCAGACGATCCGAGCTTATCTCTTCTTCCTGTAATAATTGCAGCTGCAGCTGCGTCTGTTTTCGTTCCGTTACCGTACTGTGAATGCTGACTACTTCTGCAGAATCTCCCTCACGATTCATAATTGTATCCTGTTCCGCCGGAACATAAGTCATACCGTTATACTGTTCCCGGTTCAGATAAATAGTATAATCCACAACTTCTACAGATGCCACATAATATCCATCCTTATGGTAATCTTTTAACACTCCGTGTTCTTCATCATCCGTATCTACAATATAAATATGATTCATCGGGAACTGTACATTTCCGGCAGAATCTGTATACACATCACTGTCATCCGCCTCGCCATAGATAAAATCATCTTCCATAAATGCCAGTGGCCGGATATACGTTCCTGCTGCCGCTGCCACTTCAAAGCTTTTCGAATTCTCCAGATTCAGAACAGTAATTTTCGAACCGCTGTCACTGTTGCCATCTGCAATATAAGCAACAAACTGGTTATTCTCTGATACCGCATAATTTCCTGTTTCAAATCCGCTGACTACTTCCTTTTCTTTGGTAGTAACAAGATTAATCTCATACAGTGTCCCACCCATCATAATGTAGAACATTCCACTTTCATTTTCATACATCAGCTGTCCCAGTTCTGATTTCAGCACTTCGTAAGAGTGGGTGGATGGTATAAACAGTTCCTCTTCTACTGTATTTGCCACGCTGTCATAATGATAAACACCTACGCCCACCTGACCTTCGTGGTTTCCCCTGTTCATATAACCATATACAACAAAATCAGCACTTCCTGTTTCATCCACCTTAATAATCCGGATATCATGTTCCTTATGATTTTCCCTGGAATCAATCCCCTCATAACCACGGAAGCTGAACACCTGGGAAAGCTTTTTTTCTGTCGCATTGTAACACCAGAGTTCTCCTTCTTTTACAAAACAGAGAATACTTCCGGTCTCATTACTCTTATATTCCACATCGGACGAACATATTCCAAGCTGTAAATAATTCTCATAAAAATCATCATTCTCTGCCCGGAAAATTTCATCCATGGTTCTCTCAAAATTCAATAGATACATCCGGTCATTGGTATAACGGACACGGTAATATTCTTCTACATTATAATATTCCAGTTCCCCATTATCTCCGGTTGCCGTCACTACATAATCCAATAGAATTACATTATAGGAATTGTTGATTTCTTTGATGCTTACCGATGGGTCCGTCAGAACGGTCCCATTGAATTTATCCCATGTTACCTGTCGCAGTGTGGAATGAATACTGACATTGGCAAGTGTGGTATTATCCGCAGAAGAATCCGGTTCCATATAAGTTGCCAGAGAACCGCTTCCATCCTTTTGAAATGTTTTTTCATGGAAATCTTTTGCAAAATCAATGCTTTCCTTCACATAACAATCCTGCGGTTCAATAATCCTTGTATAATAATTTAAGGTATCATCCCCATGCATTAAATGTATAATCAACAGATATTCCGCATTGGAATCCAGAAGATTCTGAATCGGAAGGTCTGCTGTAATCACTCCATTCTTCTGGGAATAACTATCTACCTTCGCATCTGCAATAAGCCGCTTGGTATCCATACTCCGAATTTCATAGGAAAGTTCATCCACTGCGTAGCTTCCATTCTGAACGCGGATTGGAAGCAGCCTGTCCGTATCAATCGGTGTAATGCTGTCCCTCATGTAAACTGCATTCATTTCATCTACATACCCGTAGAGTTCATTGATTTTCTGTTCTTTATAATAAAGCTGGACAGTCGGCAGCGTTGCCTCCTCCAGTTCTGTTGTCATATCAGGATTTGTTTTATTTGTCAAAAAACTAAACACTACGGTTGATACCAGAAACACACCTGCTAACACCAGTGCCCGAATCATTCCCTTATTCATCTGTATTCCTCATCTTCCTAAACTACGAAAAACACGCTTTGCGAGTTTCTCGAGTTATCGCGGTGC
>ERZ780228.2002-NODE-2002-length-11082-cov-5.613766_pt1 | contig 11082 bp, 8 predicted proteins | sample MGYA00511015_ERZ780228 | MGnify/ENA primary metagenome ERZ780228 (study PRJEB29588, sample SAMEA2161897) | human gut metagenome | biome: human gut; feature: human-associated habitat; material: faeces | place: Denmark | collected 2008/2010 ...
TGTTCTCCTGCTCTTTGGCGATATCATAGATTGACCAGATTTCAGGGATTCCCCGTTTTGATTCGTAGTCGCGGAAGATGGCCATATTAACCAGCGGGTTGACGATAAAGCGGTTGTGTTCAAAAACAGCCAGATATTTCCGCCCGACAACAACAATGCTCCAGTTTCTTAAAATCGTCCCGTCGTCAAGCGTGTAGTTTCCCCAGTAGGAAAGAACCTCAATCCGGTTTTCCTGCAAAACATCGTCCGCTTTTTCGGTTTCAGTGTCATCTTCCTCAACCGACTTCTTATCAAGCATCGTCTTAATGTCGGAAAGCTGCTGCCGGCTTAATTTGTAGAATTTGTTTGAGGCAATCTCATCATAGGTCAACCACTCTTTGACAATCTTTCCGCATTCGTCCCACTTCTCGCTGTCTTCAGGATTAATTTTCGGATCAAAAGTCAAATTCATCGGGTCTATCGGCTCAACCGACGGCCCGTTGTATACTTCTTCATTAAATATCCCGTAATTTTGACCGGCAAAAAGCGCTTCCAGCAGGCATTGCGGGAAGGCGACATGAACTATGTGCTGGAACAGGCCGTCAGTCAGGCAGAAGCCGGGGCGCAGATCCTGGACGTGAACGTGGGCGCGCCCGGCGTGGACGAGCCGGTGCTGATGGAGCAGGTGGTCAAGGCGCTGCAAAGCGTGACCAGTCTGCCTTTGCAGCTGGACTCCTCCAATGTGGAGGCGCTGGCGCGGGGTCTGCGGGTGTACAACGGCAAGCCCATCGTCAACTCCACCAACGGCGAGCCGGAAAAGCTTGCCGCCATCCTGCCGCTGTGCAAGAAGTACGGTGCCGCCATCGTGGGTCTGGCCATCGACGAAAAAGGCATCCAGCCCAAGGCCGCAGACCGTGTGGCCATTGCCCGCCGCATCACCGAAGCGGCGCTGGCAGCAGGCATTCCCCGGGAGGATATCTACATCGACTGCCTTACCCTGACCGCCAGCGCCCAGCAGGAAGATGTGCTGGCCACGGTACAGGCGCTGGAAGCCTGCAAAAAGGAGCTGGGAGTGCGCACCGTGCTGGGCGTGTCCAACATCAGCTTTGGTCTGCCCTGCCGCACCTACCTGAACACCACCTTTTTGACCATGGCCATGTACGCAGGGCTGGACCTTGCCATCATGAACCCCTCCAGTGAGGAGATGATGGCGGCGGTGTACGCCTACAACGTGCTGACCAACCGGGACAAGCAGAGCACAAAGTACATAGAGCGCTTTGCCGACCGCGTGCCCGCCAGCACCGCGCTGGCACAGGCTGCAAAAGCCGCGCCTGCCGCCAGTGCTGCCGAAGCAGAGCTTACCGGCCCCTACGCCGCCCTGATGAAAGCGGTGGAAAAGGGCTTGAAAGGTGACGCCGCCGCCCATACCCGCGCCCTGCTGGCAGAAAAGCAGCCGCTGGAGGTGGTGGACGAAGCCTTGATCCCCGCTTTGGACATCGTGGGTGCCAAGTACGAAAAAGGCACCCTGTTCCTGCCGCAGCTGCTGCAGGCTGCCAGCGCCGCCCAGAGCGCCTTTGAGGAGATCAAAACTGCCATTGCCCAAAAGGGCGAGGGCAGCGCCAGCAAGGGGCGTATCGTCCTTGCCACCGTCAAGGGCGATGTGCACGACATTGGCAAGAACATCGTCCGGGTCATTCTGGAAAACTACGGCTTTGAGGTGCTGGACCTTGGCCGGGACGTACCGGTGGAGACGGTGGTGGACACCGTGCGGGAAAAGGACGTGCATCTGGTAGGCCTTTCGGCGCTGATGACCACCACCCTGAAAAGCATGGAGGAGACCATCGCCGCCCTGCACGCCGCTAAGCTCGACTGCAAGATCATGGTGGGCGGTGCCGTGCTGACCCCGGAATACGCCGAAAAGATCGGCGCGGACTGGTACGCCAAGGACGCCAAGCGCAGCGCCGACATCGCCAAGGAGTTCTTTGGGGTGTAACGCAAAAAAATTACAGATTCAGACTGCTGAGAAGTGCGGACTTTTCAGCAGTCTTTTTTCATGGGCAGGGCGTTTATCGCAATTTTCAAAAACAGTGCCTGTCAAAACGGCATATTTGCGATATGCAGTTTGCGGATGTTGCTCGGACATTATAAACGCAAACTGCAATATTTGCAAACTGTTCAAAATTACCACAAAGAATTGCCACGATTGTCTGGCATAATAAGGGTGCACTCAGGGAGAACGGAACGGATATCCCCCATAACCTCCGAAAGGTTCTCCCCGCAAAGCCCATGCAGGCACATTTTCCTGCGGATGCGGCCGCAGCAGCGGCGCACAGCAGGCCCATAAAAACTGTCTCCCGTTTCTATGCGAGGCAATAGCCAGAACGGCGGACAGACTACCAAATCCCTCCTGATCAAGCCGCAATGTTCAGGGGTTCCTATACAGCAGGCAGTGTCGCTTTCCTCCTCCTTTCCACGACACTGCCTGCTTTTTGTTTGCGCATTTTTCCGTGAAATGCAAGAAAGCGCCGGGCGGAAGAACCCCCCTGCCGCCCGGTCTCCTGTACACAAAAACCGCCCCGGCTTCCATCACGGAAACCGGGGCGGTTCGTTTGCTTTATGGGTACTTTTTTCAGGCGCTCGCGCAAAACCTTGCGAGGGGTCTTTTGGTAAGCCCCGCGTATGCGGGGAAAAGTAGTCCATCATGCCGCGGAAGTTGGCGTTGCAGGGATCACCCCCGCGCATGCGGGGAAAAGATTTGTTGTTGCGTATATCCACGCAATAACATAGGATCACCCCTGCGTATGCGGGGAAAAGGAGCAGTGGCTCCGCACCGGCGAGGGAGAGATGGGATCACCCTCGCGTATGTATGCGGGGAAAAGACTAAAAAGGTCCCGTAGCACCGTGTCTCCCGTTGCTATTGTACCGCTGTTTCCTTCAGTTTGCAATAAACCTGTTGTATCAAATGGCAATCCGGCAGGGCGCGATGCTCCACTTTTTCTGCCAGCTGAAAATGCTGCGGCAGCGCCTGCAGGTCCGGCCGGATCATGCCCGGCATCTCGTCCCTCTCAGTTTCCTCCGCGCATAACGGTCATCAGTCCAAGGCCATAGGCCTTGCCGCGCCCTATGCCCTGACACAGCAGCGCCCGGAACTGCTCTGCATCGGTCACCTGTAAAACACCCTCATAGGTCACTGCCAGCAGGGTCACCGGCCGGGTGCCGTGCTTGGCAAAATGCTGCCACTGCACCCGGGTCACGGTAAATTCCTCCTCCCGCAGGGCAAAGCCGTGCTTTTCAGCGCGCTCCAACAGCCACTGCTTCTGGTACTGTGTTGTGCAATGTGCGGCCACGGTTCCCCGCACTGCGGGGTTTTGGGGGTCTTTGCAGCTTTTGGTGGGGTTTGCAGTCAGCCGAAACTGCCAGCAGATGCCCGGCTCCACCCGCTGCAAAAGCGGGTCGTAACTGCGGGTCTCCGCAGCCGCTCCGGTGCCAAACTGCTCCACCACGCCGGTCAACTCCGGTGCATCCTCGCTGAGCAGCAGCAGATACAGCCGCTCTCCCAGACGATCCAACCGCCACAGCCTGCGGCGGCGCTCCCCTGCAAAAGCGCTTTCCACTGCGCCATGCAGTTTTTGCGGTGCCGCCAGCGCAGCCATGGTGCTGCGGCGGGTGGGATCGAGTTCTACCCGTGATAAATACATTCTCTCGCCCCCTTTTTACAATTCCCGGAACGGATCGTGCTCCGTAGTCTCCGGGCTGTCCGGCATCTTCTGCCAAAGCTCCCGTACCGAGCGGTAGCCGTACTGCCGATGATGCGGGTCAAAGCTCACCGGCACATCCCGCTGCGGAGCCGTGCCCGGCTCCAGCGGATCGGCGTCCAATAGAATCCGGCTCTGCCGTCCCGGGCACAGGGGCGGTTCCGCTTGCAGCACCTCCTGCAAGCTGCCCGGGCGTACACCCAGACAGAGCGGCAGGGTAGGCGGACAGCAGCGGCGGCCGAGATACAGCGGAAACGCCGGGTGCAGCAGTGCCTGCTGCAGCTGCTGCAAAAGGGCGGTGTCGGTGCTTTCGATCCCGGCCAGAAACACGGCATCCTGCAAATAATGGCGGTAGGTCACATAAGAGGCCTTTTCGTCCTGCGTCTTTGCCGTGTGGTAGTCCACCAGCAGCTGCCCTTCCCGCTCCACGCGGACGCCGAACCGCAGCCCGGTCAGCCGGGTCAGCGCTTCGCGCTCGTCCCGCCGCAGTCCAAGGGCTGCTGCCAGCAGGCCGATCACGCCGCTCTTGGTGGGTTCCCGGCCCGTCTTGCGGGTCTCAAATTTAGAGTCCGCGCCCCACGCCTGCAAAGGCGCTGCCAGCCGAAGCAACAGCGTTGCCATTACCCCACCTCATTTCCGGCAAGCGCATCCCGGACAGCCTTTTCCAGTGCGTCCAGCATCGCCTTTGCCGTCTGCGCCGGAGCCAGCACCTCCAGCCCGCTGCCCACGGTAAAGCTTTGCGCCGGAGCCTCGGCAAAGCTGCTGTACATCTGCTGCGCATACTGCGCCAGTGCTGCCTTGGAAGGTGCGGCGTAACCCTGCGCACTGCGGGGCACGGGCTGCTCGAATGCGCCGCACAGGTTCACCGGCTGATCCTCCCGCAGGGTCACATATACCGCGTCCGGCAGAGTGCGGTTTGCAAAGGTGTTCTGCTTGCCGGTGGGCATGGAGAAGAGGAACGCCTCACCAAAGGCCCGCACCGTATCCGCTGCCTGCGCTGCACCCAGCTGCCCGGCCAGCTCCATCACGTTCACCGTAGCATAGCGGTACAGGGTGGAGGAGTTGTACTCCACCGTGCCCAGATGGCCTGCACCGGCATTGTCCTCTGCCTGACAATCGTCCACTGCGGTAAAGTAATCGTACTCGTTCTGCACGGCATGGGTGGAGATGCTGTGGGCCACCTGCGCAGCGGCGTCATAGTTCAGAGAAGGGTCATCTGCCACCATGCGGCCAAACAGCACCATGTCCATCGAGGGCGCTGCTTTCAGGGCATCCCGATACTGCTTTTTATCCGCAGAGCCCTCCACAGCCAGCTCTGCCAATGCCTTTGCCTGCGCAGTGCTCATGAAGAACAGAGCCTTGGTGACCTTATCATCGCTCTTGCTCTTTTCATCGAACTTGATGCCCGCATTCTCCAGCGCTTTCTTTGCCAGCTTGTCTGCATCCGCATCCGGAACCAGTGCAAGGATCTGCTCTTTTACCAATTCTGCAACCTTTTTGGTGCGCTTGCCCACATCCAGCCGGGCGTTCTCCGCAAAGGCAGCGCGCATGGCATGCTTCCACGCCTGCGAGGATACCCGGGCACGGGTCACACCGCCGTACACGGCTGTTTTGGGGCTGCCCGTATCGTCCCGGTTGATGCAGCTGGGCGGTACGGTCTGCAAAATGTGGAAATCAACATACAGGCGCTTGTTCATGGTCAATTCTCCTTTTCATTCTCTTCCGGTGCAGGCTTCGAGTCACGGTACAGGTCCTGTCCCCACCGCAGACGGACGTTGGCGGGGATCTGCGCATACCGCGGGTCGGTGCATTGCAATTCATACAGGTCTGCCGCAAGCTGCGGATAGTCCAGCGGGATGCCGCCATCCTTTGCCGCACTCAACAACTGGATCATGCCCCGCAGATGGTGGCTGATCTCGGTAATTTCTTCTGCGGTGGCCAGCGCATTGAACCGCCGGAGCACACTGGCCTCGGTCCAGTCCTGTCCGGCAGGGGTGTTCCGCTCTGCCAGCTGGCGCACCGCCCGGCCCAGCGTATTGCCCGGGCGGTTCATGGGCTGGTCGTTTCCCTGCTGATGCACGGCGTACAGGGTCAGGGCAAGGTAGACCGCCCACTCTGCCGCCGAGGGAGCACTGCGCCCCTGAAAGCTTTCCGGCATTCCCAGCAAAAAGCATCCCCACAGCTCCGGCAGCTCGCCGGGTGCGTGGCCGATACCCCGCCGCAGCTTTGCCAGTTCTGCCCGCCGCTGGTTGTCCGGCAGAGCCTGAAGCCTGTGCAGCTGCTGCGCCGCATACAGTTTGACGTCCTGTGTTTTCATACAATTCCCCCTTTATGGTTCTGTTTTGGGATAGATTTCCCAAAGCCTTGTGCGGAAATGATTATAGGCCTTTGGCGCGGTATACAGAATGGTGCGCTCGGTCTTTTTATCCTTATCCACCACAATGCGGCGTCCCTTTAGGGCGGCGTTTCCGGCCTCCATCACCATCTGCTTTCCCAGCTTTTCCGCGATGCTGCGCGCCTGCGCCTGCCAGCGCAGTGCCGCCTCATCCGGGTCGTCCTGCTCCGGGTCGATCGCCTGCAGCCACTGCCGGAAGGGCTGGTCCACCGCAAAGTAGAACTGTGCACGAACCGCGCCGCCTGCATTTTCATTCCGGTCACCGGCGGCAATTGCCAGCTCCTGTGCAAAACGCCCGATCAGCGCCGCTGTCTGTTCACAGCGCTCGATTTCTCTGACGATCCGGCTCTGCCATGGGCGCCCTATCTCATCCAAAATCCCTGCCTGAAAGGTCAGGCTGTCGCTGAAAGAATCATTTACAAAGAAGTCCTTATCGCCATATTGGACACCGGAGATGCGGAAATGTATCTTTCTGCGGGGATCCAGAAGTTTCAATCTCTTTTCCTGCAACTTTTCGATCCAGCATACAACGCCCGGGCGATGCCCGCTGTCCTGACAAAAGACCGCCGAGAACTCCCGCCAGAATTGTTTGGCCGGGTCATGACGGCAGGGCACAAACACCACCGGTTCATTTTTCTTGATTGGCATCGTGCGCCAGATGGTCATCTGTTCGGCAAAGACGTTTTCTCTGGGAAAGAAATCTCCTCCCAGCAGACAGAACCCATCTACATTCTCCCCTGTCCTGTGCAGCAACAGCCTTCTGGATTGCAGGGTGAGCAGCTGTGCCGGGTTATCCGGGCAGCAAATTTCTGTCCGTTCCGCGCTCTTTGGTGCTTCCAATTCCCAACAGGGCTTGCTTTCGCCCCAGCATTCCCGGCCGTCGCGCAGCAGCGTCAGGTTCAGCATCAGGGTCTCGTACAGATTATCACCCTGTGCCTGAATAAAACCGATCTTGCCCAGCCACCCGGCTCCTACGGACGGAAGTCCCTTTCCTTTTGGCTTTGCGGAGGTGTCATCATAGCCGTTCACGCACAGCAGCCACCGCGCCGCCTGCGGATAGTTCAGCTGTTCCTTGCTCTGCCCCGCATACAGCGGAAAGAGCCGGAGTTTATTGCTGCTTTCCGACATTTCACCGTTGAGTTTGGCCGCACCGTATTCCGTGCCGATCTTTGCCTGCGGCACCTGCCAGAAGGGGTGTGTCGGGTGGAACAGCCAGAAGCGGTCCTTCCACTGCTCCAGATAATCCCGGACAGGCTCTGCCGGGAAATGCCCCAGCTGCCACAGCACGCTCCAGCGCTCCAGTGCATCATCGCTCTGCATCAGCGGGCGGGGCGCTCCCTTTGCATCCACCCGGGAGAACACGGTGAACAGCACCGCCAGCAGCAGCCGCAGCACGGCGGCGTTCTGGGTGGGCATCTCGCCCGCAAGGTCCACATAATCCTGCGCCGACACCAGTGCCTCGGTCAGGGACACCTCCCGCACCGTGTTGTCCCGCAGCCGCACCCGTATCCACGGTTCGGTCAGCAGATTGAATTCAATTTCCTTCATCCGTCTCCTCCTTTTGGTAATACAGGCCGTTTTCACGGTCATAACAAAGTTCCATGCCCACAAGTCGGGCAGTCAGGTTTTCATCCAGCAGCAGGATCAGTTCTCCGTGCAGCAGCGGCGACAGCTGCCACGCCGCAAGGCGGCTGCGGTTGTCCGCTTCCAACTCCCGGATGACCCCGTCCACCTTCCACGCCTTGCCGAACACCGCCGGGAGCCGCAGCTTCTGCCGGGCGATCTTCAGTGCCGTTTCCGGTGGGGGCGGGCTGTCGGCAGCTACGGCACTGCCGCCCTCCTGCCACGGCAGAAAGTGGATGCTGCCGTCTGCCCGGCACTGCATTACCAGCACCTCTACCGAGGGGTCGCCGTCCCGCACTGCCGCCCGCGCCGCCGGGTCGGAGCAGGCGCCCTCGTTCTGCATCCAGTCGTCCAGCGTGTTCAGCTGCGCCAGCCGGTGCGTTTCCGGCTGCGGCACAAGGTATGCTTCGGCGCGTGCTTTCTTTTTCTCCTGTGTCTGCTCATATACGCAGCGCATTTCCTCGCCCTGCGCCCCGCCGGGAGCTTCCCGCTCCCAGCCGTAGACCCGCTGCACCAGCGGAGAGATCTCCTCTGGCAGCCGGATGCTCCGGGGCAGTGCCTCCCGGGTGCGCCAGAGCAGCCACTGTCCATATACCGCCTCGCTGCCCGCGTCAAAGGCATCTTCCCCGGTGTCCAGCACCGCGCAGCAGGCCTGCTGCAACGGAGCGGGGCGGCTGCGGCGGTGACGGTGCAGCCGCCCGATACGCTGCAGCAGCAGATCCATGGGGCAAAGCTCTGTGACAAGAACGTCCAGATCAATGTCCAGCGACTGCTCCATCACCTGCGTGCCCACCACGATCAGGTCGTTCCGGCACTCCGGTGCAGAGCCCTTGCCGATGCGTGCCATCAGCTGGTTTTCCCGCGCCGCGCGGTCCGGCATCAGGAACTGCGCATGGAACAGCTGCACCTCTTTGTCCGGCAGGCTTTCCCGCAGCAGCTGCGCAATCTTCTGCGCTTTTTTGACCGTGTTTACGATCACCCCTGCACAGCCGCCCTCGGCCAGCTTCCGGCGCAGCAGCGCGGGCAGCTCCGGCTCTGTGAGCGTAGTTATCTGCACCGTTTGACCGGGTGCGTCCGGTGGGATGGCCGTCTGCTTTACCTCTGCGCCGTCCGTCCATGTCAGCAGCGGATAGCCGCAGCTGGTTTCCCACGGAGCGTCCGGGGCGGCCTTTTTCTGCCGGTAGGCCTCGACCAGCTCTGTGCGCCGCCGGGCGGGCAGGGTGGCCGACAGCAGAATGACCGGCACCTTGTACCAGCCCAGCCATTCCAGTGCGCGGTCCAGATAGCAGTTCATGTAGGTATCGTAGGCGTGGCACTCATCAATAATGACCACCTTGCCCGCAAGCCCCAGATGCCGCAGCATAACGTGCTTCTGGGCAAGTGCCGCCAGCAGCAGCTGATCCACTGTGCCAATCACGAAGTTTGCCAGCAGTGCCTGCTTGTTTCCCCGAAACCACTGGTGTACCTGCACCTGATGCTCTTCCTGCGCGTCCTCCTCCAGCTGCACCCCGCGCCCCTGCAGCCGCAGATAGCACTCATTCAGTTCCGCCATGCCGTGCGCCAACTTTATAGCCTGCGGCAGCGTCTCCTCAGACTGCGTGTCTGCCCAGCCAAGCAGCCGGGGAAAGATGCCGTTTGCCGTGGCCTGTGTGGGCAGCCCGAAAAAGACACCGCCCAGCCCGAACCGGCTGGCCATGATCTCCGCAGCGGCCAGCGCCGCCTCGGTTTTGCCCACGCCCATCTGTGCTTCCAAAATCAGAATGCCCGGTTCCGCTGCGGTATCCACAGCCTCCAGAACAGCCCTCTGCACCGCATTGGGCGCAAAGCCGAACCGCACCGCAAACTCCTGCGGGTCTGCGATGCCCGGCTGTGCCTCCCACGGGAAGGGCAGCGCCAGCTTTTCCCAAGCCCTGTCCACCCGCGCCGGGTAATCCTCCATGCTGCCCAGCTCCTCTACCGGGATCAGGGGGAAGTATTCCGTATTGCTGGCGATCCAGTCTGCCATGATCAGAAGTCCGGTCAGAAGCACTTCCTCCTGCGGGTCCAGGTCGTACAGTTCCGCCGTATCATCAAAGCCGCAGTCCTGCAAAACAGTCATGAGCAGTTCTGTCCAAAAGCTCTCCCAGACCTTTTCCTGTCCCTTGGGGTAGTAGTTGCTCTCCCAGCACTCCAACTGATCATCGACCGCCGCACAGCTCTGTGGCCTGCCGTGATGCGCCCCCACAATGGAGGCTATCCCGCCGGGACAATCATTCCACAGCAGGATTGCCTCGCCCGCCCGGGCATGCGGCGACTCCCGGCGGTTCTGTTCAGGACAGTCCAGCGGCGTCAACATTTCCAGCCGCTGCCGCGCCTCCGGCAGAGTGCGCAGAATATTTGCCTGAAAGGCTACCGTAGCCTTGCCTATATCATGGATCCCGCCCAGAAACCGGGCATGCGCGAGCAACGCTTCCTCGCGCTCAAAGCCCATGGCCCGTTTTGCACTTTCCGGGAGCCACTGCCGGACCAGCCGTTCCATGATGCCCGCCGTATCCCACAGGTGCATCCAGAGCGGCAGCCACAGGCTGGTATTCTCCGGGTCCGTTTTACCAGCCAAAAGCCTTGTTTTATTCAACGTCCAGCGCATTTTTGCTCCTTTTCCGGTGTGTACTTTCCGTGTACCGAGCATAGCAGATAATGTGTACTATAATCCGTACTTTTTGCATTTTATCTCCGCAAATGAAAAAAGCGGCACACCGGGTCGTGCCTCATCAAAACGAAAGTGTCCTCGCAAGGTAAAGAAACCTGCTATTTATAGCCCGGTTCCGTTTTCTGTTTCAAAGATACGCTTCTGCCCTTCTGCTGTCAATGACGCTGCGCCAATTCATTAAAGCTACAAAAAACGATTTCTTTTTTGTATAAAAAGCCGCCCCGGCTTCCTGCTATGGAAACCGGGGCGGTTCGTTTACTTTATGGGTGCTTTTTCAGGCGCTCAATACCTACCAACTGGCATTCAGTTTTTGAAGTTTTAGTCATATCTGTATTTAGAGGACTTTCCGTACACTTTTCGGAGCGATTTTTTCAGGCTGACCACCGTTTCTTTGATGATCTTTGCTTCATCGGCGGAGCAATCTGCAAGCTGTTCGGTCATCCAGCTGTCGAACACCGGCTTTGCTTTTTTGATCTCGATGCACAGCAGCTCGTCTGCGGAGCAGTCCAGTGCGTTAATGATGTCGATCAGCGTTTTCAGGCTAGGCACCGAGTTGCCCGTCTCGATATGGCTGATGTGCGTAACTACCACGCCGACCTCATTGGCCAGCTGCTCCTGCGTCATGCCCTTTGCAAGGCGGC
>ERZ780228.2004-NODE-2004-length-11071-cov-6.046659_pt1 | contig 11071 bp, 10 predicted proteins | sample MGYA00511015_ERZ780228 | MGnify/ENA primary metagenome ERZ780228 (study PRJEB29588, sample SAMEA2161897) | human gut metagenome | biome: human gut; feature: human-associated habitat; material: faeces | place: Denmark | collected 2008/2010 ...
TTCGCAGAACGCGCAGCCACAGAATGAAATTCTGTGTTCAAAGGGGCTTGGGGGCGCTGCCCTCAACAAGCAAGCGGAGAGGAAAATCACGGAGGGATTTTCTTCTCTGCGGGCCTGTGTGTATTAACACAGGCATTGCTTGCCAATATTATCCCGAATCTGGACTCGTAAAAACATGAACGGGCTATTTTCTTGAATTTCGTCCAGGCGTGTGTTATTATAAAATCAGTAAGTTATAATTAACTGATTGGAGTGAGGATAATGGGAAATGCCAGTTTCAATCAAGACTGGTACGGTATGCAGGCCAAAGTTCTGGCGCAAAGTGATGATCGTGTAGTCGTAGATTATGGCTGCAAAGGCCGGGGAATTGTAAAAAACTATAATCTGTTTGAGGGAATACAGCTTTGTTTCCTCGATTTTGAATCAGATGAGTCTATGGAAACACAAAAGTTTAATCCAGATATTATTCAGATCACGCACTGCCAGACCGGCCGGTATGAATGTGAATTTGCTAACCACACTGTATCGTATTTGCCAGAGGGCTATTTTAGCGTTGCGGCAACAGAGCATTTGCCGGTTTCCTTTTCTTTCCCTTTGGGAAAATATTACGGCGTCAGCCTCGTCATTGACCGTCAGGCGCTTTCAGATGGAACACGCCGGATGATGCAGACAATCCCTATTGACCTTGATAAAATAGGAACAACGCTGGGACTTGAAACACGGTGGTATGTCAGCGATACCCCAGCGCAGTTGAAGCATCTGTTTTCAGAATTATATTCTGCCGCTGAGACGGAGCCAATCGGCTATTTCAAAATCAAAGCTATCGAATTACTATACCACATGGATCAGTTGACACAGATTAACGGGTGCGATTTGAAGTATTTTGATAAGAAACAGATACAGACCACAAAAGCGATACGAGAATACCTCATTTCCCATTTGGATGAAAAAGTGTCTCTGGAGCAGTTGGCAAAGGAAGCACACTTAAACCTCTCTGTTTTTCATTTGGTTTTTTCTCATATCTACGGAGACACACCCTATGCGTATCTCAAAAAATACAAAATGAATTTAGCAGCCCAGTGGCTCTCGAAAGATAAAATGAAAATCGGGGATATAGCTTTAGAACTCGGATATAGCAATGCCAGCAAATTTGCTAAAGCGTTTCAATCTGTGTATGGGATGTTACCAAAGGACTATCGAAAAAATAAATAGGAAGAACGGGCTATTTTCTGCATCATCTCAAAGGAATGGAGCGGAAAAAAATTGAGGGACTGTGTATAATGGGTTGATGTAGTTAGCTTTATCTAACTGCATCAACCCATTTTTAGGAGGTGGTGATTTGTGCTTGTTATAGACACACGAATAAAGTTGTTGTTATTCATTCTTATCAACTTTATGGTGTTCGGCTTGAAGGATTTCATTCTTGGCAGCGTGTGTTTTTTCTTTATCTGTATCCTTTCGTGCCTGATGGGGCAGAAAAAGATTGTATTGAAATACCTTATCTTTTATGTGGTGATTGCGGCCATACAGCAGCTTTGCGCCTTCCTTCCCCAGGCCATCGAAACTATTTTGTCGATCTTCACATTGTTTATTCGGGTGATGATACCCGTGGTACTCTTTGCCTCAACCTTTATCGCTACAACGAAAGTCAGCGAATTGATTGCGGCCATGTACTCGCTAAAAATTCCTCGGAGCATTACCATTACATTCGCTATGGTATTGCGCTTTTTTCCGACTTTCAGTGAGGAGATCCACAATATCTATGACGCGATGAAGTTAAGAGGCATCGCACTTTCGTGGAAAAATGTATTCACGCGCCCTGTGCTCATTCTGGAGGCAATCGCTATCCCCATCGTGATGCGCTCTGCTTCGATTGCAGAAGAATTATCTGCTTCTGCGGTGACACGAGGCATTGATAATCCGGCACAACGAACTTCGTTCATTCAGCTAAAAGTTCATGCTAAAGATTGGATGGTACTGTGCTTCTTTCTTATTGCCTTCGTTGTGCTGTTTTTCTGCAAATACCAGATATATGGGAGGATATGATGATGATTGATATTGACCATGTATCTTTTCAATATTCCGGCGCTGAACAGGAAAATCTGCAAGATTTCAATTTGCAGATTAAAAAGGGGGAGTGTGTTGTTCTCACTGGCGAATCTGGATGTGGAAAGACTTGTGTGACCAGGTTGATAAATACGCTTATTCCCCACTTTTACGAAGGGGAAATGTCCGGGGCGGTCCTCATTGACGGAGTTGATACCCGCACGATCCAACCGCACGATTTGTCAGACAAGATAGGCTCTGTTTTCCAAAATCCGCGCAGTCAATTCTTCAGCCTGGATACGGACAGCGAGATTGTGTTTGGTATGGAAAATAAGGGGATGCCTTATCAAGTGATGTTGAACCGTTACCAACAGACTATCCGGGAATTACATATTGAAAAGTTAAAGGATCGCAACCTGTTTGACTTGTCCGGCGGGCAAAAGCAGACCATAGCCTTTGCCAGCGTTTACGCATTAAATCCTGATATTTTTGTCTTGGACGAGCCTTCCTCAAACTTGGATCCGGAGGCCATCCAAGAACTACGGCGGCTGCTTTTGCTGATTAAGGCGCAGGGAAAAACGATTGTTGTATCCGAACATCGCCTTTACTTCTTGAATGGGATTGCAGACCGCATTGTCCTTATGGAACATGGTAAGCTGAAACAATCTTGGTCCGCCCGTGATTTTGCTTTACTCAGTACCGAGCAAATCAAGGCGCTGGGACTTAGAAGCTATACGCCTGCAAGGTTAGAACTTCCAGAAACAATGCCATCTCGAAACGATACCCCGGCTGTTGAAGTTAAAGATCTTGCGATTGGATATGAGAAAGGGAAACCCGTGGCGCAGCACCTGAATTTTCGTGTCTACCCAGGAGAAATTGTTGGTGTGGTAGGAAAAAATGGCTGTGGGAAATCAACTTTAGCCCGGACCTTATGTGGCTTGCAGAAGGAACTCCGTGGAGAAGTTCTATACCAAAACAGTATGATCCCAAGCAAACGGCGGATCAGGAAAGCATATCTTGTCATGCAGGACCCGGACTATCAACTGTTTACCGATAGCGTTTACCAGGAACTACTGCTGGCATTATCTGACCAGAAGGATAAAGACGAAAAGAGAATAGACGATATTCTGGATGAGCTGAATTTGACGATTTATAAAGAGCGGCATCCAATGTCCCTATCAGGTGGGCAAAAGCAGCGCACTGCTATCGGCGTTGCGGCTCTCCGGGATGCAGAGGTACTTATTTTTGATGAGCCTACAAGCGGCTTGGACTACAAAAACATGGAGAGTGTTGCAGGAATTTTAAGTGCGCTGTCCAAAAGAGGGAAAGCCATCTTGGTGATTTCCCATGACAATGAACTACTGATGAAGATTTGTTCCCGTGTCATTCGCATGGATGAAAAGACTTCATCTTAGTTATATACCAATAATAGAAAGGGGCTATCTATATGAGTGAACAAGCAAAAGCTGTCGGCGTGTCCGACAAAATGAAGGCAAAGGACTATATTACACTGGGCATTTTTACGGTTCTGTTCTTTGCCGTAGTAATGGTGTGCATCTTTGCCTCCGCAGCTACCGTGGTGACCTTTGCGTTTGGGAGCGCCATTGCTGCAATTCCTGGAGGCATTATCTATATGCTGATGCGCGCTAAAGTGCCAAAGGCCGGGAGCGTTCTCTTGAGCGGTGTGGTGATCGGCCTGATTGAGTTTCTGATTGGCGCAGGATGGGCGGTTGCTGTCGGTTTTATTGCCGGTGCCATAATTGCGGAGCTTCTGGCCCGTATCGGCCACTACAAGAGCTTCTGGCTGAATACCATTGGCTATTCCGCCTATATGATGTTCTTTGCGCTGGGAACCTATCTCCCTATGGTCATTATGACCGGCTATGTGGATGATATGTCCACCTCTAACGGTGTGAGTGCTGAGTATCTGGCAGAGTTACATAGCTTTATGAATGGAACAATGGTAGTCATTATCGCCGTTGTGACTTTCGTTGCAGGCATCATCGGCACTTTGATTGCAAAAGGTGTGTTCAAAAAGCACTTCCAGAAGGCAGGCATTGTCTAAGGGCGATATAGTTGCGACTAACTCTCTGGTATCTTTGGGCTATTTTGGACAGTGGAACAGAGTTATGGAGTAGCAGGCAATTCCAAAGGTTGATAAAATGAGTGGTGAGGTTAGAAACTGCTAACCTCACCATTTTCAATTTTAAGGAGGGTTCATGCTATGTCAAACGCAAAGTCGAAACAAGCAAAACCAAAGACGGGTTTGGCGCGATGCATGGAATTGGCTTCTGACAGAAAGGGCCTTGTATTCTTAGCTGCGGTTCTTTCGTCACTGGCGGCCATTGCTTCGTTCATCCCGTACATAGCGGTCTATTTTATGATCCGCTCAATTATCGGTGTTTTCCCGAACCTTGACCAGTTGGATATGGGGATGGTCATGAATTACGGCTGGCTGGCGCTCGCCGGGATCGTGGCGAATATCCTGCTGTACTTCCTGGCTATTTTCAGTTCACACATGGCAGCGTTCGGAACGCTGTACGAGTTGAAGGTTCTCTTTGCAGACCATATTACTAAAATTCCACTTGGGTATCACCTGACGATTGGCAGCGGACGTCTGCGGAAAATCATGGATGAAAACATTGAAAGCGTAGAGGGCTTTATTGCTCACCAGTTCCCGGATTTTGTCGCTTCTATTACAGCTCCCATTGTCATGGTCATCATCCTACTGGCCGTTGACTGGCGGTTCGGTCTTGCCTCTCTGGTCGGTATCATTCTGGCGTTTGTTGCGGAGTTCATTGGCTTTGGCAGCGGCGAGATGAAGGAGAATATGGGTAAGTACCAAAAAGCCCTGGAAGAAATGAACAACGCTTCTGTGGAGTATGTTCGTGGAATGTCGGTTGTAAAGGCGTTTAACCAGACCGCATCCTCTTTCAAAAAACTCAAAGAAGCAATTACCGGATATACAGAGTGGGTCCTGAAATTTTCCCTGGGCTGGCAGAACTGTATGCCCGCCTTCACCACAATCATCAATAATGTTTATCTGATCCTTGTACCTGTCGGAATTTTAATCGGCTCCAGGTCGGATGATTTTGCTGGGTTTGCCATGACCTTCATTTTCTATCTGCTCTTTGTACCCGCAATTTCCGGTGTACTGAACAAAATCATGTATATCTCCGAATCGTTCATGCAGATTGATGGGAATGTGGCTCGGATGGATGAAATTCTGAACATCCCTGAAATGCCGGAAACATCTCATCCTAAGAAACCTGTTGGGGATGATGTTGCTTTCCACGATGTCAGCTTTTCCTACACGGGGGATGTTTCCGAGAAAGCCCTGGAAAATGTATCTTTCTCAGCAAAACAGGGACAGATCACAGCTATTGTCGGCCCGTCCGGCGGCGGCAAGAGTACGATTGCCAATCTGATTTCTCGGTTTTGGGACGTATCTTCCGGCAGCATTACCATCGGCGGCGTAGATGTGCGCGATATGGCGGAGGATGACCTGATGCGCCATGTCAGCTTTGTGTTCCAGGATATTTTCCTGTTCAAGCAGAGCATCTTGGATAATATCCGTATGGGCAATCCTTCGGCCAGTGAGGAACAAGTGATTGCGGCGGCGAAAGCGGCGCAGTGCCACGAGTTCATCTCCAATCTGCCCAACGGGTATCATACGGTGGTCGGCTCCAAAGGCATCCATCTCTCTGGCGGCGAGCGCCAGCGAATTGCCATTGCGCGGGCCATTATCAAGGACTCGCCCATCATCGTGCTGGATGAGGCAACGGCGTTCAGCGACCCGGAGAATGAATACCTGATCCAGAAAGCTTTTGAAAAGCTGATGCAGGGTAAGACAGTTATCATCATCGCACACCGCCTCTCCACGATCCGCAATGCAGATAAGATTATTGTCATGGAGAAAGGGCACCTGATCGAAGAAGGAAAACATGACGAGCTGGTGGACGCAGGCGGACGCTATGCGCAAATGTGGAACCACTATACAGAAGCGATTGGCTGGAAAATCAGCGGAAAGGCGGTGTAACTATGAGCAGATTACAAAAAGCTCTCTTTTTATCAGACAAAGGTTACGCAGATCTGAAAAAAGCAATCTTCGCCTGCACATTGACGAACTTGGCTATGCTTCTTCCGTTCTGTGTAACTGTTATGATTTTCAGTGAAATTCTGACTCCCTTTGTCAATGGCGGCTCCATTCAGTGGAACCATATCTGGATGCTGTGGGGCGCGGGTATTGTTTCGGCCATTCTGGTATTTCTGGCTGCCAAAAACGATTACCGCAAAACCTATATTGCCTCATATAAAGAGTCGAACACGACCCGGCTTCGGATTGCGGAGCATCTGCGGAAACTTCCGATGAATTTCTTTAACACCAAGGACCTTTCTGAACTGACCACAAATATGATGGCAGATTGCAGCAGCATGGAATCCCTGCTCAGCAGCACGATCCCTCCGCTGATTGCAAACGGCATCACGGTGACCCTGACCTGCATCCTGCTGGCCTTCTTTGACTGGCGGCTTGCTTTGTGCGTATTTATCACGGTTCCGATTGCCTTCCTCATTATCTGGCTCAGCCGGAACCATCAAAAGAAGCTGTTTGAAAAACAGGTTGACGCAAAGCTGGATGCTTCTGACCAGGTACAGGAATACTTGGAAGGCATGAAGATCATCAAGTCCTGCGGGCTGTCCGGTTCTCATTTCAGCGCGCTGGATAAAGCTCTGTTAGCAATGAAAAAAATCGCCATCAAAGTGGAGATGGCTGTCGGCGTGTTCATGTCCAGTGCAAGTATGATTTTGCAGGCTGGCATCGGTATCACGATTTTTGTTGGCGCTATTCTTCTAACACAAGGACAGATTGAGCTTCTTCCTCTGCTTATGTTCCTGCTGATGGTCACACGGATTTATGGACCGATCCTGGCGATCCTGGCGAACCTGTCCTCACTGCTGAATTTGAATGTGGTCACAAGTCGTATGCGTACCCTGCTCACTACCCCTGCGATGGACGGTGAAGGAAAAACGGTCCCGAACTGCGATATTGAGCTTTCCCATGTGACCTTTGCCTACAATCAGGAAGATGTCATCAAAGATGTTTCTTGTAAAATTCCCCAGGGGAGCGTGACTGCCCTTGTTGGTCCGTCCGGCTCCGGTAAAAGCACGATTTCCAAACTGATTGCCCGGTTTTGGGATGTTCAGCAGGGAAAGATCACCGTGGGCGGAAAAGACATTAAGAGTATGGAGCCGGAAAGTCTCATGTCTTATATGTCCTTCGTGTTCCAGGATGTGACCCTGTTCAATGATACGGTCATGAACAATATCCGTCTTGGCAATCCAAACGCAACGGACGATCAAGTAATTGCTGCGGCCAAAGCCGCCTATTGTGATGAATTTGTCCGGGAAATGCCGGACGGGTATCAGACGGTCCTCGGTGAGAACGGCAGCACTCTTTCCGGCGGTGAGCGCCAGCGTATTTCCATCGCCCGCGCATTGCTGAAAAATGCGCCCATTATTCTGCTTGACGAGGCAACAGCATCCCTTGACCCGGAAAATGAAGTCCTGGTTCAAAAGGCGATTGCCAAACTGGTGGAGGGTAAGACGGTCATTATGATTGCTCACCGGCTCCGTACAGTTGTAGATGCAGACCAAATCCTCGTCCTTGACAATGGACGGTTGGCAGAGTATGGAACCCACGATGAGCTGATGAGAAAGAACGGATTGTACCATAAACTGTTCCATATCCAACAGGAGAGTCTTGGTTGGGCTGTGTAAATTGTTTTAGAAGGGAGATGTTCCATGAAACTTCATGCGTCCGGGGAGGACTACCTGGAAACCATCCTTGTTCTCCAAAAGAAACTCGGTATGGTGCGCTCCGTAGATGTGGCCCGGCACCTGGAGGTCACAAAGCCCAGCGTGTGCCATGCGGTGGCGACCCTGCGGGACGGAGGCTTTCTTACGATGGACGAGGGCTATTTCCTGCATCTCACCGATGTAGGGCGAGAAGTGGCGGAGCAGATCTATGAAAAGCATCGTTTCTTTACCGACCGGCTGATTGCCGCTGGCGTGGACCCGGCAACAGCTGAACGGGACGCCTGCCGGATCGAGCACGTCATCAGTGATGAGAGTTTCGAGAGGCTGAAAGCTGCCGCGAAACCAGAATCGTAAGCACAGCAAAGGGAGGAGGCCGTGCAGACGGCCGCCTCCCTTTGCCATTGGGGGTGAAATCGTGGATGAAATCATCGTTATCCGGGCCGCTGACCCGGGCGGCAGCGTGTTCCAGGCTGTCATGGACGCGCTGAATGGCAAAAGGGCGGAGGTGGTCAGCATCGCTGCCCCAGTCGCCCCCGTGCTGCGTATCAGAGAGCTGGAGATCTATCACAAGCACCGGCGCGTGTTCATGGCAGGCAAGGAAGTACACCTCAACCATGGAGAATACACCATGCTCTACTGCATGGCCAGTTCCCCAGGGCAGGTGTTCTCCAAAGCGCAGCTCTATGAGGCCGCCTGGGGGGAGGAATATCTACGCGGGACAAACTCCGTGGAGAATACCATCTGGCGGCTGAGAAGAAAACTGGAGGAGGACCCCAGGCATCCGGGATACATCAAGACGGTGGTGGGTGCAGGCTATAAAATAGATATTCATAACAGGCAATCGGGAATGGAAGATTGAAAGGAACTGGATGCCACCCATTAAAGGGCGGTATCCAGTTCCTTTTTCATGCCCTATTACCGGCTTCCCACTTTCCGGAACTCTCCCGGCAGCAGCCCGGTGCTCTTCCGGAACAGCTCCGCAAAGCGGCTGGAGGTGGAGTAGCCAACGGTCTGAGCGATCTGGCCGATGGATAAGTCTGTGTTGGTCAGCAGGTACTCCGCCTGGCTCATGCGGCGCTGCTGGATGTACTCTGTGATGGTGCAGTCGTAAACCTTTTTGAAACTGCTCTTGAGTTTCGTGGTTCCCATGCAGGCAATCTGCGTCAGCCGCTCCATGGGGATCTCTGCCGCATAGTGGTCGCTCAGATAGGCGGCCACGGTCTGGATGCGCTCCAGATCCGCCTGAGACAGTTTGATGGGGGCCGCTGGACGTTTTTTCTGGTACTCCACCACCAGGGACAGGGCCTCCGCCACCTTGCTCTCATAGAACAGCTTGGCGGCGATCCCATCCCCGCGATAGTTCTGGACTTCAGAAAGCAGTCTGGACATCTCCGGGAAATCAGTGGTCTGGTCGATTTTGCGGAACGCCTCCACTGGGTTTCGGTATTCTTCCGGGTATTGCTTCTTGAGGTAGTCCTCATAGTAGGCCGGCATGATCTCGATGCCGATGGAGTGGATGGGGATGTTCTTGTGGATCAGAACCTGATACGGTTCATACCCGCCGATATAGGTCTTGATGCACCCGGCGGACAGCCGGCGGTAGGGCGACAGCTCTTCCCCGGAGATGGAGTCATAGCGAGTAATGCTCAGGCACTCCGGCAGGGAGAACTCCAGCAGGGAGTCCTTATGGAAGAAAAAGTTGTGGATCTTAATGTCGTAGAGGTCCTTCTGTCCATAGGTCCAGTAGGAACCCTCCCCGATTTCCTGGGAGATTTTCCAGCAGAGGCCCAAGGCCCCATACTGGTGATCGTCGGGGTCGGGGGTAAAACCGTGGCCCTTCAGCATGGATACATAGTATGGCTCCGTCATTTCGGGCATAACAAAAGACTCGCCTCCTCTTTACAACGGTTGGACGAACTTTTGCAACGAAGAGACGAACCTCGTCTCAAACCCTTGCAAGATGTCCAGACCACGTGTAGTGTATAGGCGATGGTTAGCGACATCTAACCGAATGGTAGCACATCGCCTATGAAAAGTCAACACGTTATGAAACAGGAGGAAAACTATGAGCAACCAAGCCAATTCACTGAAGAAGGGCCTTACGGTCAAGGACCTTGTGACCACCGGCATTTTCAGCGCCATCTTTTTTGTCTTTACGTTGATTGGCGGTCTGCCCTTTGCGCCAAACCCGGTTCTGACCTTTTACATGCCCATGGGTGCGGCGCTGCTGTGCGGCCCCATCTATTTGCTGATGGTCGCTAAGGTGCAGAAACGCTGGAGCGTCACCATCCTCGGCATCATCATGGGAATCATCTGGTTTGCCACGGGGATGCACTGGGCGTTCTCCCTGGGGTACATCGGCATGGGGATCATTGCGGACCTTGTGGCTGGCGCCGGTCACTACCGCAACAAGGCCATCAACCTGCTGTCCTACATGCTGATCTCCCTGGGCGGCATCTACACCTATGTGGTATTCTTTATCGACCCGGAGGGCTGGGCCAGCACTATGCTGGATAACGGCACGGAGCAGTCCTACATTGACACCATGAGCACCTCCGCGCCCTCCTGGCTGCTGGCGGTCATCGTCGTCGGCACGCTGGTCATCGCGGCCTTCAGCGGGTGGATCGGCGGCAAGATGCTGAAGAAACAGTTCGAGAAGGCTGGGATCACCGCATGAACGGCGGAACATCCCCACGGCAAAGACTCTGGCTGGATCCAAGGACGAAAATCCTGCTGCTCCTGCTCTGCATCCTCTCCGCCATGATAGCCCCGTCCCTGTACTATGAGCTGGGACTCGTGGTGCTGATTGGGCTGTTTGGCGCCTGCTGCGGAAAGTGGAAGTACGCCTGGAAGGGCGCGGCGTTCTACGGGCTGATTGTCCTGATCACCTTCTGGATCATGGACACCATGACCGGGACCTGGCGCACCATGTTCATCGCATTCCTCGGCCTGTTCCACAAGGTGTACCCCTGCGGGATGCTGTCAGGCATCGTCATCTCCACCACTAAGGTCAGCGAGTTTTTGTCAGCTATGAACCGCGCGCATGCGCCGAAAAAGCTGGTGATCCCGCTGGCGGTCATGCTCCGCTATATCCCCACCATTCAGGAGGACTGGCGGTTCATCAAGGACGCCATGCGGCTGCGGGACGTGTCGCCGTCCCTGAAAGGGCTATTGACCCATCCCGGCATGACCGTGGAGTGCATCTATG
>ERZ780228.2012-NODE-2012-length-11036-cov-18.120936_pt1 | contig 11036 bp, 10 predicted proteins | sample MGYA00511015_ERZ780228 | MGnify/ENA primary metagenome ERZ780228 (study PRJEB29588, sample SAMEA2161897) | human gut metagenome | biome: human gut; feature: human-associated habitat; material: faeces | place: Denmark | collected 2008/2010 ...
TGCTCATTAAGCTGGGGCTCAAGGACAAAATTGTCGGTGTGTTCGATAATGACAATGCCCTGAAGGGTGACATTGCTGATGAAATTGCATCTCTGAACAGCCTTGGCGATAAGAAGTCTGTTTCCAAGGAGACCATCCTTGCCATGGAGCCGGATCTGATCCTTGGCAAGGGTCCCCTGATGTTCACTGAGAGTAGCATCGGCACTGTCCAGTCCTATCAGGAGCTTGGCATTCCCGTCTATACTGAACTGGCTAGTGCTTCCATTGATCAGTCGCTGGATAACATTGTAGAGGATGTGCGGAACATCGGCGAGATCTTCAACGTGCAAGAGACCGCTAACTCTTACGCCGATGAGCTTCAGGAGCGAATCGATGCGCTGATGGACAAGGTCAGCAGCCAAAGTGGCGAACCCCTGAAGGTTCTGTTCATGGCTGGCTACGCCGATGGCACCTTCGTAGCCTACAATTCCAAGATGAGCAGTTGTATGCTGAATGCCCTGAACGCTGAAAATGTTCTAGACAAGGGCGGCAACGGCCTGACGCTGGAGAATCTTGTCTCCATGAACCCGGATATCATCGTCTACGTCCGCGCAGACCGCTTTGGTGCCGCCGATGCCGACGCTGTGGAGCAGCTGACCTCCAACGCCGTCGTGCAGGAGGTTCCCGCCATCGCCAACCAGAAGGTCATCGAGATGGATTATGATGACGTAATGGACTACGGTGCCCGGGTCATCGATTCTGCTGAGACCCTGTACAACTTCATGTACAGTGCATCTTAACGGAACCTGAAATCAAAGATTTCGGTTATGGCAGAATACGGGTGGGCGGAAAGCCCATCCGTTTTTTGTAAATGCGGCTGAAATAACAGGCATCTCGGTAGCCGACCTCATGAGCGGCCTGTGTTACAGTGTAGTCGCCGGAACGCAAAAGCAGCGCCATGACTGGATTCCACGAGCGTGCCAAGATGCGAGAAAACATATCGCATGGCTGCAAAGCGATGCGAGGCAAAGCGCCGGGAAGGGTTGCCTGTCTGGAATTTGCAGAGGGAGAGAAACGCACAGCTATAACGACAGATCGTGCCGTGGAGGAAAAACTTCCACGGCATTATTGTGCCGTTATGGAATGACGCTAGATTTGCTATTTGAATCAGTAAATGGTAATATTATAATACGGATGAGGAATAGACCGTGATGGCAACTATTCGGGAATTCCGAATGGTTCAAACAGATGATATCTGACAGATTCATCGAAGGGAAATTATCACAATTTGTGGCTTATTGCGCCTTTCAAGTTTTATCTGCATATATTTTTGAAGATTATATGCAGAAAGCAGGATTCCATGTGGCAAAATTTAATCATCGTCATAGCAGATGAGGTGTCTGCGATGATAGATCATGCTATGAAAGAGATCCCTGCTGCGGCGCTTTTGTACCTTTTGTACTATTATAGGGAAATTTCCAACTTGCTATTTGTATCGATAAATGGTACTATATGACTATACTAATGTCATTTGAATGTTTAGAAATAAATGACTTCTGAAGGAGGCTTTGGCGAAATGGGAAGATTCGTGAATCCGGACAATAGTGCGTTTCAAGTTGCACTGAATTCAAAAATTTATGTGGATAAAACGGGTCTGCTGGAATATACCAACAGCGTTCTTGATACACCAGAAGCATACATCTGCAATAGCCGCCCCCGGAGATTTGGTAAGTCCTATACGGCTAATATGCTGGCAGCCTATTACAGCAAAGGCTGCGATTCAGAAAAGATGTTCGATGGGCTTACAATCGGCAAGAGTAGCGACTTCAAAAAGCATCTCAACAAGTATGATGTGATCCATATAGATATACAATGGTTTTTGTCCAGCTGTGCAGACATCAAAAGTATTATATCCTACATTACGCAATCAGTTTTTGAGGAACTAAAAGAGTACTACCCTGAAGTTCTTCCTAACGAAGTGTTGACATTGGCGGACGCTTTGTCGCGCATCAGAAACTCGACCGGTCAGAAATTTATTGTGATTATTGATGAATGGGATATTCTGATCCGAGATGAAGCAACCAATAAGGCTGTTCAAGAAGAATATATCTATTTCCTGAGAGGCTTATTCAAAGGTACAGAGCCGACAAAATACATTCAGCTTGCATACCTCACCGGCATTCTGCCAATCAAAAAGGAAAAAACGCAGTCGGCCTTGAATAACTTCGATGAGTTTACCATGGTCAGTGCCAGCACGTTGGCACCTTTCATTGGCTTTACGGAAGAAGAAGTTAAGAATCTTTGCGAGGAGTACCACAAAGACTTTGACAAGGTAAAAAAGTGGTACGATGGTTACTTGCTGCGGGATTACCAAGTTTATAATCCCAGAGCTGTTGTCAGCGTTATGCTGAAGGGAGAGTTTAAGAGCTACTGGTCGGAAACGGCTTCCTATGAAGCAATCGTTCCTCTTATCAACATGAACTATGATGGGCTGAAAACGGCAATCATTGAAATGCTTTCCGGTGGGGAAGTTAAAGTAAACACGGCTACCTTCAAGAACGATACCGTTAATATCCAAAGCAAAGATGATGTTTTGACATATATGATCCATCTTGGCTACTTGGGATATGACCAGAACCGAAAAACAGCGTTCGTTCCGAATGAGGAAATCCGGCAGGAATTGACACTTGCGGTGGAAAGCAAGCATTGGAATGAGATGTTGCTGTTCCAGCAGGAGTCTGAGAAGTTGCTGGATGCGACATTGGATATGGATGGCGATGCAGTAGCCACTCAGGTTGAGAAAATCCATGACGACTATGTTTCTGCCATCCAGTACAACAATGAAAACTCCTTGAGCAGCGTCTTGGCGATTGCATACCTGAGCGCTATGCAATATTACTTTAAGCCGGTTCGAGAGCTGCCCACAGGCAGGGGCTTCGCAGACTTCGTTTTCGTTCCAAAACCGGAGTGCCGAAATGACTATCCGGCGCTTGTTGTGGAGTTGAAGTGGAACCAAGCGGCGGAGACTGCGATGCAGCAGATTAAGGAAAAGAAATATCCGGATTCGCTGCGTGGCTATACAGGAAATCTTCTCTTGGTAGCTATCAACTATGACAAGAAAACGAAGAAACATCAGTGCCTTATTGAAAAAGTAGTATAAAGATCATGCCGTGGAAGGAACCTTCTTCCACGGCTTTTCTATACCATGATTGAGTCATTGACTTGTACATTTTGAAAATACTGAATGCAGTATTATACTGATGGGAAAGGAGGGAAAACCGATGCAATATGATAAAGCAGACCAGCAAAACTGCCCGCGCAGAGTCGTGTTCTATGGGCGCGTGTCCACGGAACTTGAGGCGCAGATATCAGCACTGAAAAATCAAATGAGCTGGTATCTGGAGCTTGCAGAACATCATCCGAATTGGACGGTGGTTGGGCAATACGCCGATGAAGGAATCTCAGGTACTGGCATGAAAACCCGGCCTTCTTTTATGAAGATGCTGCGAGATGCCCGGAAAAAGAAGTTTGACTTAATCGTGACCCGCGAGGTTTCCCGTTTTGCCCGAAACACGGTGGATACTTTGGTTACGACCCGTGAGCTGAAACAGTACGGCGTTGAAGTGTACTTCGTCAATGATGACATCTGGACGATGCGTGGCGATGGAGAAGTTCGCCTGACCATTATGGCAAGCCTTGCGCAAGATGAAAGCCGTAAAATGAGTGAACGCACCAAGGCGGGCATTCAGACGTCACAGAAAAAAGGCACCTATGTTGCGGGACCGACACCGTTTGGATATAAGCGTGATAAAAAGGCTCATACGCTTGTGGTGCAGGAAAGTCAGGCAGAGACTGTCAGAAAAATTTTTGCTTGGTATGCTGATGGCATAAATGGCACCGAGATAGCCCAGACACTAACGCAAGAAGGCGCACCGAATAAATCTGGAATGCCACAATGGAGCGCGCGTCAGGTTCTCTCAATCACCAAGAATACGATTTATAAAGGGTATTTGACATACAACAAATCGCATATTGATGATTTCCTCAGCCATAAAAGCATCAAGAACAGCGAACAGGATTACATTCTGGTGAAAGGCAGTTTTGAGCCAATCATTTCAGAGGAACTATGGGATAAATGTCAGCGCCGCAGACATGCATGGCAGTCGTACAAAGACGGCAATATAACGCAGGCTTACTTGTATGGAAAGAGCGAACACGCCGACAAATGGGCTTGCCGCCTGTTTTGTGGCTGCGGAGCCAGAATGCGGGCGTTCCGCGCAGAGAAAGGCATTGTTCGATATATCTGTTATCAGCGGTCACTGAGGAATGTAGCCCCCAAATGCAGCGCCCCCAATGTGCAAGCATGGAAGCTCGAATTGATGGCGCGAGAAATCTACAAAAACGTTTGGCAGGATCACCGGCAGGATATTTTAGAAGAATACCAGCAGGAACAAGAAAACGGAGCTGCCGATAGTGAAAAGGTAGAGGAAGCACTCAGCTGGCAAGAGTCGTTCCCAAACGATGAAATCAGCCGGGAATTTCTGGACAGATTTGTGCCGAGAATCTTCTCCATCGATGGACAGAAATTCATCTGGGAACTAAATCTATTTCAAGAGTCATGCACTGTTCAATGCAATGTGCGCGGAACGTACAATTACCATTCGATTTCGGCGGAAAAAATCATGCCGGGAAAAACAAAAGCGAAGAAAGGGGATGGGGCCGTCAATAGGATACTTGAGGATGCAAACAGTACGCGCTTTTGGGTACATACCTATGATGACGACCCAATAAGCAGGCAGCCATCAAGTCGCCTCGCGGCTGATTTGCCAGCGAGTATAACCATTAAGTTGAATTACGAACAGGCTCGCGCCTATCGAAATTCGCGTGGTTACGTACTTTGGCCGGGGAATTGGAAAGACCTGACAGTTAAGGTCGTTCTATAAATCATAGCAAGCCTCTAATCGCTGTACTACAGTGGTTAGGGGCTTTTTTTATGCAAAAATGCCCTTTGGGTACATTTTCGGCAAAAAGTATACGATTTTTGGGTACATTTTTGGGGGTCAAATCGGGGTACTTAAAAGCTATAAAAAACCGCAGGAGTACGCAGTATGACGAGGAAAACATCGCCTGCTTACAGAGCAAGCAAAGAGGAAACTATTCCAATAAATAAGTTGCATCCATTCTCCAATCATCCGTTCCATATCCGACATGATCTGGAATTCAGTGAATTGGTAGACAGTATTTCAGAGAGCGGCATCATTACGCCCATCATCGTCAGACCAAAGGTTGGTGTCGGCTATGAAGTGATAAGCGGACATCGCCGGTGGGAGGCTTGTAAGGAACTCGGCATCGAAAGCATCCCTGCTAGAGTGGAATACATAGACGATGACGAAGCCACGATCCTGATGGTCAACAGCAATATCCAGCGTGAGCATGTGTTGCCAAGTGAGAAGGCGTTTGCTTATAAAATGCGCATGGAAGCGATGAAACATCAAGGAAAAGCAACTTCGTCCCAACTTGGGACAAAGTTGAGAACACTTGATGCTATGGGTAAAGAAGTTGATGAAAGCCGTAATCAAATACATCGTTACATTCGTTTGACGTATCTAATTCCATCCATCTTGCAAATGGTCGATGACGGTCGCATCGCATTCAACCCAGCGGTCGAAATCTCCTATATGACAGGGGAACATCAGACATGGCTCAAAGAAGAAATGGATATGTGTGATGCTACACCGTCTTTGGTCCAGTCTCGAACACTAAAAGACATGAGCCGAAAGGGAACGCTGACGGAGAATTACCTGCATGCCCTACTGACAGAAGAAAAGCCGAACCAACGGCAAAAGTTCTTTCTGAATCAGTCTGATGTGCAGCAGTACTTCCCACCCAACTATACACCGCAGCAGATGCAGAATGTCATCATTTCGCTGCTGCGCAATTAGGAGCACAAGCGCTCCAGCCGCCAGCGCCCACAGCGTGAGGACGAACTGGAAAGATAAATCAAGATTACAATATGTAATAGCTTACGAAATGTAGTTTTGTGGGCTTTATTAGCTGCACCCATTTTTAGGCAGGAGAAGTGAGATGCAATACGAATATTTTTACGGCGCTCAAGCCGAGCAGTTCTCTTTTTACCGCATACCCAAAGCGCTATTTACAGAGCCGAACTTCAGGGAGCTGTCCACCGATGCCAAGGTACTGTATGGGATTCTGCTGGATCGAATGAGTTTGTCGCTGAAAAATCAATGGTTAGATGCACAGAACAAGGTTTACATTATCTTCACCGTGGAGGAAATCATGGATGCACTGAACTGTGCCAACCAGAAAGCCACGCGCCTGATGGTGGAACTGGAAAAGCAGGCAGGGCTTATTGAGCGCAAGCGACAGGGGCTTGGTAGACCGAATTTGATTTATGTAAAAAACTTCGCAGCAACGATAAATGACAAGAGCTGTGAAAAAGGTGATTCTTGATATGTGATTTTCACACTTCTGGATTCTTGAAAATCACACGGAACTAATACTGATAATAATTAGACTGATTATAGTGATACTGAGAATATAAATTACAGTTAGGAAAACAGAATAAGGTGGTAGAGTATGCCCGGTGTAACAGAGCAGGAAATCGCCCAAGCGAAGCAGATGAATCTGTACCAGTATATGCAGCTGTGTGAGCCGGACAACTTCAAACCAGAAGGACCCGGACAATTCCGCCACAAAGGGCACAGTTCGTTGACCTTTGCAGAGGATGGTTCGTGGACGTACTTCAAAACGAAAGCTACCGGCCGCACCGCGCTGAACTATCTCATAGAGGTTGAAGGAGTTTCGTTTGTAGAAGCGGTGCGGGAAATCAATCGGATACAGCGCGGTGTCCGTCCTTCTTTCCAACCTGTAAAAGCACCCCCACCCCCTGCCGAGAAGAAACCGGCAAAGGAATTCAAGCTGCCGAAGCCAGATAAGAACAACTACGCTGCTACTGCCTATCTTCGCAAGCGCTGCATCCACCCCAATGTGCTGACGGTCTGCAAGCAAAAGAGAATCCTGTATCAGACGAGCTTCAAGGACCATCCGAACTGCGTATTTGTCGGGCGCGATGGAAATGGAGAGGCCAAGGGCGGCAGCTTGCGCGGTTGTTCGCAAATCCAGTTTCGCCGCGATATTCCCGGCAGTAAAAAGATATATCCGTTTTACATCGAAGCTGTCGCAGATGCCGACACGGTGGAAGTGTACGAAGCGCCGATAGATGCCATGTCAGGCGCATCCCTCAAAATCGTGCAGCACACCGGAAACTGGCGCGGTGTTCACTATCTGGCGCTGGGCGGTACGGATTACGCCGCACTGGATGTGTTTCTTACATACTACCCGAACATAACCCACATTGTCCTGTGCCTTGATAATGACGAAGCCGGTAGAACCAGAACGCAGGACATTATCAAGCACTTGGAGGGCAGCGGCAAAACCGTGGAAGACCGCCCGCCGCCTATCGGCAAGGACTATAACGACACGCTGGTGCAGGTTGCGCAGGAATACCAAAAGCACTGTATCAGCTTGGATGATATTTTGGAGGAGGAAACCAGATGAAAACTATTGCTATCGCAAATCAGAAAGGCGGCACCGGCAAAACGACTACCGCGTACAACTTGGGCATTGCCCTTACCCAGCAGGGCTACCGCGTCCTCATGGTGGACTTTGACCCGCAGGGCAATCTATCCTGCTACTGCGGTATCCCGCCTGAGCAGGATCTTGAACAGACAATCACAGAACTTCTGATGAAGGTTGCCTATGAAAAGCCCCTCTCCAACCGAGAATGCGTTTATCAGAGCAAGCGCACGGATGACTCTGCACCACAGGTGGATTTCATCCCGTCCAATCTCCGGCTGGCTAGCTTTGAACTGGCAATGGGCACCATGATGTGCCGCGAGGTGCTGCTGAAAACCTGTCTGGAGCAGTACAGCAGCCAGTATGATTACTGCATCATTGATTGCTCACCCTCTGTGGGACTTCTTCTGACAAACGCGCTGTCCGCTGCCAACGAGGTCATTATCCCTATGCAGGCGCAGCCGTTCTCGGTAGTTGGTATGTCGCAGCTGACAAATTCGATTCCCAACGTGCAGCGTAAAATCAACCCCGGACTGTATATCAGGGGCATTTTGCTGACGATGACCCAGCATACAAAGGTCTCGGAACATTATGCCCATGATGTCCGCGCCAAGTATGGGAGAACGCTCCGTGTATTTACTACGGAGATCCCCTATAACGTCAAAGTGCAGGAAAGTCAGGCGTTACCAGAAAGCAAAAATCCAAATTACAGGGTATGAAAAAGCCGACTTGCCGGACAACTTCTTTGACCTTGCCATCGGCAATGTGCCGTTTGGACAGTATCAGGTCAGCGACCGCCGGTATGATAAGCTGCATTTTCAAATTCACGATTACTTCCTTGCCAAGACGGTAGATAAACTGCGTGTCGGCGGCATTATGGCGTTCATCACTACCTCCGGCACGATGGATATCCATAACCACATTATGATCAATGCGGTTTCCTTTTACGACTATAAGAAACTGCGAACGGTGCCTTACCGCACGGCACATCAGATACGGGATATTTCCGACCGCTTGTGCATGGAAGCACATTTATCCGTGATTGATGATCCACAAAAGATTGGGCAACTGTATCCTGAAAACGCAGGGAAAAAGAAATCTGTATCAAACCGGACGGAAATCTGAAAGAGGCTGAATTTTTGCTTGGAGCGGGCAACGGATTATAGTCAGTTTCTTTCTATGGCAAAGGAACTGGAAATCACACCTACAATTCGAGGCAAGCATATAAGCTATTTGCTGGAGGGCGCGGGTCGAACTGTCCGGGATAATAGCTTGTCCGATACCGATACATTTACTTATGCCGGTATTTGCGCCAGACTGTCCGACAATGCACAAGAGCAGAAATACCTGCGGGAAACAATTACAGGTATCCTTAGCTCAGCAACCGGCATGGCGGACTTCGCGGATAAGCTGAAAGTGGCAGGTGTCGAAACCAAAGTGAAAAAAGCGACTGGACAGGTGCTGTACCGAGCCGCAGTGCTGGATGGTGCATGGGTTCCCGAAGATACCCTCGGTTCCGAATTCACCAGTGAAGGAATTGAGTATGCGCTGAAGAGTGGAAAAATACAGCTTTCTGATGGGGCAGAGAATTCGCTGCTCGACCGCTATCAGGAATTGACGATTCAGTATCCAGAAGTTTGTATGGCAGCGGTGAAGTTAAGCAGCCGCCAAATTCTGTCTGCGGGAAAAAATGGTTTGGTTCTTCAGGTTCACGATGACAATGGAAACCCCGCCAAACTAATGGTCAACAAAAGCGAAGTGACGACTTCGCCGGATGGCGAAATCACTTTCAATGTCGGAAACGACTTCTCTTATGACTTGGTTTATGAGGACGAAACCCACGGCACGATTCGAGGCGCGAAGCTGATCCAGCAGATTGACGAGGAAAACCACGTAGAGCCTGTGCAAGTCATCCTTTCGGAAAATCAGATAAAAGCTATGTCTATTCGAGGCGTGACGATCCATCTACCGCAGAATGGCATTGAACGACTATTTATACCTGAAAAATATGTGCTTCGTGATTTGGATGCCGGGCAGTGTACAGTGCTTTTATATCCCAACCAGCAATATAGTTATGTCCCCATCGGAGATTCAAAGAAAAGGCTGAACATACAAGGTGACCGTCTCTCTGAATTTCTGGGAAGTTCAATTAATCCTATAACGGAAAGCACTGGACTAAAGCGTAAAATTGCTGCGGTAGAACGGCGCGCAGGAATTGAAAATGCGAAGTTCCTCGGCAAAACGCTGCAAGACATGACCGATAGCCGAATCTTCACCACCGGCGATTACGATAAAGTTATACATAATCTTGGAAAAACGCAGATCGGACTTACAAATGAACTGGCAGAGGTGAAGCAGAAGCGAACTACCTACGCAGCTGCTGCAAAACATTTGCAGATATGTAAGACTTATAAGCCTGTATGGATGGAGTATGCAGCAAAACCCTTAAATCAAAAGATGGAATATTTCAATCAACATAGTACGGAACTTCAAGCATACCGCAATGCAGCAGCATACCTCGAAAAAGAGGGCATCGACCAATCGGCAGAGATTGATAAGGTAAATGTCCTCGCACAAGAAATGGGGCATCGGATGGATGAATTAGTGGAACAATTACGAGACGTAAATTTGCAGGAACAGAAAGTCCGTCAGGAACGGAAAACTCTTGCTGAAATCCGATCGGATTTGGTTGAATGAATACCTGACTTGTACAAATTCTTGCCGAAAGTTCAAAGTACAAATTATCGGACAAGCGAGGATTTATAATAGAGTTGGCGATACTATGCGCTTGTATGGAAAATGTGTGCTTAACCGTGCAAGTGTGTTAATACACATTTAACATCAAGTCCGTAAGAGTAGAAACCTCTGAATACTAATTGTTAACATTTTGTAAAATCGAAAAAAATAGGCTCCAAAATTTCAGCCGATTTGTTCTCTTACCTTTTGAGGGGAAGTGACAAACGTGTGCCAATTCGGGAGTCTATTTTTTATTATACTATGTCTGTTTGGCTCCGGAATGGCCCGTGCGCCGCCTCCTTTACTTGCTCTTAAAAAACAAGTAAACGGAGGAAGTATTATGATTCAGGATGAACTTCGGGCATTATACGATCAAATGTCTGACGAAGAAAAGAATGAGAATAGCGTTCTGAAGGGGCGCTTCACCAAGTACATTACGCGGCGGCTGGAGTAGCACGCAATTCGCTATGCTGCCCATAAGAGGAAAAGCATTGTAACGATTTCACTTGATAATATTCTGGATTGTGCCTATCGGAAAGGATTCAAAGTGCCACTAAAGTTTCCCGTTCAGGAATCTGTCCCGCCGCTCTCTGGCGTATTCCAGCAGTGATTGCACACCGGACAAAGCGCCTCGCCCCTTGTCCCATGCACGCCACAACAATACCGGCGAACCATGAGGGTAACGGTTTCGATCTCCTTTTCCTTGTTCAAGTTCTGAAGTCCTT